>Ga0316208_1003677_pt1 | contig 10828 bp, 12 predicted proteins | sample 3monopyrite_MG_FD_204944 | JGI IMG/M metagenome (GOLD analysis project Ga0316208, IMG submission 204944) | Microbial mat bacterial communities from mineral coupon in-situ incubated in ocean water Damariscotta River, Maine, United States -... | ecosystem: Environmental > Aquatic > Marine >...
CCGTGGTTTCAAAGAGGGTGTTGTTTACCTGCAAATGCAAGGGGCTTGCTCAGGGTGCCCCAGTTCTACGATGACGTTAAAACATGGTATTGAAAATTTGCTTAAATATTATGTACCAGAAGTGGTGGACGTACAGGCCGTTGAGTAGGTTACTTATTTAGTCAAGTACGCCGCCTGGTACATAAAAGAAGCTGCCGAGCCAGTACCAGCGCCCGTTTCCTGCAGGCAATGTGCAATTTATTCTGTTACGACCTTTTGGAAAAGGCTCATTGAACCTGACTTCAACCCGGTTTTCTATGGGGTGCACAATTTCAGCAGCCCACCCTAAATGACTGGGATAGCAAGCTATTGCGCTTAACCCTCTTACCGAACGGCTCACTGTAAACCCAAAAATAGGAGGGTTTTGGCCCTCTTTCACCAAAGGTTGTGTTGGAGACATGTCTGAAACAGACAAAGCCAGAGACTGACTGACCAGTTTAAACCGTGTTTGGTCACCGTATCTTTCGTTAACAGGAAAACGGGGTAATGAGTAAGGGTGATCCGATGGCCCCATAGGCCCTGAGAATTGCCCAAACGCTGCTTCAAAACCCTCTGCTTCAATTGCTCGGCGTATTTCAGCAGTGTATTCGCCGTATGGATATGCAAACAAGGAAGGGACACTGCCAAGCTCTTCAATGAAGCGTTTACTGGCACGGCGCACATCTGCCATTGCAGTTTCAAGGCCCGCATAAGGCATGTGTAGGTGGGATGCAGTATGATGCCCTATTTCTACACCGTCCTCTTGCAGCGCCCGTATATCTTCCCATGACAAATAATTGCTATGCCCTTCATCAACAGGGTCGGTTGATACAAAGAGGGTCATAGGAATACCTGCCGCCTTAAGTCGAGGCCAAGCTTCGGTCATGACAGACTTGTAGGCGTCATCAACAGTGACTAGGACAGTAAACTTGGGGAAAGGCTCTCCTTTTTTGAGGCGATACGCTGCTTCTTGCAGGCTAATAAAGTTATAGCCCTCTGACTTTAACGCTGCAATATGCGCCTCAAACTGCTTAAGCCGTATATTAGTTGTCGGTAAAGTATCTTCGCCGAAACGATGATACAATAGTGCAACTGCTGAAGAGTCTCGTTCCTCGGCGCCGTTCGCTGACTGTGCCCAAGTCGCCTCTGTCAATATGAACAGGCATAGCAAACTAAGTATACAGGTATAAAGTGCACTTATATGGCGCATTATTTTTTGTCCCCGCTTCATAAGCTTGCCTTGTTTCTCACAAACTGGCAAGACGAAGGATAAACTATACAGGCCTGTTTTGAAAAATGCTAACAGAGGGTTATATAATGTCTGAAAGCTTGAGCGCAAACGCACTGGATCAGTTGTTTCGTGAAGCCCGCACCATTAATGTGTGGCAAGAAAAACCTGTGGAAAAAGCGCAGTTACGTGCTCTTTATGATTTGCTTAAAATGGGGCCAACAAGTGCTAACTGCTCTCCTGCGCGGTTCTATTTTATAATGAGTGATGCGGCAAAAGAACGCCTGAAACCCCATGTAAGTGAAGGAAACTTGCCGAAAGTACTAACGGCTCCGGTCACTGTAATTATTGCAAATGACATGAGGTTTGCTGATAACTTGCCAAAGCTATTCCCCCACAACCTTGATGCAGCAAACTGGTTCTCTGACCCTGAGGTGGCTTCTGAGACGGCAATGCGAAATGGCACATTGCAAGGAGCGTATCTAATGCTTGCAGCGCGGAGTATAGGTCTTGATTGTGGGCCAATGTCAGGATTTGACAAAGCAGGTGTTGATGCTGATTTTTTTGAAGGCACAAACTTAAAGTCTAACTTTCTTTGTTCTCTTGGGTATGGATCACGGGAGGGTATATTTCCGCGTAGCCCTCGGTTGCCGTTTGAGGACGCGGCAAAATTTTTGTAAGGTAATATTTTGACGGTCCTAGCGATAGACACATGTGAAAGCTTTTGCTCCGCTGCCTTAGTGTTGCCTGAGGGTAGAACTGTATGTAAGTCTGAAAATATTGGGCGCGGGCATGCGGAACGACTTCTTCCGATGATTGAAGAGCTTCTTGTAGAAGCCGATACAAAATATGATAGCCTTAGCCGAATTGCAGTCATTACTGGGCCCGGGACTTTTACGGGATTAAGAATAGGCCTATCTGTCGCACGGGGTTTGGCGTTAGCACTGGGCATACCTTGTATAGGTATTATGTCTTTGGCGGCGATAGCAGCAGAGATAATGGCAGGGAAACCAGATACGGTTGTTCATGCTGTAACTAACGGGCGTGGTGGTCAGGTTTTTTACCAATCGTTTCAAGGGATATTTTCGTCGGGGTTTCCTAAAGCTCTTACGGAACCTGTGAATGTTGATTTAGACATAGTAGAAAAGGCAATTAAGGAAACACCGGGTATTGTTGGTGGAAGTGCGGCGACACTTGTTAATAGGGTAGATTGTTTGAGTGAAATTGTTGCTGTTAACCCTTTGTATGCTGCAAAACTGGCTCTCAAATTGTGCCCCGAAGATTTCCCGCCTGAACCCTCATATTTAAGAGCGGCTGATGCTGCAAAGGCTAAGGTGGTCTTTCAGGTGATTCCCTAATGAGAAATGCAGTAAAAATCACCACTATAAACGCCCCTAATGAACCAGCCTATGCACTTTTAGCGCAACTTCACCGGCGTGCCTTTGAGCCCCAGGGAGATAGTATTTGGTCAGCATCGGCATTTCGTCAGTTCGTTGAATCATCTATTATCACAGCTCAAATTCTCCAAAACGGTAATTTACCTGTTGGTTTTAGTTTATACCGTACGGTTGCAAATGAAGTTGAAATTATCTCCATTGGAATGGACCCGGAGTTCCAAGGAAAAGGGTTTGCAAATACTCTGATTAGTCACTTGATTACAAGCGCGCGCGCGGATGGTGCGGAAAAAATATTTCTTGAAGTGCGAAAGGATAATGCTGCAGCAATTCACTTATATCAGAAATTTGCATTTATAAGTGTAGGGGTTAGGGAAAACTATTATAAAAATAGTCTTGGTAATGATATAGATGCACTAGTATTTTCTTTGGAGCTTACGAGTAAAGATTAGAGATAACATCTAAGTATATTATAATTTAATTACTTCTCTACTTGAACTGATATTATGATTGCTTGTAGTTTCCTTTCAGAGGAAGAGTCGGTAGACGCTAAAGTGTGGATATTTTGTGGTATTTTGGCTGTAGAAATTATTTTATGACCTAATGCCTGAATGGACCTGACAAGGGGTTCATTTGCCTTTGTATCTTCATATAGAATGTCAACTGTTGCTTCGTTTGACTTTTGGTCCAGATATAGTCTGGTTTTGACGAAGGCCATTGGACAACTGGTGCCTGTGAGATCCAGGTCTGGGACATGTTTCTTGCGCTGTTGTGTTGAACGTGATGACTGGTTGGACTGAGTGTTTTTTGGACTTTGCATGGGTAACCTTAAGAATTTTTGAATGGCTTTTAATCTACTGCATTTTAATGATTTTGGTAAACAGCAAGTCTGGTGTGTATGTATAAAACGGCAAAACAGGTAGGGTAACTATGGACGAAAAGCATGTGCAAAAAGAAGGGTTGATGGGCCTTACAGCCAATATAGTGTCTTCCCACGTGTCAAACAATCATGTTGATGTTGCTGAGCTGCCTGCTTTGATTGAAAGTGTTTATGCGACTTTAAATAACCTTGGGCCCAGAGTGGATGGGATGCCGAGTAAGCTTCGTCCTGCCGTTTCCATCAAAAAATCCATTATGCCAGATTATCTCATTTGTTTAGAGGATGGCAAAAAGCTTAAAATGTTAAAGCGCCATTTAAAAAGCCAGTATAACATGACCCCTGAAGCTTATAGAGAGCGGTGGGGTTTGCCTGTGGATTACCCAATGGTCGCCCCTAACTATGCTGAGCAGCGGCGGTTCCTTGCGAAAAAAATTGGTCTAGGACGCGGCAATAAGAAGTAAAGCACAATAAATATAGATAAAATGTGTTGAGCAGGCAGTTTCTCATATTTAAATGGGGATGCCTGGCTTGCTCTTCAGTGCTGTCTGTGCCATCTTTCTGTCATAATAAACCCATAATAGCTGTAGTGAAGGAGTGTGAGACACAATGCCTGATAACCATCCATCAATTGAAGATTTATGCCTCCAAAAAGGTATGAGGATGACCGATCAGCGCCGTGTTATTGCACGTGTTCTTACGGACGCCTCAGACCACCCGGATGTGGAAGAAGTATATCGTCGTTCAACGGATATCGACAACGGTATCAGTATTGCGACTGTGTATCGAACTGTCCGGTTATTTGAAGATGCGGGTATTCTTGAAAAGCTTGATTTTAGGGATGGTCGGTCCAGGTATGAAACGGTTAGTGATGAGCACCATGATCATTTAATCAATGTGGAAACGGGCGAAGTTGTTGAGTTTCACAATGAGGAAGTAGAACGCCTTCAAGAAGAGATCGCAAAAAAACTTGGGTTTAAACTCGTGGACCACCGGATGGAACTTTATGGTGTCCCGCTTGATAAGAAATAAGGCCTCTGGCCTTTAGGATAAGAAATGGCAATAGAATACGGTGGCTTGAAATCAAATATTCAAGCAGATGGTTGGACTATCCTAGGCTTTTTTCGGTTTTGCGGCGTTGCTATTCTTTCATTCACTCTTTTGCCTTTACAGGCGTTAGTTGTTAAATTTTTAACACGCAGATGGTGGGCCATTGCAGGGTTATGGCACCGGACTGTATGCCGGATTTTGGGTGTGGAAATTCAGATAAAAGGACAAGCCGCGCGTGGTGGCCCTGTCCTATATGCTGCTAATCATATTAGCTGGCTTGATATTATTGTGCTGGGTGGGCGTCTTGAGAACGCGAGCTTTATCGCAAAGTCTGAAATGAAAAACTGGGGACTAATTGGTAGCCTCTGTAGTTTGCATAAGACTATCTTTGTTAATCGTACCCGTCGTTCAGATAGTGCCCGACAGCGTGATGCGCTGGTTTGCCGTGTGGAACAGGGGCACAGCCTGATCTTATTTCCTGAAGGCACATCCACAGACGGCGTGCGTGTTGTGAAATTTAAGTCCTCCCTATTTTCTGTAGCGGAAAAAGCGGATGAGGCCTCTGCTCATACGCTGAAAATCCAGCCGGTTACCCTTGCTTATACTGAAATGAACGGTATGCCCATTGTGCGCAGCCAAAAGCCACTTGTAGCATGGCTGGGGGATGTGGAGTTATTTGAACATTTGCGTCAATTTTTGGGTCTTGCCAGAACTGTTGTAACGATTGAGTTTCATGAACCCACCACGTTTGGAGCGATGGGGTGCCGGAAAAATTTGGCAGAATATTGTGAAACAAAAGTAAGAGCTGGTCTGGAGCGTGCGCATCGTTCTGAGATGCGTCACGGCCCGCAGCTTTTACTGGGGTTTGATGAAATTGCCGAAAATATATAGGCTTTTGAGTGCCTGCTCGGCGGGAAACCTTGACTCTATAAAGTTGAATGCTAGTCTCCGGCACCTTTTTGATAAAGGAAGCTAAGGCGTTGATGGTGCTTTATGCTTTGAGCGATAAATGAATGAGTATTAAGCCCATAAATTTTAGACGGGCAGGAGCATCTCGTGAGTAAGAAAGTCTTCGTAAAAACATACGGTTGTCAGATGAATGTTTATGACAGCAATCGCATGGTAAATGCCCTTAAACCGCACGGTTATGAAGTGTCTGAAAACCCTGAGGATGCGGACCTGGTGATTCTTAATACCTGCCACATTCGGGAAAAAGCTGCGGAAAAAGTATATTCTGAAATTGGGCGGTTAAAACAAACCAAAATTACGAAAGCTGCTGAAGGCAAGAATATGTATATAGCTATTGCCGGCTGTGTAGCGCAAGCAGAAGGCGCTGAGATGATGAAGCGTGCACCCGCTGTCGACTTGGTGCTGGGTCCGCAAACGTACCACCGCTTGCCTGAGATGATGAAGTCTGCGGAAGAACAGCGTGCTGCCGGCAGAGCCAGCAGCCGTGTACTAGACACAGATTTTCCCGTGGATAGTAAGTTCGATTATTTGCCTGAAGAAAGCGACTTTGAAGGCGCTGCTGCATTTCTGACAATTCAGGAGGGCTGTGATAAATTTTGCGCGTTTTGTGTTGTACCTTATACGCGGGGTGCCGAATATAGCCGTCCTGTTGCGGATGTTGTTGCTGAGGCAAAACGTATGGCTGCAAGCGGTGTAGTGGAAATAACGCTCCTTGGCCAGAATGTGAATGCGTATCACGGTGATGATAAGGCGGGTGGTACTGCGAGTTTGGGTACGTTGATCCGTGAGGTGGCTAAAATTGAGGGGATTGGCCGTATTCGGTATGTAACTTCGCACCCTCGAGACATGTCAGAAGACTTGGTGACGGCGCACCGGGATGTGCCAGAGTGTATGCCGTATTTGCACCTGCCTGTACAAAGCGGATCAAATACTATTTTAGCCGCCATGAACCGTAAGCATACACGGGAAGAATATTTTCAGGCGATTGATAGATTGCGTGAAGTGCGGCCTGATCTGGCTCTTTCATCTGATTTTATTGTCGGGTTTCCTGGCGAAACGGATCAAGACTTTGAGGATACTCTCGATCTTGTGCGTCGTGTGAAATATGCCCATGCCTATAGTTTTAAATATAGTCCTCGTCCAGGTACACCGGCATCGGTCATTGAGGAGCAGGTGCCTGAAGATGTAAAAACGCAACGATTGGCACGATTGCAAGCTCTTATTAACGAGCACCAAGTAGAATTCAACGAAAGCACAGTGGGTATGGAAATGGATATACTGCTGGAGCGCGAAGGAAAACTACCAGGCCAGTTACTTGGTCGCAGCCCTTATTTACAGGCCGTTCATGTAGACTTAACAAAAAAATACAATGATCTGGACGCAAAGTCAGATAAAGCATACACTGACTATATGGGTAAATTAGTTCGGGTGAAAATTATTGAAGCTGGTGCTAATAGCCTAAAAGGGGAACTTGTCAGCACACTCCACTAGTGGCTGTGCCACTATGCGGGGCCAGACATATCAGGAGCCTTAAACCTTTTTATGTACGCCAAACATAGCTCATCGAGCGCCCTCGAGGCACAGAGAAAAAAATCAAACGATCATCGCCGTATGGTAATGGAGTTTGACGATAATCGTTTCGCCGCAATTGTTTTTGGGCAACATGACCAAAATCTGGCCCGCATAGAACAAAGGCTCGGCGTGGTTCTGATTAACCGGGGCAATAAAGTAGCGATTGAAGGATCAGCTGATAGTGCCGATATGGCTAAAAGGGTACTTGGCGATTTATATGATCTTGCTCAAAAGGGTCAAGACATTGACATTGGTGAGGTCGATGGTGCTGTGAGCATGTGTGAAGGCACAAAGTTAGGCCAGGAAAATACACCGCCGCGTGGGTCGATACCTGAAATACCTGCTGAGAAACCTGACCTTAGAATTACAACACGCAACCGTGTGATTATGCCGCGCACCCCAGGGCAAGCAGATTATATTACAAAACTCATGAATAATGAGATGGTTTTTGGCGTGGGGCCGGCAGGAACGGGTAAAACCTATTTGGCGGTCGCTATGGCTGTTGCCCGTATGTTGGCGGGGGAAATTGACCGCATTGTTTTGTCACGGCCAGCCGTTGAAGCTGGTGAAAGCCTTGGGTTTTTACCGGGTGACTTGAAGGATAAGGTTGACCCGTATTTGCGGCCTTTATATGACGCCCTTTATGATATGATGCCGGCAGAACAGGTTGAAAAACGTATCGCCAGTGGCCAAATTGAAATTGCACCGCTTGCTTATATGCGAGGGCGGACACTTTCGAATGCTTTTATTATTCTGGATGAAGCACAAAACACTACACCAATGCAGATGAAAATGTTTCTTACACGGTTCGGCGAAAATGCCCGCATGGTTATTTGTGGGGACCCTAGCCAGGTTGATTTGCCGCGTGGTACACGGTCTGGGCTGCGGCATTCCCTGGATATTTTGCGTGGTGTAGAAGGCATAGCTGTCACTCGTTTCAATCAGCGCGATGTTGTGCGCCACCCGCTTGTGGGGCTGATTGTTGATGCCTACGGCGACGATGACGGGCGGTAGGGTCTTTAGGTAATGTCGCCACAAGTTTTAAACGTATCCGATGATGCCTTTCCTTTAAATGGGCTATCCCTTGATATTGAATTAGGGAACCACTGTTTTGGTGGTACAACTGAAGTTTGGGAGCAGCATATTCGGCAGGCAACAGAGGCTGCTCTCCGTGGGTCGCGTTTATATAAAGGTGAACCGGTTGAAGTTTATATTGAACTTGTTTCAGATAGACGCAGTCAAGACTTGAATCATGAGTATAGGGATAAAAATACCCCTACTAATGTTCTCTCGTTTCCCGGCATTGATCCTGATGACCTACGCCATAATTTTGATTTTGCAAAACAGGGGGGGCCCCCTGCACCGCTCGGGGATTTAATCATTGCTGATGCGGTAATTGCACGGGAAGCTGGCGAGCAAAATAAGACGATTGAGCACCATTTAACGCATTTAATTGTTCATGGGGTTTTACATCTACTCGGTTATGACCATATTGATGGACAGGAAGCAGAGGAAATGGAGGCGCTTGAGCGCCAGATATTAGCAGGACTTAAAATTCCTGACCCTTACCAAGAACCTGATACTTACTGAGAAGAGGTATAATGACTGACGGCCAAAATATAACACAACCGAATTTTTGGAGAAGTGTTAAGGCGTTTTTAGGTTTCAAGCAGGCAGAAGTGAGCCTTCGTGAAAGCCTTGAAGAGGCAATTGATGAACATGCAGAAGAACGAAGAGGGCAATCCCTTGGCGCGGTAGAGCGGGAGATGCTTTTTAATGTGCTTGAGTATGGGGCGCTTCGTGTCGATGATGTTATGGTGCCTCGTGCGGACATTATTGCAGTTCAGGCTGACGTTTCTTACCGGGATTTGGTGAAAACATTCGCGGACGCCGCTCACTCACGCATTCCAGTTTTCAAGGAAACGTTAGACGATGTCATGGGGATGGTCCATGTTAAGGATGTTCTTAAAGTTATAGCTGAAAAAGGCGTGGCAGAAAACTTTGTTCTTGGAAAAATTCGCCGAAAAGTACTGTTTGTGCCACCGTCCATGAAGGTTATGGACCTGTTGGCTAAAATGCGGCATACCCGCACGCATATGGCAATTGTTGTTGATGAATACGGCGGCACAGATGGCTTAGTAACAGTTGAGGACATTGTTGAAGAAATTGTCGGCGAAATGGAAGATGAGCATGACGAGATTGAAGAGCCAGATTTGGTGGCCTTAAGTGGCGGCGGGTATGATGCAGATGCGCGGCTTGATATTGAGGAAATGGAAAAAATACTCGGTGTTGATATGTTGCCGGAAGAGCAAGATGAAGATGTAGACACACTGGGCGGTTTGGTTTTTACCCTCGCGGGGCGTGTCCCAGAAATTGGGGAAGAAATTCGCCATGAGAACGGATACCGGTTCGAGGTTGTTGACGCTGACCCTAGGCGTATATGTAAGGTGAGAATTCACCCACCTATCCCTGGATAAATATTGTATGGGTAAGACAATAAATGGTCCAGAGATAAAGGCTGGCGCACCGCACGTGTTGATGGAACGGTTCTTTCAGGCTCTGGAAGCCCGTTCTCGCCACGCCATGCCTGCCCTTTCTTTTATTTTGGGTATGTTTTTGTCCCTAGCTTTTGCCCCCACCAATTTTTTCCCGGCCCTCTTTATAGTTATTCCCCTGTCACTATTGCTTTTAATCCGAGCGAGAAGTGGCGGGCAGGCTTTTAGTTACGGTTGGTGGTTGGGGTTTGGTTTATTTTCTGTCGGCCTAAACTGGATTGGTCATAGTTTTACGCAGCAAGATAATGTCCCTGTAATATTAGCCCCATTTGCGGTGTTTGCGCTCACGGCATTACTTGCAATTTATATAGGTGTGAGCTTTTGGGTTACATGGCGGCTACGTCCCTCTGGGGTTGCCCGCGTTCTTGCTTTTGCATCAGCATGGACACTTTTTGAAGTTGCTCGAGGGTTTTGGTTTTCAGGGTTTCCTTGGCATTTAATAGGTGCGGTATGGTCTGAGTGGTTGCCAGTTGCACAGTCCGTTTATTGGATAAGCGTATACGGGCTTTCTTTCTTAACTGTTTTTGCAGCCGGAGCCTTGGTTCTCTTTTTTGAAGAACACCCTAAAATGCCAGAGTTTTCTGTAGCCATTGCGGCCGTTCTTGTTTTTCCTGTTGTTGCGGCTCTAGGGTATCAGCGACTTTATGATAATGAGACACGGTTTAACCTTAGCGTGTCTTTACGGTTGGTGCAGGCTAATGTGCCACAACGCGAAAAATGGCGTAGCTATTTGATTGATGATCATTTTGACAACCACATGCAATTGTCTCGCTCTCAGGGAGGGAGAAACGGCAAGGCAGAAGGTATAAAGCTGCTCATCTGGCCAGAAACAGCTGTTCAGCGCAAAACGTTTGACCGTGATGGCTCTTTGTTACGGTGGCGTATGTCCCGCCTGTTGGATTTTGGCGCCTATGCCATTACAGGTGCGCCGCGGTTTACGGAAGCTGACGGAGAAGTAAAATATTACAACAGTTTGATAGCTTTCAATGCGAGAGGGGAGCTTTATGGGCGCTATGATAAAACCCATTTGGTTCCTTTTGGAGAGTATTTACCGTTTGAAAGTGTGCTGAAAAGCATGGGTCTGAGGCAATTGACGGAAATGGTTGGTGGTTCTTCTTGGAGCTCAGGTGAAACCTTGCAAACAATTTCTTTGCCAGGAGTGCCA
>Ga0316208_1003679_pt1 | contig 10822 bp, 11 predicted proteins | sample 3monopyrite_MG_FD_204944 | JGI IMG/M metagenome (GOLD analysis project Ga0316208, IMG submission 204944) | Microbial mat bacterial communities from mineral coupon in-situ incubated in ocean water Damariscotta River, Maine, United States -... | ecosystem: Environmental > Aquatic > Marine >...
AGCCGAACTGCCTCGGCCTTCTGCTCAGGAGTAAATGTTCGTCTTGGTTTGCGGGTCACAGAATCCTCTTCGGCCATTTTGACCGTATCTCTGGTGTCCTTCAAACCTGGGCAAGGTCAGCTACTACTTTGCCGTCGAAGTGACCTGGCCCAGGGGGCACTGTTGGACTGACTCTTGACGGATTCTTACACTCTCATTGCCTCCCAATGCCTCCCACTCCCACCATAAAAAAGAATCTAGCTTTCCTTAGTGGTAATTTGTGTGCGATGCCAGATTGCCAACAAGCGTTGCTTGAATTCAGCAAATCTGGAGTCTCTACTGCCATTGGTGAGGCAGCCCATATAGCTGGCGAGCATGGCGGAACAGCAACCCGTCAAGCTTCAGCCAGATACGATTCAAGTATGTCTCCAAGCGAACGAAACGCGATTGGCAATCTTATTTACTTGTGCCCTATATGCCATAAGCGAATCGACGCAATACCGCAGGGTGAAATCGATTTCCCAACAGCCCATCTGTTAGAGCTGAAGCATGCTCACGAGGCTAAGGTTGCCGCCATAATGGCAAGTTCCTTTGCCGATGTCGCGTTCACTGAGCTCGAAAAGGCAACCAATTGGGTTGTACAAAAGGGCTTTACATCCCCAGAGTCCGATTTTGAAATTGTTGAGATTAGAGAGAAGATGGAGAAGAACAAGCTATCAGCTTCTTCGCAAAGCCTAGTCAAGATGGGGCTCTCATCTTCTGGCGAGGTTGCAAATTTTGTTGAGTTGGTTGCCCATACGGATGTCCAATTCCCTGCCCGTCTGATTGCAGGGTTCAAGTCAATCTACAATCAGCTTGTTCAGGAAGGGTACCACGGGGACGAATTGTTCATTCAAATGCTCGAGAAATCACGACAGGGATTCAGCCAACCATCCCTGCAATTTGCGGGTTTGTGTGTGATGATACACTTATTTGAGTTATGCGAAATTTTTGAGAGATGATTCTTCCGTCAAAGCATATTCGCGAAGCCCAGGCTCTGATTGGTGTCGGCGCCGTCCTGCTCAAAGCCCTGGATTCTCCGAAGACAGTCACATCCCTTTGGGAGAGTGTTAGAGACAGCAAAGTCATCGGCAATTTCGAGAGGTATGTCCTAGGTTTGGATATGCTTTTCATCATCGGAAGAATCAATCTCGATCTGGGATTGATATCGAGGACAATGCCGTGATTCATAGAGTATCCGCGAACAAACCTTCGTTTCGGGAGATCGAATTTACATGTGGCTTGAATGTAATCTTGGCCGAACGTACATCTGATTCAGGAGAAAAAGATACTCGGAATGGCCTTGGAAAATCTACGCTTATTGACATTATCGACTTTTGCCTTGGCGGATCGGCAAAGGCTGGGAAGAAGTTGATAATTCCTCCCCTACAAGACTGGGTGTTTTCTCTTGAAATTACACTTGGCGGCAACCGTGTTGTCGTGTCGCGAGCGGTTGAAGGCCACAATCGAATCGTTGTAGAAGGGCCAACCGATGGTTGGCCCTTCAAGCCCGATTTTGATTCAGACCTGGGCCATTTCTATTACAGCGATTCCCAGTGGAAAGGATTGTTGGGAAATCTCCTGTTCGAGGTCCCACATGGGAGCGCCGTAAGAAAGCATCGGCCTTCATTCCGGAGCTTGATTTCCTATTTCATCCGGACAAAATCTGGGGCATATCTGAACCCGTTCAAGTATCTTCCACAGCAAAGCGGAATCAATTCTAGAATAAATGTGTCCTTCCTCATGGAACTGTCATGGGAAAGTAACTCAATCATTCAAGAGTTGGAAGATGTGAGACTTGGTCTTATTGCACTGGCTGCAGGTAAAGTCCCAGGAAATGAAACCGTTGGTGAACTTGAGTCGAAGAGGGTGGCGCTGAGGCAGAGGTTGGAGGAATTTTCTAGTGCAATAGCCTCTTTTAATGTCCATCCTCAGTACAGTGATATTCAAGAGGAAGCTAATCGGCTGACATCTCGGCTTCATGAACTTGCAAATCGAAACCTTGCCACGAGGAGACAGTTGGAAAAGTATCGGGAGTCACTCTCAGCCGAAACGGCCTCTCCGGTTGAGGACTTGAGGGAGTTGTATGAAGAGTGTGAGGCGGTTTTTTCGGAAGCCTCAAGGCGCACACTGGAGGAGGCTAGGGAATTTCACAGCAGTGTCGTTGCAAATCGTAGAGATTTCTTGAGTTCGGAGATCGACCAGTTAGAGACTGTATTGTTTGATAACGACCAGTTGATTAAAGAGTTGTCCGAGGAGCGCGCAAGATCACTTGAAGTCCTTGTAACACATGGGGCGCTCAGTGAGATGACTAAACTCCAGGAGAGGAATACTAAAATTTCAAGCGATCTAGCCCAGGTGCAAGCCCAGATTGACGAACTGAGAAATGTAACGGCTAAGAAGCGTAAGAATAAAATCAAGAGGGAGAATGCCCTGAAATTATTGGAGCGCGACCATGAAGACCGACGGGCCAAGTGGGAAGAAGCTATCCGATTGTTCACTGATAACTCGCAGCATCTCTACGATGTGCCTGGCAAGTTAGTAATCGACGTTGAGGAAAATGGCTACTCGTTTGGAGTGGAAATCGGTAGAAGTGGAAGTGAAGGAATAGACAAAATGAAAATATTCTGCTTTGATCTAGCATTATTGCAACTGCGATTGAAGAAACTGAGCCAGATTGATTTTCTAATTCACGATACTTTAATGTATGACGCAGTTGACCCGCGGCAGCGCGCTCGAGCCTTGGAGCGAGCCGAAGATGTTACCCGAGCCGGAAATGGGCAATACATATGCACGATCAATTCTGATATGGTTCCTTTTTCGGACTTTTCTGAGGAATTCGAGTTCCAGAACTTCGTTCGGTTAACTCTGAATGATGCGTCTCCAGCAGGGAGCTTGCTGGGGGTTCGGTTTGAGCGTTCCTAAGGTGGGCAAATTTGCGTGCATCGTTTCTCTAGGGAAATGAAAAAGTTGTCCTGTGAATTACTTTCTCGGAGTTCTTTTATTGATATGGGGATTGGGCCCCCCAGGAGAGGCCGGTATCCTGAAATCTCAATCACTGGCATTCGTCCACGGCTCATTTTCCTATACACGCAAGACTCCATAGTCACCCAAGCGCCTAGCTACGCTTAAGTCTAGATGGCAGTTGAAACTTGGACAGACGCAAGTCGCCGGATTAGGCAAGTTTGCCAGCGCCAGTGAAGGCTTTTCTTATCCAGGACTATCTCCCATCGCACCATTCTCGATGGTTACACCGAAGTGCAATCAATCATTGAGCCCAAGTAATTAATGGGAAAAGTGGGGATTGACAGTCTGCGCGTATGTTAGACGACTCCGTGCCCAGAAGGCAGTTGATTCAGTGCAGTCATTACTACAACCGCCCTTCATTGAGATTAGCACCGTATTTTAGTGCTAATAGCATGGTCCTGACGATGCTTGGTGAACCGCAACCGCGGGGCCGGCCCCCTGCTATCATCCGCCAGAGGCTGCTCATCATGACCCTGCGCGACTTTCAGAAGACCATCGAGGCGATTTACTTCGAAAAGGACAAGGCCCGCGGCCTGGAGGCGACCTACATGTGGTTCGCCGAAGAGGTGGGGGAGCTCACGCGCGCGCTGCGGCGCGACGATGACCGCGAGAACCTCGAAGAGGAGTTCGCCGATGTCCTGGCCTGGCTCTCGACCATGGCCTCGATCAAGGGCATCGACCTCGAGGCGGCCGCGCAAAAGAAATACGGCTCCGGCTGCCCTTATTGCAGCAAAACGCCCTGCGCTTGTTAGGCGGAGGGCGTTTTTGCTTGCAGCAATGGGGGCAAGGGGATGTGCTGCGGTCTAGGGAGAGATTCTTAGGGTAGAAAAGAAGCAAGAGGCCCTGCAATCAGCCCCCTGGATGAATCGATGATCACAAAACCGTCTTGCTTCAGAGGTATGAGGGGGTCCTAGGGCCAAAGGTTCCGAGAATTTCTCGAATATCCGGAAATACTGCTCGGCAATTTCGCCGTAGGGTAGGTGAGAGGTTCCATGACATCACCCGAAGCCAAAATTTTGACCTGCCCCTGCTGCGGCGGGGAGCTCCTGTTTGACCCCGAAAGTGGCAGCTTGGCGGTGCTGACGCCACCGCCAGGTGGAGAGGCTGCGGCGCACCAGGCCAGCGCCGATGGCTCTGAGGACCGTTCTCCAGGCCCAGCCAGCCTGCAAGAGGTCCAGGACCGCATGGCGGCGCGGGAAAAGAGCCGCAAAAATGCCTTCGGCGATGCTCTCCAGGCCGAGCGCGGGCGCAAAAATGAGCTCGACGATCTGTTCCGCAAGGCCAATGAGAAGATTGAAGACGTCGGCGGCGACGAGGACGGCAAGCCGGCGAATCCGCTCGACGATAAATGGCGCTAGGCAAAAGAAAAACGCAGCCACCCGAAAAGGTGACTGCGTTTTTGGGTTGGCGCGGGGCCAACGCGACTGCGAAGACTAGGAGTAGTATTCGATAATCATGCCCATGTGTACATCGAAGGGATGCTGGGCGCCTTTCGGCTTGTCGGTGATGGTGATGGTCAGGCTGGACTTGTCGAAAGCCATCCATTCGAAGGTGGATTCAGCACCCATGAGCTCGACATTGCGCTCGACCATTTCCTTGCTCTTCTCGCGCACGGTGATGACATCGCCGGCGGAGACCTGGTAGGAAGGAATGTCTACCTTGCGGCCGTTGACCTGAATGTGGCCGTGATTCACGATCTGGCGGGCGTGCCAGATGCTGCGGCCAAAGTTCATGCGGCGCACGACACTGTCGAGGCGGCGCTCGAGAATCTCGAGCAGGTTTTCACCGGTGTTACCCTTGCGGCGAATGGATTCCTTGACGTAGCGACGGAGCTGACGCTCTTGCACGTTGTAGTAGTAACGGAGCTTCTGCTTCTCGCGCAGACGCACGCCGAAGTCGCTGAGGCGACGCATGCGCTTGCCAGCACCACCTGGAGGAGTGTCCAGACGGCGGGAGTTCAGGTGCTTCGGGTTGTCCGAGACCGCCACGCCGAGCTGGCGTGAGAGACGAACTTTGGGGCCGGTGTAGGTTGCCATGGATGATGACTTGGGGGCCAGAAGGCCAAATGGGCCGAATAAGGTACGCCAAAGCACCGAAGCCGTCAAGCCAGAAAGGGCCGGATAGGGGCAATTCCCTTGACAAAACAGGCGCCACGGGGCGATGCTGGCTTCATGGCATTATCCCGCCCGTTCTGGCGTTCCGCCATCCTTCTTTTTCTCATTCTCCCTGCCTGTGGTGGGTCGTCCAGCGACCTAGCCTCGAGCTCCACCGGTGCACAGGCCGTGGTCTTCACCCCGCAGGACCTCGACGGGGTCTGGGTGGGTATTTCGGAGCCGCTCGAGCCCAACATCCAGCGCCTGGAGCTCACTCTGGGCTTCGAGAGCTTCGGCCCGACCGCCAATGCCATCGGCCTGACCCACTATTCCTTCCCCGGCATCAATGAGCCTGGGGTGGTCGATTATCTGTCCCTGCTCGACACCTACGACCTGAGCTTCGGACCTTCGGGTCGGCTCAGCCTTGACACCACCCTGTTCCTGACCCTCCCCAATGGGCAGTTCTTGGAGGAGCGGGTCATGAAAGACCTGTGGATGGCCGACGACGGCGAAACCCTGATCGGCACCGAGGTGATTGAAGACTACCTCAACGGCAGCCTCGATCAGCGCATCAGCAATCTGCTGACCATGAAGCGCGTGCTCTAACGCCCAGGGGTGTAACGGCCGATTAGGCTGTCGAAGTACTCCGCCATTTCGGTCATGCCAGCAGCGCGGAACTTGGCAGCCATCTCGGCATAGTTGCGGTCGCGGAAGGCAAGGCGGCGGCCGAAGGCCATCGCGGAAGCATCGGGTGAGTTGCTGTCTAACTGCCTTAGGATCTTGAGGTCGCGCATGAGAGCACCAATCGGATAGCGGCCGATGTGAATCTGTACCAACTGGCCTCGACTATCGATTAACAGGCTAACCGGTAAGGGCATATCCACCGCGCGGTACAACACTTCTTCGGTCAAGATGCGCAAACTGGTTTCCACGCGCTGATCCGCCCAACCGGCATTTTGTGCAAGGCCGACTCCTTTCAGGATGGCGCGGGCGCGTTCGTGGCGGTCCATGCCATCGGTCACCATGGGAACAATCTGCAACCCTTGCTTGCTCAACTTGCGTTGGTTCTCATGGAAGTCGCCAAACTCTTCTAGGCAGGCGGCGCAGGTCGTCGACCAAAAGTTCACCAACACCGGTTTCCCTGCGAGGTCTTTGACCTTCCGATTCGGATTGTCAAAGGCGGGAAGCGGAAGCTCGGCCAAAGAGATTTTGGTGAGCAGCGGCAAGCGGTCGACGTCGCCCCAATTCGAGGCTTCATTTTTTCCGGCTTGCAAAGCCACCGGTGCGGGTGCGGCAAGGATTTCGATCGCTTGCAGCGGCTCCAAGCGAAGGCGTTGGTTCCCTTCTAGAGTTTCGCCTTCGTCGAGGAAGTTCTCGACGCGACCATTCGGCCAGCGCACGCTAAGTTTGTCGATGACGGTGTTCTCGCCGAGACCAAAGAACATGGTCTTTGAAGATTGGCAAAGGAAGCCATCGCCGGCGAGCAGGACTTGCTGAAACATTTGGTTGCCAGCATGCAGCGTGACCGTACTGCCAATGGCATCACGGTTGATTTGGTCATTGCCGCGCAAGTTCACTTGTAGCCAATTCGCGTTTTCAGTGGTGGCTTGGTTGCGTAACAATCGTATGCGCGGCGCGTTGCGGTTTTTTAGCACTAGATCCACTCGGCCGTCGCCATCCCAATCCACCGAAGCCACGGAGCGGGCATCTTGCACAAAATCTAAACCGGTTGCGTAGGAGACATCGACAAAGCGACCGCTCTCCAGGCTGAGGAACATGCGGTTGCGTTCTCGCCCAGACCATGACAATCCCAAGTCGGCGACCATCGTCGCAATCGAAGACCACGCATCCGCGTAGGCTTGGGTTGGGGTTTCGTTTTCAGTAGCTGGAGATTGCGACGTCACGCGTCGCCAGAAAAAACTTCACAAGTCCTTCGTCTTGCGGTTGGTTAGAAAGCCATTGGGTGAATAAATATCGGGCCGCCCATTGTTATTGATGTCCACAAAGCGCGCTCCCCAAGCCCAGCCACCAACAGCAATGCCGGCTTCTTCGGTGGCATCGGTGAAGTGACCGTTACCTTGATTGATCAGCAGAGTGTTGCCGCGGGCGTGGCGAATATAATCCTGATGAACTTCTTGCGACTGCCCATCCATAAAACGATTGGATTGGGTGGCAATCCGTCGGCCAGCGGAACTAAACATATTGGTGACCAAAATGTCTTGGTCGCCATCGCCGTCGACGTCGGCAACGCTGGCACCCATGGCCGCGCCGATGTCATCTGCGCCGCGCTCCACCGCTTCATCTTGGAAATGGCCGTTGCCATCGTTGATGTACAAGTTGTTGCGGCCAAAGTCATTTGCCACGTATAGATCTAAATCGCCGTCCTGATCGAAGTCCGCCCAAACACTGGCCAAGCTGAACTTGGAGTTGCCCTTGTCCAACCCAACTTCGGCGGTGACATCTTTCCACTCGCGATTGCCTTCATTGCGCCAAAGGAAGTTATCGGCGCCATTATTTGCGTCGTGATAGGGGGCGGGTGCGCCGCCAATCAAACCACCGGCGACATAGCGACAAGCATAAATGTCCAAGTCGCCATCCTGGTCGTAATCCGCAGCGCTCAGCGAATAAATATGCGGTTCATCGAGTTTGCGCAGAGGGACGCGCTCAGAGAACACTCCGCTGCCATCGTTGTAGCCAATTACCAAATTGGCGCCGACGCTAATCACCAAATCCTGATCGCCATCGTTGTCGACATCGAGGAACAATGCGGCACGAGTGTTATCCACCCAATCGACCTGAGCCTTGGCGGAGATTTCCTCGGCGGTGCCGTCGGGCAAGTGGCGGTACAAACGATTCGGCGAGCCACCAGGCATGGGCACAAAAACATCATCAAGGCCATCATTGTCTATGTCGCCCACGGCAACTCCTTGGCTGCCGATATAACTCTGGCCGATGACACGGTCGGTGCGTTTGGTGAAGTCTTGCGTGTCATGCAGCATCAAGAGATTCCACAACTTGTCACCTTGAAACACCTTGGTGGTGACGTCGGCGAAAGTCGTGCGCGTCGCCAAGATTTCTTCGTACTGATGAATGTGGATTTGCGCCAGCTGGACCTCTTCATCGGTTGCGCCAATTTGCCAAGTTGCGGTTCCCTCGAGATTGACTTGCACCGGAAAGCGTGTTCCCGCAGCGCCATGAAAAATGAAATCCGTTTCGAACTGTTGGCCTTCGCCGACGCGGACCGTGGTGATCTTGAAGAAGGTGTTGTCCGCCACTGGCTCTGCCAGAATCGAACGCAAACCAGACACCATGTTCTCTTGGTCGTCCAGGCCGAGCACATGACCATGAGGATTCTCGGCATGGCGAATGCTTAACTGTCCATCTTCGTACAACAGGCTGAGGTCCTGTGGCCGCAGCGGCGGACAGACAAACTCCATAGCCATCGACTCCGACGGAAATTTCTCTTGGTACACCGCCCACGCAAAGAAGGCCTTGAAGCCTTGCTTCGCGCCATCATGTAGCACTTCACTGCGCCAACCATCAAATCCTGGATCCACGCGCTGAATATTGTCGACGACCTCGGGCGCGATGGTTTGATCGCGCTCCATGAGGGTGTCAACTGACTCAGGCGCCGGCTCTTGGGCGGCAAGAGGTAGGGTAATGCCGCTTAGGGTCAGGAAGGCCAGGGTGAGAACCTTCGAGCGGGGGGACATGAATCCATCCTATCAGGCTTTCGCAGGCCTGCTAATCTGACCGAGCGAGATGTGGACCTCCCTCCTGCTGTACACGGCCTTCTTCGTCGTCCTGCATGTCATTGCCCAATGGGCGATAACGAAGAATTACCACCGTGCGTTCAAGATTTCACGCGGTGTGGCAGCATCGATTTTGACGCTGATTGGCTTCATCGCCTTATTCACTTCGCTAGGCCACTGGCGCGAGGCTTTTCTATGGCACCAGGACCCCGCCGCTGGCGGCTTGGATTGGTGGATGTGGCAGGGCGTTCTCCTGGTCGTCGGGCACTTTGTCTCTGACTTCCTGTGGATGGCGTGGGGCTTGCGCTCCGGCATCCGCCCGCGTGCCGATTTGGTCCTGCACCATGCGGTTGGCCTGGGTGCCTTTGCTTATGCCCTGTCCATCAATGTGGGCTATTCGCTGTGCCTCATCGTCATGATGTCCGAGCTCATGCCGGTATCCACAGGATTGGCTGGATGGTCGCAACATAAGAAAGATGACAAGCTTCATGCTTGGGCATCGCGCACACGCTTACTAGTTTTGGTGTGGCAACGTCGGCCGCTGTGGTTAGCCTTGGCCGCACTCACGGCGCGCCCGATCGTGATGGTGGAAGTCCCGGAAGGTTTTGGTGTGGCTTACGGCATTGCTGCCGTCGGCTTCACGACTCTGATCTTCCTGGATAAATACTGGATCGCGAAATGCTCGGTCTAGGTGGCAGTGGGTTACGCGGCGCCAACGGGCGCTGCCAAAACCCGACATCGCTCCACACGCCAAACTTGTAGCCGCATTGGGCAAAGCGCGCGATGGGCGTAAAGCCGCAGGACTCGTGAAACTGCACGCTGGCTTCATTCGGCAAAGTGATGCCGGCATAAGCATCGACAAAGCCGCATTCGAGCAGAATCTTGAGTAAGTGCTCATAAAGAGCACGGGCGACGCCTTGCCGATGCGCCTCTTGCGCGACATAAACCGAGACTTCGCAGGTCCAGTCATAGGCTGGCCGCGTCCGCCACGGGCAGGCATAGGCGTAGCCAAGAATGCGGTCTTCGGCATCGACCGCAGCCAGCCATGGGAAACGCTCACGCCCAGCGCGAATGCGCCTTTGCATTTCCTCGAGTGACGGCACTTCCTCTTCGAAGGAAATGACGGTGTCGGTCACGATGGGCGCATAAATCGCGAGCACTCCCGCTGCATCCTCTGGGAGTAGAGGACGCAAGCGAAGACGCTCATGCTCCGGGTGATTCACCTAGGGCAGAATCTCGATCTCGGCGCCACGCGTGGCCGAGGTACCGGTGGGTGCGCCAGCATCTTCCACAACCCATTGCAGATAGAGCTTGCGCCCAATCAGGTTCAGGTTGTTAGGGATGTCCAGCTTGACCGTGGCGAAGCCGCGCATGCCGACACCGCCGGCGGTGACGATTTCATGAATGATGAGCGGGAACTTCACGTACATTGCGGCACCTCCACGCATTTGGCCAAAACCACGAATGGTGCTGCCAAACAGGTGTGCCGTTGAGCCTGCAGGTACGCGGGCCAAACCAATCTTGAGCTCTTGGTTGGTGCCTATCATGGCCGGGGCTTGGGCCGCCATCAGCGGAGTCATGCCCTGTTGGCCGACGGTCGGTTGGCCGTACAGGTTGTATCCGAAGGGGCGCTCTTCAAACAGCAGCGTCGGGCGGTCAAAGGGCGGCAGTTCATCCCGGACCCGTGGGTCGGTCAGGGCATTCTCCACGAACTCAAAGATGTGCTCGCGGTTGATGCCTGGAATGTTGCGCAAAGGCACGATGAGCGGGTCGAGGTTGTCATCGAAGGTGCCGCCACCACCCCAATAGATGTTGCTCACACCTGCAGGGAACATGTTCTCAAACGCGCCGTTGTGGAAGAAGCGCGTGCGTAGGCCGGCGTTGCGCAAGGAAGGAGTCTTGAACTTGCCGCGGTCAGCGTTCAAACCAGTG
>Ga0316208_1003682_pt1 | contig 10820 bp, 6 predicted proteins | sample 3monopyrite_MG_FD_204944 | JGI IMG/M metagenome (GOLD analysis project Ga0316208, IMG submission 204944) | Microbial mat bacterial communities from mineral coupon in-situ incubated in ocean water Damariscotta River, Maine, United States -... | ecosystem: Environmental > Aquatic > Marine > Coastal...
CTGAGTGGAACGCCGTAAAGTGAAGCTGTAGACTTTCGAGAGATCAGCCTGCGAGAAAGATTGTTGAGGCAAATAATAGGCTAAAGAGTGAATCAACAAAACTGATTTACTTCGCTGAATAGTTACGAAAAAAGAGTCTCACGCCAAGACGCGACGACGCAAAGAAAAGGAAAAAGAACAGATACGATGACTGAAAGTTAATTCGCGAAGATTCATGTTTATTCGCGGTTCGCCATCTTCCCGTCAAGCAAACCGATTGACGCAGTCGCCTTCGGCTTGCCGTGAAATGAATGTTTGTCTCTTGTTTCGTGTTTTTCGTTTCTTTCGTGATTTCGGCTACGCCGGGTTAGGCATCGAGAAACGATAACTGTCTTATCTTTGGATGACCAATGCTAAACCAGCCGCGTTGGAGTTTTCAATCGAGCAGAAACAGCGCTGCCAGGCGAATTCCTTTTCGTTTTAACTCGACAATCGGTTTTTGCGTTGATTGATTTTTCTGTTGATTTGTAACACGAAACCGCTGTGGTAAATCGGCTTGACGGTAATAGATTATGACATACCGCTTCCGATTCAATTCTAAATTGCTCTTTGAAGATTCGCTCTCCACGACATAAGGCTGAAACGTCCACCGCTGCTGACGCACAATCGGCGATTGTGTTTCCATCTCTTCCAGTTGAAACTGATGCAACACCGGGGCGAATTCAATCACGCTTCCCGGTGGGATTTTCCCGACAGACTCTTGCAAAAATGATCGCGTGATGCTGTCGCTCCAATAAGTTCGCTCCAACCCGATTGCATCAGCCCCACGTGAACCACCAGCCAGCAGGTTATAATAACTAAGCTGACACGGGTGCATCGAAACAATTCCCCAACTTTGAAACAGCAAAAAAACAACAGCGAAGCGCCACGCCTGTTTCTGCGATCTGTTTTCCCGCAACCAGTCCCAGGCTTGTTTGCCTCCTAACCCGATGAACAATCCCCAAAGAGGAAACACCATCAGAAAAAGTCGCTCGCCATCGTAAACAGCAGTTCTCGTCGAAAAGAGTCCCATCGGAAAAAGAATGCACATCAGCACCAGAATCAGCCGCGGGTCTCTCGATTTTTTTTTGACCGCCGTTACCAAGCCCCATCCCCCCAGCAGATGCAAACCAATCGGCACCGTCACCGCAAACATCACCCACGGATAATGCCAGGGAGTATCGACATCGGCGTATCGCTTCCCGAAATACCAGACATTCAAACTGACGCGGTCAGTCGCAGAACCAAGAAACTGCATCAAATGTCCAATCGGATCGAGCCACAACCAAGGCCAGCCGATGAAAAATATCAGGATGCCTGTAATGCCCCAGGCAAACAACGGTTTCATCACCCGTTGCCGCCCGTACCACAAGGCCCATAGAATAATCATCGGGATTACCAGAAAACCCTGGATCTTCGTCAGCATCGCCAACCCCAGCATCACACCGGGAAACAGCCCCTGTTTCCAACCAAGCGTAGAACCCTTCTGCTCTGTTTTTGAAAGCAGACTCCACCGATCAGCCAGACATAAAACCGCCAGCGCGTAAGTCAAGTTCACACAACTTTCCAGCGAAGCCAGATGAGCATGCGCAAAAACTCGGGGCATCAATAATACAGAAATCGCAGCGAACCATCCTGCTTCTTTTCCAAACCACGTCCCTGCTGTGGCGCCAACAAGAAAAACAGTCAATCCAAACAGAACCGCAGAACCAAAACGGGCACAAGCAGTCACCGACATTCCCATTGGCATCGGCGAATCTGGAGCAGCAACCGACCACATAAAATGATGCCCCAACCCCAGCACCAACCGCCCCAACGGCGGATGATCCGGAAGATAAGGGACGATTCCTCCTTCGCCGAAAACTTCACGCACATTCACAGGATCGAGAATCCAGATGCCGTAATTTCTGAATATTTCTACCAGAAGTACTCCCTGCTGAGCATTGAAAACTTCATCCACAGTCAGCCCCGGCCCTTGAGCCAAACCGGGATAACTGCCGGACGGGTCGAGAGTCGCAACCACCAGAATAAAAGCAAGCAACCCAACCAACACCCCGCCAGCCCAGGGTCGTTGTAATAAATGACGGAGACTATTCATTGATCAACTCATTATCATAGATACGGAGCACAGACATTCGGTGTCTGTCTCGTTTGAGTATGCTGTGTAGTAGACAGACAAGGATATCTCCCCTGCGTTCAAACTATTTTTTGAATCAATAGAGGTTAAACTTTAAAGAACCACGAAAGAAACGAAAAACACGTTTGAAGGTGCCGAACCACGAATAAATGTGAATTTCCGCGAATTATTTTCAGTCATCTTTTCTTTTCCTTTGCATCCCCGCCTCTTTGCGTGAAACTTTTTTTCTCTATTTTTCTCCCCTTTTTATTTTGCCTCAGTGTTCTCTGCGTCTGCGCGGTTCACTTTTTTCTTCTTCGCGGTAAAATATCCTGCCACTTTTGCACTGCATTTCATTGATAAGGTATCTAAAGTATTCCTGTAAAAAATCACCATCGATGAGTAGTTACATCTAAACCTGCTCTCATGCCGATTTACGGCAAAGCATTAATTCGATTCGTTTCGCGATCCCAACTCGCTATCACATCGAGTGTATCGAGTTGCGAGCAAAGTGAAAGGTCGGCCTGCATGCCAAGTCGTAACAGGTTTCGGCCTCCCTGCGAATTCTCGAATGCTGCCAGGATTTGTGAGCCTCTATTCTCACTCTGATCAGAAACCGATTGATCATACAGCGCCAGGCAAAGCCGAGTGGTATCATCGTATTGCTGAGGGGGCAAATGGCAATGTTCAATGACGCCTTTCGCAACCGCTCCTGCATACAAACAATCCTCCAAAGTAATCGCCCCATCCGTTCCCGCACAAACCAGATCGATCGGCTTGCTGCACTGCGCAAGTTTTTTTGTCACCGCACAGAGATTCAAAAACGAGCCAATCAAAACAGAATCTGATTCCCGACAACGGTGAATCGCGCGCGTCCCATTTGTGGTTGTAAACAGGACCGTTTTTACTGCAATATTTTCAGCAGAATAATCGCCGGGCGAATTCCCGTAATCGAAACCTTCGATCAGAACTCCACTTCGCTCACCACCCAAAATTGTTTCTGTCGATGTAATTTGCTCACGAAGTTGAAAAGCCTGCTCCACTTGTTCACAAGGAATCACAGTCTCTGCACCGTTGGCAATCGCGGTAGTAATTGTTGTCGAAGCACGCAAAATATCTATCACCACTGCAACATGTCCGCCAAGTTGCTCAGAAGAAAAGTGGGCCGGAAGCAAGTGAGTATATAACATGAAATCCTGAATTTATTTTGGTGTGGTTTAGCGAAAAGTAACAACGGCGCAAGCCAATAATTAAATATTTGCTGCAAGGATAAACTCGTAAGTCTCTCACCCTGTGTTGCCGGGTTAGAGGTTGCCGGGTTAGAGGTTGCCGGGTTAGAGGAACCTCTATCAATTCAAGAGAAGCTATCAACTCAAAGGAGTACAGACATTCCTGTCTGTCTCGTTTGAGTTTGCTCTATTATAAGACAGACAAGAATGTCTATCCTCCGCCTCGCAGTTTTTTTGAATGAATAGAGGTTCCGTTATGAAGGTGTTACTTCGCAGGGAAAAAACGATCCAGTGTTTCCTGTCTGGGTGGTTTGGTGATCAGTGATACGAGAATCATGGCTAACGTGGAGCCGAGGATCATCGTCATCACCGGCATCGTTTGAATAACACCCGGTGCGATCTGCTGCCCCGGTTTGGTAAAGCTGACAAACGATTCACCGCCGAAGTTGATGGTGAAGTTTGAAATCGCTGCGTAATCAGACAGCGTAAACAGATACAGCCATAACGAAATCGCGGTGAGAATACACGCATACGCCCCGGCTTTGGTCAATCGTTTCCAATAAAGGGCAGCCAGAATTAACGGGAACAAACTCGAAAATCCACTGAAACACCAGACCCCCAAAGTGAATACATGCCGCGGTTCAAACAGACTGAAAAAGTACGTTAACGCAACAATCCCGATAATAAACAGACGCGCAATAATCACAATCTGCTTATCATTAAAACGATTTTTGCCGCCATAATGAACGACAATATCTTCAGTGAAAATCGTCCCGACACACAAAAATTGACTATCCAGCGAAGACATAATCGCTGCCAGAATTCCCGCGGTCAAAAATCCGGTTAACACAGGCGTTGTAATCATCTTCACCATCGACGCCAAGACTGCATTGGGAGGAAAATGCGGCGGGAACATCGCTCTGCCGTTCAATTCCGCAGACGTTGCCCAGACACCGACCAACACGCAAGGAACCCAGACAATCATAATGAAAATCGGATGAGCCACGACTGGCAATTTGAAACTGCTGGCACTTTTTGCGGTCAGCCAATGTTGAAACAGATGCGGAAACATGCCCACAGAAAGCGGCACAAAAAGATACGTCAAAAATTTCCACGGATCGAGATGATGCGGTGCATCGGGTGCCCATTTGGTGGCGCGGTAAACGCCTCTTGCTTTTTTGCGTGTCCAGAATTTCCCTGCTTTCGGGTTTTCCGGATCCATCACTTTTTTCGGGTGACCAATTTTATCGGCGAAGATTTTGTATCCCGCCGTTTCTGCTCCCGCTTTACGAGGATACTGCTGAATCGATTCGTGTGTCAGTTCGGTTTTGTCCCAGTCTTCCGGTTTTGTTTCCGGCGGAATACGATCATCCTGCCAGAGGTAAGCATCATTGATTTGCGCAATCGAAAGTTGTTTCAGTAACCCGTTTTTCTTTGCGAAAATTGTTTCCGCTTTCAATTTCCAATTGGGCATACGCGGTTTGAAGGCGGCGTAAGCCTCTTTTTTCTGCTCAGCGGTAAGCGTAATCGATTTCAGTTTTTTGGACGCGTAGTTGTATTTCGCCATCGTGGTCCACTGCGTAAACGATTTTTCGTACCGTGCCTGATCTTCCGGAGCAATCGATCGCATCAATTTTGAAGGATTCTTTTTGGCAACCGCTTCACTGGCTGCTTTGAGTCCTCCCAAATCCTCTGCAATAATGTAGAACGTGACAACACCAAGCACCATGAAGACGAGTGTTTGAAACGTATTCGCCCACGCGGTCCCGCGCATGCCGCCGAAGAAAACGTAAACGAGAACGACACCACAAATAACCAGCGAAGCCAACCAGGGCGGAATGCCGTAATCGTAAAACGCAAAGCTCGATGCAAACGCCCCTTCTGTCACACTGTTCACGACCGCTCCAGAAGCCATCACTCCAATCAGCAAATACGGGATGACCAGCCCGATCAGAATCGGAAAGAGCAGAATTCCAATCTTATCGCTTTCAAGCCGATCCCGGAAAAATTGAATTTGTGTCGTGTATCCATATTTTTTTCCCAGCGTCCAAACCTTCACGCCAAGCACAAAAAAACAAAGCGAATGAATAATCCCGGAAGAACTGGCGAGCATTCCGTAAACGCCAATCCCTTCCTTGTACGCTTCGCCGCTGGAACCGACCAGCGCGAACGCGGTCATCGTGGTGCCGAAAATCGACATCAACAATAAGAACGGACCAATCGAATGGCTCGCCAGCATGTAATCTTGACTGGTCCCTTTGAACAGCCGACTGGAAAAGATTCCCAGTATCAACAACAACACCAGATAGATAGAAATTATCGTTAACTGAATCACGCTTCACCTCCGTTATTTTCAGAGGTGACAGGAGCATCCTCAGCAACATCGACCGGCCAGACATAAATTGTCGCCAGCAGCCACGTTGCCGCTGCAGCAACAGAAATCCCCGCGTGATAAACCAACCCGATTGGCATAAAACCGAAGACCAGACGTGAATCATTCCAGAACCAAAGATCCTGGTGTAGAATAATCAATAACAGGACAAGGCCCCAAATTACATATTTCATCGAAATTATCTCACTTTTACAAACAGTGGCTGAAATCAAAGTGGCTGAAATCAACGGGCAGGGTCGCGAAGTCAGTATTCAAAAACAGATTCTGAGGAAACATCCTCTTTCAAAAAATCGCAATTATACATATTCCACAATTAAAATTGTTTTTTTTATCTGAGGGCAAGCCGAAGACGATATATTTCACTCATCTAAAAAAGGGAACTGTTCAGTAGTGGTGTTGGATTCGCTACCCACGGACCACGATGGTAAGTCGAACTCCAAATTTCACGCGATGGTCCGCTGTCGTGTTCAGCTCACGCTCAAATAAGTTATCAGGAATTGTGCAAAGTAGAAAGCAATTTAAGTCTACCAAGGTCTTGCCCGAGAAAAAAGCGTTATAAATCAACGATGCAGGTGCTTTTGTATTACTAACGATAAGAGTTTACGTACAGTTCGCAAATTTTTGAAAGGATCATTTTGGTTACGGCGGTCAGAACAGACCAGCCGTGCTGGGCATCTCAGGTAGATATCATTTGAGTTCTCTCATATATCCGGTTATAATAATACAGTCGCGAAGATCTCGTGGCAGCCTGCCTTATTGAGCTATCCTTTCCGCAAATAACGGGAAGGAATCGGCCTCCTCCTGTAGATCTATCGCATTGGTGATCAGTTTTCCTGATTGAGCAGGCATTTTGTTCAACGTAATTAAGGAACGCAAGGCGATGCTTTCTCGCAGAAGTTTTCTCACACACTCCGCGTCTGCACTGGCAACCGGTTCTCTTCTTACTGGTGGTCAACAATCAGCAAAAGCGAACGTTGCCAAAGGTGAAATTGTCTGGCACGATGTACGCGACTGGGGCGTGGAAGGCCGTGGCTGGGACGATACCGAAAAATATTTTGATCGCCTGCCCGCCCGCGCCAAGGGAAAAGTTCGCTCAGCCGTCTGGAATCTCTCACGGCACAGTGCAGGAATGCTGGTCCGTTTTCGTACCAATTCAACCTCGATTCACGCCCATTACAAAGTGACCTCGACTGGCTTGGCGATGCCCCACATGCCCGCGACCGGCGTTTCAGGTTTAGATTTATATGCAGAAGACGACAAAGGAAACACACGCTGGCTCGCCGTGGTAAAACCGAACAAGCAGGAAATGAAGTTAGCGATCATTTCCGGCATCATTCCGGGGGAGAGAACGTACACGGTTTATCTGCCCCTTTATAATGGGACCGAATTTTTGAAAATCGGCGTACCAGCCGGTTGCTCTTTTGAATCACTGGAACCACGCAAAGAAAAACCGCTCGTTTTTTACGGGACATCAATCACACACGGCGCCTGTGCGTCGCGACCGGGCATGCCTCATCCTGCAATTTTGGGGCGCCGGTTGAATAAGCCGATTATCAACCTCGGTTTTTCCGGCAACGGCAAACTGGAAAAAGAAGTTGGCGATTTTATGTGCGAATTGGATCCTGCTGTTTATATCCTCGATTGCCTGCCGAACATGGTCGCCAAAGAAGTGGCAGAGCGAACCGAACCGTTCGTCAAACAACTTCGCAGTGCTCATCCAGAAACACCGATTCTGATGGTCGAAGATCGCACGTATCCGAATACGCCGTTCCTGCTACGCAATCAGAAACGACACGCGACAAGCCGGGCTGAATTCCAGAAAGCATACCAGAATTTATTGAAAGCGGGCTTCAAAAAAATGGCCTACATCAAAGGAGAAACTTTACTCGGCGAAGATCGCGACGACACCACCGACGGTTCACACCCGTCCGACCTCGGTTTTTATCGGCACGCCGAAGTTTTCGAACCAGCACTACGAAAATTACTTAAAACATAACCGTGCTGTGTGAGAATTAACCAGGCGAGCCGGGGGTGTTTACCCCCTGGTAACTAGGTCGGTACAAGAACCCCACCAAGGGGTTAACACCCTCGGCTCGCCAGTCAATGGTAATGATGGATTATAAAATGAACATGACACAAAACGATCTATTATCGCTGCGAACCCGCCGGCATCTGTTCCGGGATTGCGGGGTTGGTCTCGGCAAAATTGCGTTGGCTTCGCTGATGGCTGGTTCCCTCGGCTCCGGGAAAACGGCTCAGGCGGCTCGGCATGGAGGCTTGCCCGGCGTGCCTCATTTTGAGGGCAAAGCGAAGCGGGTGATTTACCTGTTCATGGCTGGCGCGCCAAGTCAACTGGAGTTATTCGATAACAAGCCGAAACTGAAAGAACTGGAAGGGAAACCGATTCCGCCTTCGGTTATCAAAGGGCAACGGTATGCGTTCATCCAGCCGGATGCCGCCGTGCTGGGGCCACGTTTCAAGTTTGCCAAGCATGGGGAATCGGGACTGGAACTTTCCGAACCGCAGCCTCATCTGGCGAAAGTGGCGGATGATATCACGCTGGTCCGTTCGGTGCATACCGACTTGTTCAATCACTCGCCGGCTCAACTGTTTATCAACACCGGTTTTGGAATCCCCGGACGTCCGAGCATGGGAGCCTGGCTCAGTTATGGACTCGGAAATGAAGCAGATGACTTGCCGACGTTTGTTGTCCTGAAAAGTGGCGGCAGCTTGAGTGGCGGCTCGGGAATGTGGTCAGCCGGTTTTTTGCCTTCGCAACATCAGGGAGTTCCGTTTCGCGGGCAGGGTGATCCAATTCTGCATGTATCAAATCCGAAGGGAATCGATAAACGTGCCCAGCGGGAATCGCTCGATCTGATTCGCTCGATGAATCAGCTCCAGTACGATCAATTGCACGATCCTGAAATTAAAACACGCATCGACGCTTACGAGATGGCGTTTCGAATGCAGTCTCGTGCTCCGGAACTGATGGAGTTTTCTCAGGAATCGAAGGCGACTCTCGATGCTTACGGAGCCGACCTCAAAAAACCTGCTGCCGCGTTCGCGAATAACTGTTTACTCGCGCGACGATTAGCCGAGCGTGGTGTGCGGTTCATTCAGGTTTATCATTCCGGCTGGGATCATCACAGTAACGTGGAGGGTGGTGTCAAAGGGCAGTGCAAAAAAACAGATCAGGCAACCGCTGCCCTGATTCAGGATTTGAAACAACGGGGATTACTGGAAGATACGCTTATTGTCTGGGGCGGCGAGTTCGGACGCACGCCGATGGTCGAAGCGAGTGCAGCACTGGGACGAAGTTTGGGACGGGATCATCATCCGCAAGCATTTTCAATGTGGTTTTCCGGGGCGGGAATTAAGCCGGGCATTACATACGGTGCGACCGATGAACTCGGTTTTCATCCGATTGAAAAGCCGGCACACGTGCATGATATTCAAGCAACCATTTTGCACACACTCGGTATTGACCATACTCGTTTAACCTTCAAAGCGAACGGGCTTAATTTCCGGTTGACCGGCGTGGAAGATCACAGCCCGATTAAAGAAATTCTGAGTTAAAATAGAAACCGGCTCGCCTGGAATAATAAATAATTGAGAGGCTATTATGTTTTTGCGACAACGATTGATGAGCCCGTTGAAATTACTGCTGATTCTTTGCTGTGTTGGATCGATTAGCGAGGCTGCTGAGCCGGAAACACCTCCTGATTTCAATCAGGAAATTCGACCGATCCTTTCAGAAAACTGCTACTTCTGCCACGGTCCTGATGAAAACCATCGCGAGGCAGATTTGAGGCTTGATGATCGCGAAGCGGCAATTGAATTTCTGGCCATTGTTCCCGGCAAACCAGAAGAAAGCGAACTGCTCAACAGACTGCATGCAACTGACCCCGAAGAAGTGATGCCACCTCCTCACACAAAAAAGAAACTAACGAAAAAAGAGATCACATTATTAACAAAATGGATCGAAGCCGGGGCAGAGTACGAAGGGCAGTGGTCCTTCATTCCGCTTAAACCGGTTGATGTACCAAAGGTGAAAAATGAAAAATGGGTCCGCAATCCGATTGACAACTTCGTCTTGAAAAAGTTGGAACAAAATCAGTTGCACCCCAGTGATACCGCCAGCAAAACGCGTTTGATTCGCCGTGTCACATTCGACATGACAGGCTTGCCGCCAACACTGAAAGAACTGGATGCTTTTCTGGCCAATGATTCCCCGAATGCTTACGAAAAACTGGTCGATCGACTGCTCGCATCGCCCCGTTATGGCGAACGAATGACAACGGAATGGCTTGATGTCGCCCGCTACAGCGACACATACGGCTACCAGGTCGATCGCGACCGTTATGTTTGGCCGTGGAAAGATTGGGTGATTCGCTCGTTCAATAAAAATATGCCTTACGACCAATTTATCACCGAACAACTTGCAGGGGATCTGCTTCCGAATGCGAGCGATGATCAGATCCTCGCAACCACATTCAACAGGCTACATCCACAAAAAGTGGAGGGGGGAAGTACACCCGAAGAATTTCGTGTGGAGTATGTGGCAGACCGCACCGAAACAATCGGCACTGCATTTTTAGGGATGACACTTTTATGCTGTCGGTGTCATTCGCACAAGTACGATCCGATTACCCAGCACGAGTATTATCAACTTTCCTCATTTCTGGATAACATCGACGAAGCGGGCCTGTATTCCTTCTTCACCCCGGCTGTTCCAACACCAACGATGTTGCTGAAAACTGATGAGCAGAAGAAACAGATCGCGGAGTTAGAAAAGAAAATTCAACAGGCCGAAAAGAAACTATTGGAAATCAGAGAAGCAATCAAGAAAAAGGAGGTGCGGGATACCGTCAACACCAATTTGCCTGCGGGAAAATTAAAACCGCCCGCCCATCCACTCATTCCGGGGCGAATTGCTCATCTCGATTTTGAAAAGAAAATCTCAGGTGGCAACAAAACCGTTCCCGGAAAAAAAGGAAACGCGGTCCAACTAAGTGGTGATGACGGCATCGGCTTGAAAGTCGGTAACTTCAAACGACACGAACCA
>Ga0316208_1003683_pt1 | contig 10809 bp, 11 predicted proteins | sample 3monopyrite_MG_FD_204944 | JGI IMG/M metagenome (GOLD analysis project Ga0316208, IMG submission 204944) | Microbial mat bacterial communities from mineral coupon in-situ incubated in ocean water Damariscotta River, Maine, United States -... | ecosystem: Environmental > Aquatic > Marine >...
ATTCATAATTTACCATTCAACATTTCCAATTCACCGTTCTCGATACACCCTTATTCTTCGGGCACTCGAACTGACTACTACTGCGCTATGCACAATTCAACATTCATAATTCAACATTCAACATTTCTAATTCAACATTTCTAATTCACCGTTCTCGATACACCCTCATTCTTCGGGCACTCGAACTGACTACTACTGCGCTATGCACAATTCAACATTCATAATTCAACATTCAACATTTCTAATTCACCGTTCCTAATGTTCATGCCCATGCGCAGGAAGCGTTCCCGATGCATTGGAAAGTTTGATGTTGTAAGCCCCTTTGGTTACAACCCGTTCGCCCTCTTTCAATCCTGAAAGCACCCGGACCTCATTACCGTCCGTTGCTCCCAAGGTCAGTTCGCGCTTGTCAAAGCTTTCACCGCTCACTTGCACAAACACATAGAATTTACCCTGTTCCTCCATCAATGCAGTTACGGGCAAAACCATCGCATCGGGTATTTCTTTCGACCGCAGATAAACCTCTACCATCGACCCGGCAATCAATTCTCCCTTATTCTGAATTTCAAAATTGATGGGAATGAAAGGCGAGTTTTCGGAGGTGCTCTTACCGTAAGAGATCACTTTTCCCTTCAAAGTCTCCGTATTCAACCATTCGCTGCTACCAGCCTGTTTGAAATTGGCAGAACGAATGAGCGGAAGCTGCGTGAAGTACTTCTGCGAAACATTTGCCTCAAGAATGAGCTTCTCGTTCTTGGAAATGGTAGCCAATGGCGCTCCAGCTTCTACAAATTGTCCTTCGGTTACGAACAGATGTTTCAAGTATCCGCTCATTGGGCTGGATAATTTCTGACCCTTCTCCGAATAGTTTTTAGCAATGGTATTGAAAGCAGTTTCTGCATTTTTGAAAACCACTTCGGTTTCGGCAAAAGCCTGTTTAGAAATGATCTTGTCCTTAATCAGTTCCTTCGATCGGTCGTGGTCTGTCTTTGCCTTTTCGTAGTTGGATTTGGCCTGCTGATAGGCAGCCTCAATATTCCCTGAAGCCATATCGCCACCAGAGATGATAAACAGAGGTGTGCCGTCATTGACCTTAGAACCCACCACCGAACTGTTGCCCGCAAACAATACCAGTCCAGCTGATTTTGCTACAACCACCATTTCGTCTCCCGGGGCGGATACCAACTGACCGCTGGTTCTTATCACGTCATGGAATGATTGACGCTTTACAGCCATGTTGGCAAACTCCACCTTCCAAGCCTGTTCCTTGAGGTAAGTGATTTCGCCTTCGGCATCGCTTTCTGGCGCATCGGCTTTTGCCGCTGCCAAATCAGCATAGACCTTCAGTCCATCAATAATGATTCTGTCTGTGTATTCCTTGGCCTCAATATCAAAGGTGAGCTTGGCATTGCCCGCTTTTTTAGGTGTCAACGCCAGTCGGAAAATTCCTGCTACCTGCGGTTCGGTTGCTTTAATAACCGTCTTTACACCATCGACATCAAGTGTCAGGGTAATGGTTCCTTCCGTAAAAGGAGTGAACAGCTCACCCAAATGCGTGAAGTGGGCTGCAAAGCGGCTTTTCTTTCCAACGGTCAATGGTTTGAACTCCACAAAGAGTTCTGTTTTTTCAGAGTAAAGCGTGAAAGCCAACGGTTCCAGACCACTTTCTTCAGCTCCGTGGTTGTGAGCGTGTTCTTGCGAGCACCCGCCCAGCATAGCGGCTGTTATTGCCAAGGGCAACAAATATTTTTTCATAATCAATGTTTGAAACGTAAATACAAGATGCCTACCGAAGAGGGACTTCAGCAGACGGTAATCGAGAAACTGTACTTGTAATTACGCCAAAGGCGGGCCGCGCAGGCCATGCGCAGTAAGCGCAAACGGATTGCCCCAATGGGCAAAAGGCCTCAGAATAAGACCAGAATAGGAATTGCTTGATGTTTCAAACTCGTGCGAAACAGAACCCAATGCCGAAGAATGCAGAACATCAAGTCGCAATCTGTTCTCTATCTCAGTATGTACATAAAGGGTCGAACCTTCATCTACATGATGAAGCATTGAAAAGAAAACATCTAAAAGGTTGTGATGATGATTACTTTGTCCATCATGGTCATGGGCATGTTTATGCTCATGCGCAATTGGCTCGTCTTTATTATGATGGTGGTGTGGGATTATCTGATGAGAGAGCATTAGCCCGAACACACTCAACAATATTGATATAGCAATCTTCTTTTTCACTGGTACAAAGCTAGAAATCTAACCAATGGTTTCAGGTTTGTTTCAATTTTAGTAAGCGATTGTCCTGCAATTTCGGTCTTTTCACTTCCTAATTGACTGATTATCCTTGCATTGCATTGGGTTTATTTCCCATCCAGAACGCAGAAAAAGCCTTTAAAAAGCGAAAGGGTTTTTCATCTTAGACACCATTAATACCAATTGAAGCACTAGGAGAATACCGTGCGAATTCAATCCTTGAGAAATGCACTCCATTGTATTATCGCTATTAGAAATCCTTTTTGTTCGCCTGCCCAACAATTAAGGCTATTGGAACTGCTGCCCAAGCGAAAAGTAATCCGAAACTGGTTATCATGCCAGCAGAAGTACCAAAGAATTTCTGGAAAACAGCACCCGTGTAACCAAGTAGAACTGAAATGTCAAGTTCTAGAATGATAAGAATTCTGGAAAGGTCAATCGGGTTTAGCATACTAGCTATAAGCGAGAATTTATCTATGGGGTAATCATCAAAAATGAAGAGCGATATGAGGAATATTCCATCATAAACCACAGCCAGAAACAACCACATTACAATTGCAAGACCAAAGCCTTTTATCTTATTATCGTTTGCGAGTCCAATGTTGTAGGCCAGTGCCACAAAGATGAAAGTGAGCAGGGTTCCAACCGCCAAAAGCAACGCAAAACTGACCAACTCACTGGATTCAATAACGCCATAAATGGCAAACGGAATTCCTAATCCGAGAACGAGGCTTCCTGCTAGAGACAGTGCCAATCCAAAATATTGCCCGAGAAATATGGTACTTCGTTTGAGCGGTTGCGCCAACAGTAATTCGGTGAATTCCTTGGAATTATAGAAATACATCACTCCGAAAATGGTTCCAATCAATGGTGTGAGTACCACGATTATGTTCATCATGGTGATGATGGCTTTTGACACATCATTATTCAGAAATAAAAGGGTCATTCCTAATAGGAAATAGAACCCAAAATAGACGAAGCTCCAACGGCTTCGCATCAAGTCAAAAAAGCTGTACCTCATTATTTTAAGCATGGCTTTTCTCTAAAATGTTAGCAATCGCATGCTCAAGATCTTGTTGCTCGGTCTTGGTTTGAAGTTCCTGCACTGTTCCCTTGAAATAGATTTTTCCATCAAGCAGAAAGACAATTTCATCGGCCATTTCTTCCACAAAACTCATAATGTGTGTGGTAATAAGTATGGTTTTCCCTGCTTCTTTTTCTGTGCGGATTAAGTTCTTAAGGTGGAGAAGGGCAATTGGGTCTAATCCTGAAGTGGGCTCATCCAAAATGACTAAATCGCTATTAAACATAAACGTGAGAACGATATTCACCTTTTGCTTAGTTCCACCCGAAAGGTGTCCAAGTTTTTTATCAAGGAATGGTTCTAACTCGAAAAGGGTAATTAACTCTTGGTCGCGGATTGGTTTGTCACGTAATTCCATCACCAATTTCAGCAGTTCCGAAACGCTGAGGTTGGACGGGAAATTGGCTATCTGCGGTAAGTAATCGATATTGTCTCTGTATTGCCATTTCTTGAGAACTGCTTGGTTGTTGATTGTTATATTGCCCGTATCTGGAACCACCATTCCCAATACGCTTTTAATAAGTGTTGTTTTACCCGATCCGTTTGGTCCAAGAATAACGAAAATGCCGCCCTGATTAATGGTCAAATCGAGGTTGTCGAGAACGGTCAGTTTTCCGAACGATTTATGAAGTCCTTCTACACGTATCATCTCAAACTCATTAATGGTTTTTCATCTACCAAATCATCGGGGGTAAAAACAGGCGAAACCTTCTCTGAAAAGTTGATGATGTCTACGAACAAACTTCTTAGCAAAACAATCGTTTCTGGGGTTCGATTTACGATGTAAGAAAACAGTTTTACTGGCCGATGAGGTATGTCGCCAATTCCGTCTTTATCTAAATCATAGCCAGTATAATCTCCCCAATAATTTTCGTTGAAGAGGTTATCGTTCATCTTGCTATTGTAGGAAACGTCAAAAGCGTTGGAACTGAAACTATTGTGTTCAAATACATTCTTGTAACATGCGCCTGCAACCTTTACTGCCCAACCGTTTCCTTTGAGGGTGTTGTTGGTGTAATGGATACGCGTTGAGCCTTCAATATTAATGGCGATGGTGTTTTCCTCAAACCGATTATTGATGATTTCGGCATCATAAATTTCCTTTAACAAAAGACCGTAAGAAGCGGTGCCCCAGTTCTTTTTAAAGAGGTTTCTTTCCATGTGAATGAACTTGGAAAACATAACCGCAACACCAGCTCCATTTTCCTGAAATGTGTTATCTGTATACACATCATGATTGCTGAACATGAAGTGTAATCCGTAGCGAAAATTATGCTCGCTGAGGTTATTCACCACCTCGCTTTCAGTCACGAATTCAAAGTAAATTCCATCACGAAGTTTGTGACAATGGTTTCCCTCAATTCGTACATTATTACTGTGCCAAAGATGAATGCCGTTGCCAGCAGTAGCTTCTTCTGTTCCTTCACTACTCACTACGTTATTCTTAATCAATCCGTAGCTTGATTTCTCAATCAGCATTCCGAAATACACGGCTTCCAATGTGCAGTTTTCAATGACAAAGTGTTTTACCCGATGTAGGTAAATGGCCGCATAATCTTTGGTAAAACTGATGCCGACATTCTTTAAAAGTAAACCTGAAATAGTGACATAATCAGATGATACTTTGATAATATAGCCCTTCTTCATTCCATCGACTATTACTTCTCCATAAGCTCTAATTGTCAATGGGCGATCAACAATAATGTCGTGTTCATTGTATGTACCAGCTTTCACCAGAATAACATCACCACTATCGGCAATTGCAATTGCTCCCTGAATAGAAGATTGGGTGCAGCTTTGGCAAACATCAATCTGCTTGGAAAACGCCAAGAATGGAATGATTAGGAAAAGGATGGTAAGCCTGAACATGTCGGGAACTTATAGTCCGTATTTGGATTTCAGTTGTTTCCAATCAAGTATTTCCCCATCAACTTTTGCATGAGTGGAAGCTGCGTTTTCTTGGGAACTAAATCCAGATAGAAACCCTCCCATCGGACTTGGAATTGCATCCGAAATGAGATACGTGGCGAGTTTTGCGTCCGTCAAATTACCAGGTTCGCCATAGTCACATATAAGGTAAAGCGCAATTGAAGATTCGTCAAATTCTTTTGCCTGATTGAGCATGCACTCAATGGAGTCAAATTTATAGCATTTGCCCTTTTTGGTTACGAATTCGGCTGCATGCTGATTGTCAACGATATTCATTTTGCAGTTATGACATGCGTCTTTACCGTAGTTGATGGGCTGCGGTTCGATGGCGCAGGAAGACAGGAAAAGCAGCAGAATCAAGAAAATTGGATGGTGGTTTTTCATGCTTTCTAATTTTAAGAGACCTACTAGGTTTTCAAAACCTAGTAGGTCTTAATCCATTTAAAGTGGCGGAAATTTATGCCCAGCCTCAAATCTACCAACCCAGTATGCTACAATGCTCAATATCATTCCAGCAAAAAGTAAATACGCCCCGATTGCAGGTAGCGATGTTGCTTCAAAATTTAAAATAAGTTGAGTCCCGATAAGTGGAGGCTGATAAGTAATCAATTGCCCAGCCTCGTCCATAAATTTGATGGCGGCCTTTGGGTTGAGACTATGACCGTAATCATATTCCCATTGATAGAAATCGTACATACCTATAGAGCCAAAAATAGCACTTAGCCAAAACCATAGTAGAAAAAGAAAGCGATTGCCAATAAAACCAAAAATTAGACCTAGAACAACCATACCTCCAACAACCCAAGGAAAGACATCAAACTCCGGAATATGAGTGGGTATTTCCTTCATTCCCACATAATGGTTCATCAGGTTAATATTCTGAAGATCGCCCGTTTTCATGTCGGCAATTTTCGTAATCCAGATTTGCATTCCTAGAGGATCTGGGTACTGCGGTGCGCTTAATTCAATCGTCCACATGGGTACGAAGAACAACGATGCTGGCAGCAATGCACCGATAATCATCAAGATTTTTGAAGCTTTCATTTCAATTTTATTTGGTCAATTCAATCCTAATCTTGAGGTAGGCGCATGTCACCCTGAACTCGTTTCAGGGTCTAAATAGATACTGAAACAAGTTCAGCATGATTGCATATTATCCTGTCAGTAATTGCGGCTAGAATAAGAACGGGCAGGTTTTACGCTGCCCGTTCCCCCTCATAAACCATCCCGATTACTCACCATCCAGAGACCAGGATAATTCAATATTAGAGCTCGCTGGCGAGACTCGTATATATCCTTGCATTTCTTGATGAAGTGCAGAACAAAAATCAGTACAATAGAATGGCCAAACACCTTCTTGTTTAGGATACCAAACCAATGTTTCGGTCTGACCTGGCATGATTAGCAATTCTGACATATTCGCTCCAATCATTGCAAATCCGTGCGGTACATCAAAGTCTTGCTCTAAGTTGGTTACGTGGAAATAAACCTTGTCTCCAACTTTCACGCCTTCAATATTGTCTGGTGCAAAATGACTTCGAATACTAGTCATTTGAATATGAACCTCTTTTCCTTTACGTGTCACTTTCGTTTCTTTCTCGCTCTTAGCAACCCAAGGGTGCTCGTTTTCTTCCAACTTATAAATCTTCTGAGAATTAGGTTCGATAAGATCTGCCGGAATACCCGCAGCATAGTGAGGCTCGCCTATGGTTGGGAAATCGCTCAAAAGCTCCATTTTGTCTCCCGAAATATCGTACAATTGAGCAGATTGACACAGTTCTGGACCGGTTGGAAGATATCTGTCTTTGGTAATCTTGTTCATAGCTATCATGTACTTACCCCAAGGTTTTCTTGAGTTTCCACCAGGAATCATCAAGTGACCAACTGAGTAATATGTTGGTTTTCTATCCAACACTTCCCATGTACCCAATTTCCATTTTACAACTTCAGAAGAGATGAAGAAAGTGGTGTACGCATTTCCTTTATCGTCAAACTCTGTGTGCAATGGTCCAAGGCCTGGCTGAACAACTGTTCCCGCAAGTGCATCTTCAAAGTTGATGATTGGAATACCGTAAGCTTCCCCATCAAATTTTTCGTTCTCAATGGCATCCAACATTTTGGTGAAAGAGTGAACTGTAACGTTGGCAGAAAGCTTTCCACTACCTACAATGTATTCTCCCGATGGGTCAACATCACAACCGTGTGGTGATTTTGGAGTAGGAAGGAAGTAAACCAATCCTGGGCATTCTGCTGGGTCAAGAATTTTCACCTCTTTTCCCCAAGTGGTTGTGGCCGAATGCGTTTTCTCATCATAAATGTTGTGCGCATATTTTGCAGGCATTGTTTTGAACTTACCAGCTTTCATGTACTCTTCGGCTTTCTTCCAGTTTACAGCCGCAATAAAGTCCTTGTCGTTCTGAGAAGAGTTTACTTCCATCAATGTTGCAGCCTCTTCTGTGTTATAAGTTGTAAAGAAGAACCATCCGTGAGATTCTCCACGGCCAGGGTGCGCTTTATCGTAGTCAAAACCAGGCATCATAATCTGGAATGCGATGTCCATTTCGCCATTTTCTTGATCTACCGAAAGGAATGTCAAAGCACCCTTAAAGTTGCCTTTGTAATCATCAATTGGTATATCTCTTTGCGGCACTGGAACAGCAAAACGCGTTCCTGCTACCACGTATTCTGTATTTTCCGTAACGTAAGAAGAACTGTGGTTACCTGCAGAGTTTGGAATCTCGATAATCTCCGTTGTTTCAAACGTTTTTAAATCGATTTTGGCGATACGTGGCGTGTTGTTTCCGTTAATGAAGCACCATCTTCCATCGAGAACACCATTGGTCTGAGAAATGTCTGGGTGGTGTGCATCATCCCAAGGCACAAAGCCGAAAGAAGTTTCAAGCATTGGCTTGGTTTCTTCATTGTAACCATAAGCTTTCTCCGCATCCTGAGAGAAAACAGGAATTACCTTGAACAATCGACCTGATGGTAGACCATAAACGGCCAACTGGCCGCTAAATCCACCAGAAATAAAGCTGTAAAATTCATCGTGCTCACCCGGAGCTACATACACCTTTTCTGCATTGCTGCCAGATAATGCTCCAGAAGAGCCGCCATCTTTTTTTGCACCGCCACACCCAATCATTCCTATTGCTAGGGTGGCTATTGCGGTTATTGATAGTATCGTCTTTTTCATCGTTTTATGATTTTTCTGTGTTGGTCGTTTTATTTAATTGTTCTGAAATATTCTAAAATGCCACGAGCTTCTTCTTCGGTCAAACTCTGGTTTGCCATTGGCGCGCTGTATTCCATAAGTAGCTGTCTTGCAGCTTCATTTTCTTTTACCATCAATTCTGGGTCAAGAATCATGTTCATAATCCATTCTGGTTCTCTTCGGTCTATAACTCCTGTCAAATCTGGACCAACAAATCGTTTTCCCATTTTGTGACATGCCGTACACTTGGCTTCAAAGGTTTCCATGCCAGTGGCGGCTAATGCCTCATCTATTGTTGCTGGCAAATCGATGGATTTGATTAATCCAACGCCCTTGTCTGGTCCGGATGGCGTTTTCTTTACCATTGATTCTGGCTTGGCTGCCGGACCTTCTTGTTTTGCCTCTCCGCCTCCGCAGCTAGCAAACATGGCAAGTACCGCGCCTATAAGTATTAGATTAATCGTTTTCATTTTCGGTGTTTGATGGTTAGTTACTCGTGTTTATTCTGGTAGAATCACTTTATCCACCACGTTTATAATTCCGTTAGATGTTTGAACCGTTCCAAGCACTTTCGCTCCTGCAACAAATACATCTTCACCTTCAACGGTAACCTCTAGGTAAGACCCGTCAGCCATGTAGATTTTGCGACCCTTTCTGGCTTCTTTCTTTAGGCCTTCCAAATTGAAGGATCCAGGAGCTGCATGACCAGTAAGTATGCCAGCAAGTGTTGCTTTATTTTCTGGAAGAAGCAGATTTTCTACTGTTCCTTCCGGAAGTGCTGCAAACGCATCGTTCACAGGAGCGAAAACTGTAAGCGGTCCTGCGTTGACTAGAATGTGCTCAATTTGAGCGGCCTGCACTGCCGCAACTAGTGTACTGTGGTCGGCTGAACCAATAGCAACTTGTAAAATGTTCGGATCAGAGTCTTCGTCAACAACAGATGCTTGTCCAAGTGGCGTGTTTTGCTCTGCAGCACTTTCTTCTGCCGCAGCAGCAGTTGCAGAATCTTGATTGACTCCGCCACAAGAAACCAGCCCCAAAAGGGCTATTATTGCTAAAAATGAATTAAATTTTGTTTTCATGATATGAGAGTTTGGTTGGTATTCTCTTTCTTACCACGAAGGACTACATCAAGCCGATGGTACAAACTGATATGCGTCATAAAATAGCATGCTTTAACGCAGATTGTTGTTAACTAATCAGTAGTGAGGCGAGGTGTGTCATTAAATGATTCAGATCCTATTTCGAATCTCTATAGATATTTAAACAGAAATTCGCTCCAACAACGATACGATTACTCCAATGCTCTTTATTTTGCACCGCCCAAAACCATGAATTCAAAGGAATTAAAGCAACTCGATAAGCTGATTGAGAATTTCTGCACCCCAGAATGGCGAAAATTGGCGTGGGTGAATACGACCACAATTGAAGTATCGCAAGGCGAGTTGATTTTCAGGGAAGGAGACAGGGCTGAAAACATTTACATGGTTAAACATGGTCGAATTAAGGTTTACTCTAACTACACACCAGAAATAGAATCGATTGTGCGTTTTGCTACAGACGGACAAATTATTGGACACCGAGGTTTTGGAGAGGATTTTACGTTTTCGGTTTCAGCGGTGGCTCTTTCCGAATCATCCATATTTGTATTGCCAATGGCTCTGTTTCAAAGCCTTTTGAAAGCCAATAATCTCTTCTGTTATTACATCATGTTGTTTTTTACAGAGGAGTTAAGACGTTCAGAACGAGCAAGTAAGCTCAAGCTAAATGCCACCGTTAAAGAACGAGTGGCTCAAGCCATTAGAATGAATATGGAGAATTTTGGCTTCGATTCTGAAGACGAAAACTTGCTTGCATTCACACTCACCAGAAAGGACATGGCTTCAATTGCCAGTACTACCTACGAGTCGGTTATTAGGAGTTTAGCTGATCTTCAAAAAGATGGAATCATCAAAATTGAGAACAAACAACTTCGAATTACAGACAAAGAAACTCTTTGCTCCATAACGCATTGTTCTCAGGAGTTCAGTCAAGAGAACTAATTAGAACGTAAAACTCACGTTCAAATAGCCGTTTATCCCTGGTCGTGCAATACCGCCCCAATCGAGGTGAGATCGGTAATTGTTGTCGAGAAGGTTTTCTACACTTCCATTTAGCGTTAATCGATTCTTTCCGAATAAGAAGAAATAACTCGCTCTTAGGTTAGGGTCTGCTGATTTTCACAAATAGGAAAATTCCAAAAACTGGAATTTGGCGACAGCCGGTCTTGATTTTTGTTTCCACTCCGATTCTTGGTCCATATATGAGCCAATAACGGCCGTACAAAGCC
>Ga0316208_1003684_pt1 | contig 10809 bp, 10 predicted proteins | sample 3monopyrite_MG_FD_204944 | JGI IMG/M metagenome (GOLD analysis project Ga0316208, IMG submission 204944) | Microbial mat bacterial communities from mineral coupon in-situ incubated in ocean water Damariscotta River, Maine, United States -... | ecosystem: Environmental > Aquatic > Marine >...
CAGTGAGGACTGCATGGTCCCGGGCTACTAGGTTCTTTTTCGCCAGCCAGAATACTGCTGCCGCCGCTGGATCGTTCTTGTTGTGTAAGGGATGGGCTATGTAACCCTTGCCAGTTCTGACCTTCGATAGGCCATACCTGGCATCGAGCCCGTCTTCATCCTGCATCTGAAAGAACACGTTTGCTATCGAAGACTCGGAAGGTAGAATCTTTGAGGCATGTTCCAGGATGCGATCTTGAACTTTCTCGTGAAGATCGGGCCTATCGAGACCCTTTGTAAACTCCTCGATGTTCCCGATCAGGCTGGAGATGTTTCTAGATTGCTCTGACTCAAACCGGGTCTGCTGATTCGTGTCTCGCGAAATCCAATCCTGCCACTCGGTCTGCTGGCGCTTCGCCCAGTTCAGTAAAGCTTCCAGATTCGGGTAGTCCCGGGACACTTCTGTCCCCTCGAACTCGATTTCGCAGCCGAAGTCGGTAGATAACTCTTCGCTCATCTGTACTCCAATTCGAACCCGACAAGCTTGGCGAGTCCGCAGACAGCCTCATAGAAGTTCTCCGACCGAGCAGTCCATTGCTCCATGCCATCAGCCGAATGGGCGAGGATGATCGAGTAGTCGTTGCCGTCAGCGAAGTCGTGGTAGCTCGTATAGCCGACGCTCAGCGTCAGGCTGTTGGCGACGGTTTCAAGAACCCGGTTGGCGAGGACGGCATCGGACATACCCGAAAGTATACCGGACAATCGAGGGCAAGGCGGGTTTCTAGAGACTCTCAGCGAGCCGTTCGACGGCGGGCAGAAGCCGCTCATACTCGGTCGCCTGGACCTGCATATACGTCAGGCTGATCCTGTTCCCAACAGCGTGCCCAAGGAGCAGGTCAACGTCCTGCCTGCTCACCCCATGCCGGAGCAGACTGGTTGCCGCCGAATGCCGGAGGCGGTGGGGGCGATGTCCGGTCGCCATGTAGCACGCCTTTCCATACGCCGAGCAATGAGCCCATGGCACGTTCGTCTTGCTCCGACCCTTCCGCTTCGGTTTCGCCTGCTTGGCTTCGAGAAGGGCGATCATCGCCGCATCGGACAGGACCACGAACCGGGGAAGGTCGGTCTTGCTCTGTTCCATGCAGACGACGGACTCGCTGAGTCGTTCGTACTCGTCCGCAGCCAGTCGAAGCGTCTCTGACGGGCGGAGGGCAGCGAGGTACTGAAGCCGCATGAACGCTTCGACCCGGGGATCGGATCTCTTGGCGATGCTCAGCAGCTTGCGGACCTGCTCGGGGCTCCACGTATCCTTGGGCCGTTGCTTTGGCTTGATGTCCTTGACGGCGGACAGGTCGATGGGCGGGCGGAGCCCGACCGAGGCCGACCAACGCATAATCTTTTTCGCGGCGTTGAGGTAATCCCTGCCTGTCCATACTTGTCCGTACTGCTTGTTGATCTTCTCTCGGTAGCCGATCAGATCGAGGACCGTCAGATCTTCGATTGGACGGCTGCCGAACTGCTCAACGAACAGGCGGGAGCGATAGCGGAAATCTCGGCTTGTCAGGGATTCGAGGGTCTCGGCGACTTCGGCAACGGTCGGCATCGGATACTCCGCAAATGCGGGTATCTGCTACCTCCGTTTCGGGCGTCCAGTGACCTCTGCTATGTGACAGCAGCGCTCTAGCCAACTGAGCTACACGCCCGACACTCGGATACTAGGCGAGCAAGCCTCACGCCGGCTCGCACTCAAGCGCTGAGCCGTACCGACAAGATATCAGCACCGCAATCGCCCCGTCACCGCGATACCGAAAGATCGTACACCCCGTTCCCTTCGCTCAAAAACCCCGCGCCCGCTGCCAGAAAATCCATTGCCTCGGCGTAGGTCGCACGGTGCATCGTAGAAAAACCGGCCGCGTGTCCGTCGGCGTGGGCCGCGTTGCTCACGCCGCCGTGTAAAAACGCTTGCGCCCCTGCGCCGTGGGCCGATCGCCCCACGTCGCTGTCGCGGTCGCCGCGCCACGGCGCGCGCATGAACTTGTTTGCACCTTGTCCGAACGCGCCGTCGCCGAACACGGCTGTCCAAGATGGATCGCCGATCTCATCTCGCCGGGCCGACGCCGCGATCCGCGAGCCATCAACTCCCCACCTCGGCCCATCGCCAGACGGGTACGAAGGATCCACGCCCATCGTCGGCCCGCCGATATAACTCGTGTTGTAGTTGTACCCGGTGTAGGGCGAAACCCCGGGCCCCAAACTGCTCGACGTCCAGTTGTCAGGCCCATCCATACTCGGGCACTGGAGCACACGACCCGCATCCGTCCCGTCCCACATTGCGCCGGGCAAAATCGCCAGCCCGCTCGGCCCGTACACCTCGATAAAATCCCATCCGATCCTGCGAGCGGGGTCGGCGGCGAAATCGGTAAACAACGCCGGCATGAAATACCCGCGATGGGCATCCGTGTAGAGCGTCGTCGCGATCATCATCTGCCGCTGATTACTCAGGCAATGCACCCGGTTCGCCGTTGTGCGCGCAGACCCGAGCGCCGGCAGCAGCAACCCGATGAGCAGCGAGATAATCACGATGACAACGAGCAGTTCAATCAGCGAAAAGCCGTGATGTTTTCGCGCGTCAGCGGTTCGGCTCAAGGGCACCCCCCGGCAAACGCCCCGACAAACGCGGTGATATCGGCAAGGTCGAATACGCCGCTGGGCTCGGCAAGATCCGCCAATTCTCCGCCCGTCGTGAACGCGAGCACGAACGCCGAGATATCCGCAAGATCGAGCACCCCGGCTGGGGGCGCGACATCCGACAGATTGCACCCGTAGCCGCCGCCGGCCGTGGGCACGTCCGCGACACCACAGATCTCTCCCCCAAGTCCAGCGGGGTCTGTGAAGCGCACGAATCGGGCCCACGGCAGCGATGCCTGTATGCCAAATTCATCCAAAAGATCATCAAAATCGATCGGCGTGCCGCCCGCCGATCCCGCGTACAACTCGATCGCCTCGGCCGCGGTCAACCCGGAAAAATCACTCCCGTCCAGCCCGGGGTCCACCGGCTTGGACCAATCCTGCTCATCACCCGACCACTCGGCCTGCTGAGAATACCATGCCCAAGGCTGCGTGGGAAACAAAGCATCCGCGGCCTGAGCAGAGGTAAACCAAGGGCCGGCCGCGGTCTGCGCGACCGAGACCTTGACGGCTTCTGAAAAAACCCCGCCGGTCAGCAGCACCGTGTTCATGCTGGAGCCGGCCGAGATCACAGTGTCCGCGGCGAACGCGGAGTTGCCGTGAACGATCAGATCAACCCCCCAATGAAACGCGCCGCCGTCGTCAGGATTATTCAGCACCGGCTCATCAAACTCGACGACGATCTGAGCGGTCTGCGTCAAGCCGACGCCGTTCTGTCGCCGTCCGTCCAGCCAGCCGGGACGATCGCCAAGATCAGCCGGCTCGCCCGAGCCCCATTGCCAAACGGGCCAGACAAGATTGATCCGGCGCATCGGCCCCCCGGCAAACCCGCCCGGCACCGGGCCAAACCCCATCAGGTCGTCATAGTCCAAGGAATTGGGCTGCCCCAGAGCAGACTCGGGGTCTTGCCACAACGGATTCGACGGATTGAACGGCCCGAACGTCAAAGGCGTACCAACGCCCGGCTCATAAACAGCGCCGTTATCATCAAACCCGAACACGACACGATCGGCCCACCGGACCTCATCAGAACCAGCCCCAGCCTGTGCGCACGACACGGCCGCGATCCCGATTCCAATGAATCTGAATCGGTTTCGAGTCCCAAACCATTGCCAATTACCGGCCAAAGCCGGGCACGAAGAATCTATAAAGCCCATCAACCGCTCCGCCCCGATTCGCGCAGGGCCCCCCCAGAAGGTGCGGGCGATCGCGGGGGAAAATGCGGCGGGAAGCCGACGAGCGGAGGTCACACGCCGAACCCGCGGCGCCCCAATTCGCGAGGGCCCGAGGTCAATCGTCTGGCAGGTCTTCCGGCTCGGGGCCCGATCGTTGCCTTCCCCTCGGCGTTTATGCCCGAGAGTGGCTCTAAAAACGATCGGTTGTGCCATCAGCAAGAACCTGTGTCCCTGCTGAGAATGGCACACCCTCTACGGCGGCGCGTCCGCGGTGGGATCCCGGCGTTGGCGTTGCCAAAGCCGGTAACCACACTTCCCTTTTCACCCGGGAACACCCCGGGCACCAGTCGTCACTCTCAGGTTACACCCGCCGCAGCGTGTGTCAAATAGAAAGATGATGACGGGCATCGGCGCCGCTTTGATGGTTCGGTGTGTGCGCACGCCGTAGGATGCCCGCGATGACAAACGATCACCAATCAAACGGGGGGGATGACATCCCCACATACAAGTGGACTCTCCTCCGTGCGGGCCGATTCTTGCTCGACGGCGGCGGGATGTTCGGCGTGATCCCGCGCACGATCTGGACCCGATTCGCAGAGCCCGATGACCGCAACCGAATCGAACTTTCGCACAATTGCATCCTGCTCGAATCCGTCGAACCCGAAGGCCGTCGGCCCCGGCGCTACCTCATCGAGGCCGGCACCGGCGACAAACTCAACGCCAAAATGGCCGACATCTTCGGACTAGACGGGCGCACAGTCGAGACCGCTGTCAACGAAGCCGGGGCCGCCAATGGTTTCGGGACCGATGACATCGAATCCGTGATCGTGACCCACATGCACTTCGACCACGCGGGGGGGCTGACCCGCAAGTGCCGCGATGGCGAAACCCCCGATTGGGAAGCGACCAAGCCCGGCGCTTCCAGCGGCGACGAAACCGGAGTTCGGTTTACATTCCCAAACGCCGAGCTCATAGTGCAGAAGCGAGAATGGCTCGACGCCCGCAACAACGATTCGGTGATGACGAAAACCTATTACCGCGATCATGTCCTTCCATATGAGGATAAAAATCTCGCAAAGCTGCCCGACGGGCGAGATCGGCTCCGTCTCATCGAGAGCCAACGGCCCTTCCCGCTCAACCGCAAGCCGGGGCGAGATGAACTGCCCAAATCAACCGTGATCGAGCGCGCGTCTGAGGTCCTCCCCGGCGTCCGCGTGTTTCTTACGCCCGGGCATACCTGGGGCCAGCAGGCGATCGCGTTCAAGGACACTTCTGGGCGCACGGTCGTGTTCACACCCGATGTCATGCCGTCGGCGTGGCACGCCGGGCAGGCGTTCAGTCTTTCCTATGATGTCGAGCCGTACACCAGCATGGTGACCAAGCACTGGTTTTTGTCCGAGGCCGCCGAACGGGATTGGCTGCTTGTCTTGGACCACGAGCCGGGGAACCCGTGCCGGCGGGTCAGTGCTAATGAGCACGGCTGGTTTGACCTTACAGAGGACGAATCCGCCGCCGCGGATGCGGGCGTGTCGTAACACGAGATTTCAATCCCCGGCGGACGGCCCGAGGCCCTAGACTGAGCAACAGATGACCACCACCGCGCCGCATGCTCCCAATTCCAACGATGCCGCCTCGGGCTCAGGCATGGAATCCGCCGCCCGCATCAGCGCGGCGTCGTCGGCTCCCAAGAAAACACTCTTCGATCGAACCGAGGCGTTCGTGAGCCGGCTGAGTTCCAAGAACAACTTCTGGCACCGGGTCACGAGTCTCATCTGGCTGCCCTACGCATTCCGCTCCGGCATCAAGATGCGCCGCAAGGATGAACGCACGTTCTCTGCCACGCTCCCGTTCACCCGGTTCAACAAGAACTGGTACAACGCGATGGCGGGCGCGGCGTTGCTGGGGAATTCGGAGATCGCGGGCGGGATGTACGTCTTCGGTGTCTGCGGCGGCGACTACACCGTCGTGTGCAAGCACCTAGAATATCGGTTCTTGCGTCCCTGCTTCGGGCCCGCAGAATACCGCATCAAGACCAAGGACGACATCCACGCCCTGGCCGAGGCTGGCACCGAGTTCAACATCGTCATCGAGATGGATATCGTTCAGATTCTCCCGACAATGGTGGGCGATAAAGTCGGCAAAGAGATGAAGAAGGAACGCAAGAAGCGGCGCAAGGCCGAGGCCAACAAGGCGAAGGCCCTGCCCGCGGGCGATGGTCGCCTATCGCGTGAAGCCAAACTCGAACGCCTCAAGAACCGTGAGAAACGCATCGGCCGATCGATCGCGACATTCCACGTGACCCCGAAGGCCCATCTCAAAGCCAAGGCCGAGCGGAAGAAAACTACTGGCGAAGGCGACAGCGCACCCGCCGATTCGGGCAGCGCGTAAGCCATGGGCCCCACGCTCGCTTGGGCCGTGTTTCTCGCGGTTTCGTGGACTTGGTGCATCGGGATGTACCTGCCCATGTTGCTGATGCGTGACGGCGGGCTGCCGTACTTCTTCGCGTTTCTGATCCCCAACGTAATCGGTGCGGCCTCGGTCGGGTTCGTGCTCCATAGCCGAAAAAAATCGGTCCGATTCGTCACGGCGATGCGCACGCCGATGCTTTTGTTCACCTCGGCGACCGCCGCGTTTCAGGCGTTTTTTCTCGCGTGGCAGGGCGTTTCGCTCGGCATCTCATACTTTCTTCATGCGCCCGCGGGCATGGTCGTCGGGATCACACTCGTGCTGATCGCCATCGCCATTCGAAGGCGGGTCGATTGGATCCCTGCCTTGCTCACGCTGGCGTGCTCGCTTGCGCTGGGCGTTGCGCTCATCTCGTCGCCCCCGATCGTCGGGGCTTCTGAGCCGATGTTGGCGCTCATCGGGCTTTCGATGGTCACGGCTCTGGGCTTCGGCCTCTGCCCCTATCTCGATCTTTCATTCAACAGGGCCGTCCAGCACGCGCCTAACCCGCGCGCGGCATTTGGCATCGGGTTCTTCGTCATCTTCACGGCGATCATCCTCGTCGCAACGCGCGGCCGAGCGGTGTGGACTCCAGCGGTCGCGCCGTTCACGCTCTCGCTCAATTGGGTATTCGGTTTGACCGGGCTGCACTTTGGCGCACAGGCGACGTTCACAATCGCGGCGCACACGGCGGCGCTCCGCGCAACCAGAATTGATGGCTCGATCGAGCCGATATCAAAGGGTCCGCGGGCTGAGGTCGCCCAGCACCCCAGCCTGATAAAATGGATTCTGCTCCCGGTTTTCATCGGGCTGCTGATCGGCGGGGCCGTGCCGTTTATTCCTATGGTCGATCTCCCGGGTTTCACAAGTTCCATCCTCGCGGGCGAGTTCGCGTACCGGCTTTTCCTCGGGTTTTATGGGCTGATATTCCCGGTCTGGCTCATAGTCGCGTTGCGGCGACCAGGGGCGATGGACCGCGTGACGCTCGTGTGGTTTGCCGCTGTCTGTGCGCTGGCGGGGCCGTTCTTATGGGTCGGTTCGATCGGCCGCGATGAAGTCTGGCTGATCCCCGGCGTGTCGATCGTGCTGCTCGCGGGCGGGTTCCGATATTTCACTCGAAAGCCTGAAACTATCTCGGTCGCGGATTAGCGATCGGTGCTTTGTTCTAAGATCACCCGCACAGAAGTTGTCGCGTTTGGGAGTGTTGCGTCTTGTGCCACTGACCCCGCTTCGGGTCGGTGTTCTTGCCTGTTTGCGGAAAAAACGCTGACCTGCGGACAGGTCAGCGGCACACAGAATCGCTCCGGCCTGGGCAAGAGTGCTCTAGATCGTCCCATCATTTTCCGCAGCGATCGCGGCGTTGCGGCGCCACATATCGAGCGTTGCGCGTTTCATCGGGGTGCCGCGAAGATGCTCGGCCCGGGCACCCGCATCCCATCCTAAAACTTCGAGCAAATCAAACGAACCAGACCGATTCGCGTAGCGATCGGGGACGGCCGATCCCGGTTCGCCGATGTGCGCACTTTCGCGGAGTGAGTTGTGCGGGCAGACTTCCTGGCAGATATCGCAGCCGAAGATCCAATCGCCGATGCTCGCTTCAAACTCGGTCGCGATGGCTTCCCGGCGTTCGATGGTGAGATAACTGATGCACCGCGAGGCGTCGACCGAGTAGGGCGTGATCGCGGCGGTGGGGCAGGCGTCGATGCACCGCGAGCACGAGCCGCAGTGGTCGGGTTCGTGCGCACGGTTCGGCTCGAGTTTGAGAGTGGTGAGGAACCCGCCGAGCAAGAACCACGACCCGATGCGCGGGTTTATCAGAAGCGTGTGCTTGCCGATCCAGCCCAGCCCGGCCCGGGCGGCTACTTCGCGCTCGTGGATCGGGGCGGTATCGACGAACGCGCGGAAGCCGGCGTCCGGGTGCTGCGCACGCAGCGCGTCACAGATCGAGTGCAGACGTTTTTTGATCGTTTTGTGATAGTCGTCACCGCGCGCATAGCGGGCGACTCGCCCACGGCCCGGCGTCGGTGTTTCGGAATTGTCGTTTGCCCGGCTGGCGTACATGTCGGCGACCATCACGATCGCGTGCGCGCCGTCGAGCATCCCGGCCGGGTCGGTCCTGAGTTGGGTGTTGTTTTCGAGCCAGGCCATGGAGCCGTGCTTGCCGGCGGCGAGCCAGGCGTGGAACTCCTGAGCGTGCGCACTGGGCGCGGCATCGCAGACCCCGGCGAGGGCGAAGCCTTGGTCGCGGCATTTGCCGAGGACTTGGTTTGTGAGATCGCGGGATTGTGGATCGCCCCCGGGCACGGCGATCAGGCCATCGCAAACTTGCGGCGTTCGAGGTCACTCATCGGTGCGCCCGACCAGCGGTAGATTTTAGAGGCCGCGTCGCGGAGGAGTTCTTCGGGATCGCCCAGGCCCGGCCACCAGAGGCGGTCGTGTTCGTAGGTGATCCAGCCGTCGAAGCCGGTGGATGCGAGTTTGCCGACAAAGCCTTCGATCCCGATGCCGCCGAGGTCGAGATCGCCCTCGCCGAGCGGGGCGGGCTGGCCGGGCTTGCCGGTTTCGGGGTCGCCGATGAGCATGTCGCGGAGTTTGACGTTTTCGAGCGCAGCCCCGAGTGTGCGCACGCCTTGGGTTGGGTCTTCGCCCGCGGCCCAGGCGACGGCAGGGTTGTAGGCGGCGGCGAGAAAGGGCGAAGCGATGCGGTCGATGATCTCGCGGATGTCGGCCCCGGTCGGGAACGATCCGCCGTTTTCCAGAAGCAGCCGGGTGCCGGTGTTGCGCGCGGTGGTGGCGGCGAGTTCGAGGCGTTGGATGATCCGGCGGAGCCCGTTTGCCCGGCTCTCGTGCTCGAGTTCGAACGCGAATACGCGCACAAACGGGCACTCGATCGACGCGGCCGTCTCGACGGCGAGTTTGGTCTCGCGGACCGGGCGATCAAAGTCACCGATAACGCGGCCGATGATGGGTGGAAACACGATCTGGTCGTAGCGGATGGAGGTTGCGATGCAGGCGGGTTCGACGCCTTGGTGCTCGAAGAGTTCGCGGAGTTTCTGGGCTCCGGTGAAACAGGGCTCGCAGGCGAGGTCGGAGCCTGATTGCCCGCCGCCGGTCTGGCCGAACGAGCGGAGTTCGACCCCGGCGTACCCGGCATCGCGGGCAAACGGGACGATTCGGTCGAGGGTCCAATCCGGGCATGCAATGGTGCTGAATGCTGGCTTCATCGGCGGGGTTCCGTGAGATCGGTATTGATCATGATCGGCATGCCCATCGTAGTGGGGCTGGCGCGCCGGGGTGGACCTACCGAGCCAAGAAGATCATCCGATTCAGGGGCGGGCGATGCCGCACTGGCCGCAGAACATCGCGTCGGCGGCGAGCGGGCTGCCGCAGCCCTGGCAGAACCCGCTGCTGGCCTTTGCCGGTTCGGGGGCCGCGAGTGTTTTTCCGCATGAACTACAGAATTTACCCGGGGGCACCGCCGCGTTGCAAGAGCCGCAGACGACACCCGGAGCGGCGGGTGTGAGGACCTCGCCGCCTTTGCGATCCTGGACGAGCATCTGTGCGAGCCCGAAGCCGACACCGAGTCCTGCGCCCCCGAGCAGGGCACCGCCTCCGCCGCCGCCCGAACCATCGCCGCCTCCGCCGCCTTTGGCCATGCCTTCGCCCGCGCCCATCATGGCTTTGCCGGCCGCGAATTGTTGATAGCCCGCGACGCCCCCGACGGTTTTTAGATAGGCCGCATCGGTGTAGAGTTTTTTCAGGTTGTCGGCGTCTTGCTCGTCAATGGCGATGGTGAAGTTGCCGAGCCTGACGACCTGGATGCCGTAGCCCCCGACGTGTTTATCTATGCCGCCAAGGACTTGCTGTTCGACTTCTTCGGTGTAGGCGCCGCTGGTGACATCGAGCAGGGGCCACTTGTTTTTCACGAGCAGTTCGGCGATGCGGTCGCGGATGACCTTGAGGACTTGTTCTTTCATCCACGATCGGACGAGGTACGACTCGGTGCGGCCCATGCCGACGAGCCCCACGATGAGTTGCTCAGGGTCGGTGACTTTATAACTGAACTCGCCGTGGACCATGGTCTCGACGGGGATGCCGCTTTTGGGGTCTTCGACGTGCCCGATCCGGCCGCCGAACTTGATGCCGGTGTGCTCGCGGATGTTGACGAAAAAGATCTCGGCGATCAGGACGTTGCCGCCCGTGAACTTGTCGATCAGATCGCTCAAAAACGGCAGGTTCATGGTGTCGAGCGTGTGCCGGCCCGGCCCGAGGGTGGCGACGACTTTGCCGTCTTTGAAGAAAACGGCCTTCTCGTCGGCTTCCACCGTGAGTTGCGATTTCATGGGCACGGTCGAATCCGGGTGCTTCCAGACGACGTGGGATTTCGCGTCGTCGGGGCGTGCGATCATCATCTCGCTCACGCCGCGTTTGAACCAGTCACCGATGCCCATGTTTCGACCCTCCAAATATTGCACGCATCCCCGCGTGCGGCTTGCACAGAGTGTACGGTCTTTCGTAGAGA
>Ga0316208_1003685_pt1 | contig 10806 bp, 11 predicted proteins | sample 3monopyrite_MG_FD_204944 | JGI IMG/M metagenome (GOLD analysis project Ga0316208, IMG submission 204944) | Microbial mat bacterial communities from mineral coupon in-situ incubated in ocean water Damariscotta River, Maine, United States -... | ecosystem: Environmental > Aquatic > Marine >...
CCTCTCAAGCATATAACCTTGTAACGCGTTTCAGGGTGCTTTCTTCCACTCAAGGGTAATCTTACTTGCGGATAATTTTGGTATTTTGAGACCACAGAATAGTCTTTTAAAATGTATATTTTAATAACCTATTTTAACTACAATATTTGGAACACCGAAATATCACTCAAAAAAATGCACCTGAGTTAAGTGATTGATTAAATTATATGAATCTAAAACAACGTAAAGGTTTTCAACCTCTCCTTTTCAAATAAAATAAACACCTGTTTTAATTATTTATGGGCATTAAACCGCTTCTAATCAACCTAATTAGTTACTTGCCCGCTCTTATTAAACCTCCCAATCCCTCTTGATCAAGTGCTTTTTCAAATAACGAACGAATATCCGAAACATTTTCCATACTTAATGCTTCATGAATAAGTTTTTGAGCCCGCTTTTGTGTAAATGATCGAATGGTCCATTTCACTTTCAATAAACCGCCTGTACTCATGCTTAAACTGTCAATACCCATGCCCACTAGTGCCAAAGCTGAAACAGGATCACCTGCCATTTCTCCGCAGACACTTACAGGCTTGCTGTATTTATGGGCCACATCCACTACCTGTTTAATTGAGCTTAATACCGATGGGTGCATTGAATTATACAATCCCGCGACCTGTTTATTATTTCTATCCACGGCCAGTAAATACTGGGTTAAATCATTGCTACCCACAGAAAAGAAATCAACACGTTTTGCTAAAGCCTCCATTTGAAAGACGGCCGATGGCACTTCAATCATTAACCCAATCAATGGATATGGAACATCTATACCTTCACCATTTAATTCCCTATGCGCTTTGCCAATCAAGATCAATGCCTCATCCACTTCACTAACGTCACTTATCATTGGCAACATCAAGCGCAGGTTGTTTTCATAAATATTAGATTTAAGGATCGCGCGAATCTGGGTTAAAAATATTTCCGGATGATCCAGCATGATACGTATGCCACGCCAGCCCAAAAATGGATTCTCTTCTACAACCGGGAAATAAGGCAGTATCTTATCGCCACCTATATCAAGTGTACGAAAAGTAACTGGTCGTGGCGAAAAACGTTGTAAAACCTGTTTATAAATATCCGATTGTTCATCTTCACCGGGAAAACCATCACGTATAAGAAAAGGTATTTCTGTACGGTATAAGCCTGCTCCCTCTGCACCACTTTTCAATGAGGGCGATATATCCTCAAGCAACCCAGTATTAACATGCAAGGGAATATGGATACCATCTAATGTCTCCGATGACTTATCTATCAATTCATTAAGCTCAGCATTCAATGAATTTTCTTCACGGATTAAACGATTAAATTCAGCCATAATTGCTGGTGATGGCTTAACATGAATCTGACCACTATACCCATCAACAACTATTTGTTGCCCCTTAATACGGTTAACCGGTAAATTATCTATACCCACTACTGATGGAATACCTAATGCATTAGATAATATGGCAACATGTGATGATGCAGAACCTTTGGCTGAGATAATGGCAACCAGATTTTCAATAGGGACTTCAGAGAATTGAGATACCGTTACTTCTTCTCCAACAAGCACAACCGGCCCTGATACTTCCTGCACCGTTTCTTGCTGCATTTGCAAATGCATCAATATACGTCGCCCAAGGTCTTTTATATCAACTGCGCGTTCACGAAAATACGGATCTTCCATGGCATCAAATTGCTTAACGTGTTCATCAATAGTTACCCGCAAAGCGCCCTGCGCCCATTGCCCAGCTTTAATTCGATAATGAATGGTATTTATTAAGGAGTCACTTTTTAACATCAAACCAAATACATCAAACAAAGCCAACTCTTCAGCTGGTAAAGTTTCCGCCATTTTGGAAGACAGCTCTTTAAATTCACGAGCAACATTGTTTACCGCATCGGTAAATGCTTTTATCTGGTTATCTACTTCATCTTCTTCAATTGGATTATCAGGCACAGCCTCAAGATTTGCAGGAGGAAAAACCACCATGGCCTCACCTATAGCAATGCCCGGTGAACCACTTAAGCCTTTCATATTAAATGATGTGCAATCAATATCATCTTCAAGAAGTCGAGTTAACTCACCCTGTATTTCTGCGTGAGAGATTGCGCTCGCAAGTTGTGCCGCCAGCGTGACCAGGAAAGTTTCATCACTCGAAGAAAAACGACGTTGAGTGGTTTGACGTATTACCAGCACACCTGAAACTTTGCGATGCTGAATAATAGGTACACCCAGAAATCCATGAAAAGAACTCTCATCTGTTTCCGTAACAAAGCGATAATTTGGATGGGTGTGAGCATCTTTAATATTGACTGGTTCGGCCTGGCTAAATACCAGGCCGACAAGCCCTTGGTCCATATTGAATTTTATCTTTCCTATTGCTCCCTGGTTTAAACCATCTGTAGCCATCAATACTAGCTTGTCAGCCTTGTCATCAACAAAATAGGCGGAAACCGCATCGACATGCATCACATTCCGTGTTCGCTGAACAATGATATTAAGTGCCTGTTCAAAGCCAGGTGCATTATTTACATCCTGAATGATATTTCTCAGTGTATTGAATTTTGTATTTGTCATGAACTAAATCATCCGCACCAGTATCTGTCTCTTTAAGCACATCTATAATAATAAGCTATTTTGCTGCCTTATAAAGACGAAAAGCCCCGATTATCACCGGGGCTTTTCTAGCTCAATATTATATAAATAACAAAAGGACTTATACAATCATATCTTACTACTCTCCAGAAGGCTGAATCTCATCTGATGGAGTTGCGAAACTTTCAACGCATGCCTGGATATACCCTTTTTTCTCATCCACGTTCTCAATACCGTCTCTTTCTGCCTGCTCAGTACAGTAAGCATAAGTTTCGTCAATACTGGTAGCCTCCTCAGCATAAACGGTATTTAATGTTACAGCTAAGGCTAAAGCTGTTAATAATGTGGCAAGTTTCATTTATCGATTACTCCAATAGTAGATATCATGTTTTATATATCTGTCACTCACTAATAACATGAACAGAAGAGTGCTTTTTATGGCATTATTACCCTTGAGTAAAGACAATAATATTGTATGTCACGATCACTTTTTTCGATTAATATTAGAGGTTATGAATTTGTTTTAAATGCATCACAAATTTATGAAAAACAGCTAACTAATACAATATTGAGATGATGAACTGATGGACGTAGGACTACTAAAAGCTTTCATTGAAGTGTATCGTTCAAGACATTTTGGCCGTGCAGCGAATAATCTTTTTATCAGCCAATCGGCGATAAGCGCCAGAATAAAGCAGCTAGAAGATGAACTTGGCACCCGATTATTTACCCGTGATCGTAATAATATAGAACTAACTACCACAGGTAAAAAATTTCTCGTCTACGCGGAAAATATATTAAATACCTGGAACAGGGCCAAACAGGAAATAGCTATTCCAGATAGCGTTGAAGCATTACTCAGTATTGCCGCATTACCTAGCATCTGGGATATTTTCCTTGAAGACTGGTTAGGCTGGCTCCACACAGGTAATGCTGCTATCGCGCTACAGACCGATGTCATGCGAGCCGATTCAATAACAAGAAACCTTCTTGATGGCACACTTGATCTGGGATTTGTATTTGATCCCCCAAAAACACCTCAACTGCTTGTAAAAGAACTGATACCCGTTCCTTTAGTCATGGTTTCTACAGATTCTTCAATTACTGCTAAGAAGGCCGTGCAGGAAAATTATATTTTTGTAGACTGGGGCACCTCCTTTGGAATGATACATGCCTGGCAGTATCCGGACATACCCGCACCAAAGTTAAGGGCCAGTGTCGGTAGAATCGCGCTTGGTTTTCTTAATAACTTTGGTGGCACAGCTTACCTGCCGGAAGCGATGATCAGTGAGCAACTGGGACAGACTTTGTACAAGGTGGAAGATGCCCCCGTTGTACATAAAGAGGCATATGCAGTTTACTCACAGGCAAGCATCAAGCAGGAAGTTATTGAGCAAACACTAGGCTGGTTTGATAAAACTTAAAATAGATCGTCGTATTTGTTGCCATTAATTAAACGATCAAGCTCTTTATCGCCCTTTATTTGTTCCAGACGACGACGCGCATCGAAATGACTGACAGATAAGACCTCATCTATATCCTCAAAGTCACCAATCAAAACGTCATCGCTTTCAAAATCTTCATCGGTTTTTACTTTTTTTGACATAAACTTATCTCATAAATTGAACTCTCAACGTTTATATTTTCATCAGACTTGATACGCTGTAAAGATTAAAATATCGATCGTAACGATCAATATTATGTATTATGGTTATTAACTATCCAGCCAATTTATAGAATTTTTCTTATATACGGGGAATGAGCCACGGTTCAAAAATATTTGCAGATCAATACCCCCATCAATTACCTCAGTGGTCATCTAACAAGACTGGTAAAAGGACGACTCTGGTTAAAAGTTCTAATTGGTATGCTGCTGGGCATAGCTACCGAGATGTTAATTGGCCCTACAACAGGCTGGTTCGATGCTGACACTGCCACAACTATAGGAAACTGGCTGGCTTTACCCGGCCAACTATTCCTGACGTTGATTCAAATGATAGTGATGCCATTAATTTTTGCTTCGGTTGTGCGCGGCTTAACCAGCAGCGAAAGCTTTGAACAATTGCGTAAAATGGGTATAGGCGTTGTCATATATTTTGTTGTTACCACCACGCTTGCCATTATTATTGGTATCAGTGTTGCACTGGCTATCAACCCTGATAGTTTTGTTGATGCCAACAGTTTAAAAATCACAGCTCAATCCAGTGCCGCACCTGTCTCCTCTGTACAGGCAACAGCACCTACTTTGTCCGAACTCCCACAGAAGCTGGTTACCTTGTTACCCAGCAACCCATTAAGCTCTATGGTCGAGGGCCAGATGCTGCAAGTTGTACTGTTTGCAATGGTAATAGGCGTAGCACTTGTAATGATGAGTGCAGCTCAATCAAGACCCTTGCTTGAATTGATGGCATCGCTGCAGGAAGTCTGTATGACAGTGGTAGGCTGGGCCATGAGACTGGCCCCCTTTGCAGTATTCGGCCTTATGGCCCAACTGACTACCAAGATAGGCTTAAATGCGATACTGGGTATGAGTGTTTATGTTGGAACAGTACTCCTTGGACTTGTGATACTTTTATGCGTTTATCTACTTTTTATATACATTGTTACAAGAGAGCTGCCATTTCATTTTCTACGTAATACTCGAGATGTGCTGTTATTGGCCTTTTCAACATCCAGTTCCGCTGCAGTGATGCCACTCTCTATTAAAACTGCAGAAGAAAAACTCAAGGTGCACCCTTCTGTTTCACAATTTGTTATCCCATTAGGCGCCACCATCAATATGAATGGAACAGCTCTCTATCAAGGCGTGGCTACTATTTTTTTAGCCCAGGTATTTGGTGTGGATCTAAGTATGAGTGCTTTAACACTTGTCATAGTCACAGCTGTTGGTGCGTCCATCGGCTCACCTGGCACACCAGGTGTTGGCATCATAATTCTGGCCATGGTGTTAGAAACGGCGGGCATACCTACAGCAGGGATTGTTCTTATCATCTGCGTAGATCGTATCCTTGATATGAGTCGCACAGCGGTCAATGTCTGTGGCGACCTGGTTGCTGCAAAACTGATGAATCGCTGGATGATTAAAACTGAAATACTGGAATCACCTGCAACAGTAACGGCTAGTTAGAACAATTATTTTCTTATTGCCAGTCAGTCCTGCTTAATTACTTTTTTATTAGGCTCGGTTAATAAACTAAGCCATCTTGGTAATTTATGTTTGCCAAATGGATAATATGAAATAAAGATTAACAACGACAAGGTCAGTAAATGAGATTCAGGATAACGAAGTATCCATTCACCAAGCCACGACAGCTGCAGTATGGGTAGAACGGCAAGCGTAAGAATAATGGTCCATACCAGGCGTATAAAGGCAGTATGCTGGCCCAGTTTTTCAAGCGTTGAAAAAAAGCGGTCTATCAATGATGTAATAATAACTATCGGTAACAATATAAGATGACCATCAGTTGCAAGACCGAAGTAATCTAGAATTGAAACACCAATGACCATACTGGTAGCGACCAGGGTAAAAATGATAGACAATCGAGGGGTACGGGATACCTCATGATGAAAGGCAGGTCTTCCAAAATAGACAAGTGTCAGAGTAATTATCATGATAAGTGCCGTTGTTTCTACCTCCGCATAGGTCATTGCCAGTGCAAGTATTGTGGGAGTAAAAACCCCATAACTATGAAAACCTCCTAACTGTCGAATCAAAGTACACAACAAAACACCTAGCGGCAGTAACAACAATAGCGAAAGTTGTTCTCGAGTATCCGAAGACAAACGATCCAGCATAAAAATTGAGTACCACTCATTACGAGTAATATTTGCCCCATAAACAGTGACTGGTAGACGCTCTATTTCAATTTCAGTGGCAAACACATAATCATTTGCAATAAGAGTCGAACCTTTTATTGAACCAGAGACGACACCATCACCATGTTTATCAAAAGCAACAAAATTAGCCGGTAAACTATCACGATAACCCAGGCCAGGGTGATAACTACGCCAGCGATCATTGGTATAAACCTCAACCCAGTATTCAGGGTTAGGTGATAAGTTATCTTTAAGTTCAAAACCGGTAATTATTCTGGATGGAATACCTGCTTTGCGACACAGCGCAACCATAAGCGATGCGCGTTCTCGTTGATTTGCTGAGCGAGAAGCAAGTATGCTTGAAACATTGCGAAAGGATGAAGGCTTATAATTTGGCAACTCGATTACAAATTGAAGAATACGCTCTATTATCATCTCATGCCCAATATCATATATACCCATATCTGCTAGTGCAGCTTCAGTTATCGGATTATTAAGTTGCAGCCATTCATTGTCTGCAAGAAAAAATTGCCGTCTTTGTGTATTAAGCTTCTCGGGAAGAGCTTCATAGAAGTGTGGAGATTGACTGAATTGTAATGAGTACTCTATTTCAGTCTGATAAAATCCTGGTTGATTAGCACGTAATCGTATTGCTCTTTTTGAAATAGCATTGCGAATGGGTGGAGCAATATGTAAGCCAGTGTGTCTAACATTCCTGCCGATAAGACGAAGATTTTTAGAATCATACGGAGGTTGAATACTAATTACAGTACCAGCCTGTTTAACTGAATGAGTCATATCTAGAGTAATTAACCAGCTTTCATCGCTGTGCACCTGCTTATTTTGAAGAAATAAATAATGTGCAAACAACAGCACAAGACCTGTAATAAATAGAAATATTGCGATCTTACGCATCTTATGTACATTGTCACTATCAGAAGACTTGCTAGTATTCATGAATAACCCAGACACCTTTGTTGGTATAAAACAATGCTGTATATCATTGACAAATGAGAGTCATTATTGCCTATACTTAATGTATATTAATTTAATTAATTCGCAGGAACAATCATGCGCTTTCTATTGATAACGTTCATTTTATGCTGGTCACATGCGGCCAAAGCAAGTGACACCTTAACAACCATTGGCTGGATAGAGACTGTAAGAATACTACCAGAAGGCCTTGAACTAAAGGCCAAGATTGATACCGGTGCAGACAACTCCTCTCTGGGTGCTATTGACTGGCAAAACTTCAAGCGAAATGGTCAGAAATGGATTCGCTTCAAGCTACTCAAGAATAACGGTGGTACAGAATCATTTGAACGGCCATTAGATAGATATGCATTAATCAAGCGCAAACAAACAGAAGCGCTCAAACGACCAGTAATAAAATTATGGTTATGCATTGGAAACAAAAAATTACTGGTCCCGGTAAATTTAGCTAAAAGGAAAAAATTCAAATATAGAATACTCATTGGCCGTAGCTTTCTAAAGAGAAACTTCCTGGTAGACTCAGCTAAAGAACTGACGCAACCGCCCACATGCAGTTTGCCTCAATAATGCCAAGGATTTTCAGGTTTTAACTCTATATTTTAGACCTAGTTAACCGCAAACATGCGAACTTTCTTCTATTACTTGGCCATACCGCTATAGATGGACGATACATCATAGATCCCTCAAAATCCTTCCTTTTAAAGTCCCCCTCTAAAGAAGAGTTAAATTCTTTATATAAACATATGAGTCAGAATTAAAAACCATGATAGCCTACTTATATCACTGTAGGCTGAAAATAAAATGCTTGCTACCAAGGCTCGATCTAGCCCACATTAAGGCATAAGTTGATACTGACTAAAAAAACATCTTGGTTACATATATCAAGTATGTTAAATATCACTCATGTTCTTATTTCTACCTTGTTCACTATTTCTTGACATTAACAGATTCACTTTTAATGATTTCTACTAACTCTTCTATTTTCTGTTTTAACACCATAATCTCCAAGTCAGTTTTTAAACTAACTTCGTAATTCGCATCAACCTTTAGCTTATCCTTTTCTGATTGCCTATTTTGCGACATCATTATTAAATGACAAGTTATTATTGTTCATTTATTTTTCGTTCATCCTCTTTAAACTCAGATATTTTACCTACAATAGAAAACCTATCCTTTGGATTTATTATTGTAGGAAATGCAACCAATAAATTATTGGGATATATAATAATTTCCCTATTTTCACTAATAAGCTTTGTATTAAATAAGTTAATTTCTGATATATATCCCTCTACATAGTTATCGAGATTAATAACACGGATAAAATCGCCCCTACGAAATGACTTATTCGCCAATAACAAGAAAAATGCTGTGACATTACTTAGAACAGACCAACTAGCAAACATAGCCACACCCGTAATAGCGAGAATACTGGCAGAAAGTGTTAGCAGACCTTTAAAATCAAAACCCCATATAAATAGAATAATTACCACTGAAATAACAAAAGAAAATAGGCTTAATGTTGTATTTGCCTTATCACCCACTATCTCTTTTAAATGGCCCTGCTCAACGTATTCCTCAATCTTTGGCGCAGCAACTCTACGTACTGTCAAGTACAGTACGACGACTACAAAACTTAAAATAATATTAAGCTTGTACAAATAAAGCCACTCTAATATTGGATTAAAAATTTCACTCATGTTCTTATTTATGCCTTGTTCACTATTTCTTTATATTGACGGATTCACTTTTAATGATTTCTACTAACTCTTCTATTTTCTGCTTTAACATCATAATCTCTAAGTCAGTTTTTAAACTAACTTCGTAATTCGCATCAACCTTTAGCTTATCTTTTTCTGATTGCCTATTTTGCGACATCATTATTACTGGCGCCTGTATTGCAGCAAGTGTAGATAGCCCAAGATTCAAAAGTATGTATGGGTATGGGTCAAAAGAACTTGATGAGTCTATAGCCAGATATGAATTGTATACAACCCAGCCCACCATTATTGATGCAAAAAAGATAATAAATATCCAAGAACCAACAAACCTGGATACTTTATCTGCAAGATTTTGCCCAAAGCTTAATTCTTCTTCATACGTTTCATTAACATTCTCTACAATTGATTCTTGATTAACAATGCTTTCAAGAACCTTTTTTTCTTCTTCTGATAACTCTTTATACTCCATACCGAGAAGAGCTCTAGCCAGTTTATCTATATATTTAATCATTTTACCTTCCTCTTATATCCCTATTTAATAGAGCCAATAATATTGCTTTATTCATTCGGGGTCTTTCATCATCAATTGCTTTTCTTTTTGATATGCGAATATAGATCCTAACCGAATCACCCCAAGCACAAACAATAGTGCAGATAGTGCATAAATCATTTCGTATTTCAGCTCATGCTTAAATAACATGATTAATATTTCTCTAATTACAAATACGATAGCCGCATCAACAATGTAAGTAAGTCTAAGCTTATGGCTATCAAAATATTCAACAAGCGAACGAGACAGCTCTACCAGAACATAAAGAGTCAGAACATCAGCTATTATGTCGATATAATGGCCTGTAATTCCTTCAAATTTTAAAAGCTCCCATAACGATAAAAACAATTGCAATGAACCGATTGCAATTCCTAATATAATAAAAAGTAAAATTATGCTAAATACCACATCTATAATCTGGTCAAATATAGGTCTTATGTTCTTACTAATCATTGCATTGCCTTTTTTTTATTTAAGTATTATTGATCATTGCTTCTTAAGTTTATCAAAATAAACTTACTCTCAATCTACAATTAAAACGTCTTCGCCTGTTTCTTTACGAATATTCTCGTACATCGCCTCATCTATAAGCTCATCATTAAGACTCGATTTAGAACCTACCCAACGATCTATTATCTTTGCAGCGACAAGGTCACCACTAACATTAATTGCGGTTCGACTCATATCCAGAATCCGATCAACACCTATTATGAGTGCAATACCTGCAGCCGGTATACCCACTGAATCAAGCACCATTGATAGAATAGCTATTCCGACACCAGGTGTTGCCGATGCGCCAATAGAGGCCCCTACAGCCGTAAATACAATCAAAGCCATCCCTCCTAACCCAATTTCAATGCCAAATATCTGCGCTAAAAATAACGCAGCTACACTTTGGTAAAGTGCAGTACCATTCATATTAATTGTTGCACCTAGTGGTATAACAAATTGAGATATTGAAGGACGTACTTTTAATTTTTCCTCAGCTGTTTTTATCGACAAAGGCATCACCGCTGCCGAGCTAGAAGTAGAAAAGGCCAACAACAACACTTCTCGTACTGACTTAATAAATTCAATAGGTTTTTGCCTGGCAACAAGATACACCAGAATTA
>Ga0316208_1003686_pt1 | contig 10803 bp, 10 predicted proteins | sample 3monopyrite_MG_FD_204944 | JGI IMG/M metagenome (GOLD analysis project Ga0316208, IMG submission 204944) | Microbial mat bacterial communities from mineral coupon in-situ incubated in ocean water Damariscotta River, Maine, United States -... | ecosystem: Environmental > Aquatic > Marine >...
AAAAGGTGCGGGCGCGGTGTCCTTGAAGTTGCGCGGCCAAGGCTCTTGCACCTTGCCTGTGCCTTCCATACCTGCAAATGGGTTGCCCTGCTGCGCGCCGCTGAAGGGGTTGGCCGGTGCCTTTTCGGCCGGCTCTTGCTTGGTCGGGATTTCCTTGGCGGGCTCTTGCTGCTTGGCAGGGATCAAGGGCTTGCGCCGTTCTGGCTCCTCCGCTTGGAGTGGGAGGAGGGGAGCAAGGCAAAGAAGGCTAAGAATCATTTCGTTGACGCTTTTCGAAGTACTCGTCGAGGCTGCCGCGGAAGTTTTCCAAATCTTCGTCGACAGGTGCGGCCTCGTGGGTGGGGGGAGTTTCGGTGGGCGGCGCATCGGCCGTGCCCGTGGGAACTCGCTGACCAGAATAACAGGCACGGATGACTTCGCCGACCGTCTTCTTCGGCATCGCCTGCTCCTGAGTCATGACGCGAATCAGCTCCTTGGTGCTATTCCACCACAGGTAGATGGCCATAATCAGGCCCAACCAAAAGGAGCCGAAATAGATCGCGGTTCCGAGCACGATGAGAGCCAGCCAGCGCGCGATGCGGACGGTGGCGTAGGTTGCGTCCACCATGGGGTTGTAGCTGGCAAACCAAGCCCGCAGCAGCCGGCCGCCGTCAAGCGGAAAGGCCGGGACGAGGTTTCCGAGACCAAACACAAGGTTGATCCACACCGCAATCTCTGCCCATTGGCCGGGAAGTAAAAAACACAATCCTGCGAGGAATAGGTTGGACACTGGCCCAGCCGCAGCCACAGGAGCCTCGAGCCCTGGCTTGAGTAGGGTCCCACGCATGCGCGCCATGCCACCGAAGGGCGTAATTGTGATGTCGAGGACCTCTAGGCCTAGCATGCGCGCCACGAGGGCATGCGCTAACTCATGCACCAGCAGGGAGATGGCGACGATGAGAAATAGGCCTGCAATCAGCCAAAAGCTCGTTCCGCCGGCCCCAGCCATGGCAAAGGCCAGGAAAAGGACTGGTATCAGCGCAGGAACCACCAATATCGGGATTCCGAACAGCCGACCGCAGCGGGCAGGAGCAAACATGGATTCGCAGTCTTGTGCGGGCCGCGGCTACCGCAGTCCTCATCTAGAGGATACTCTGTCCTAGATGGAATTCCTGCGACGTATCCTCCCCACCCTGGTGATTGCGGTGGCTGCTTGCTCCGTCACGTCAACGGCGTACGGGCAGATCTATGCCATGCACCTCAAAGACCCCAAGCATGCCAAGGGGTACAAGAAGAACCTCTATGACCTCAATGGCGAAAGCGTGGTCCTCGTCGAAATTCGCGGCGGCATTGAGAAGATCGATGGCGTCATGACCTGGGCGCAGAACGGCCGCGTGGAGTTTTATGTCCAAGATCAGGCCAACCCTTTGAAGCTGGCGTACAAGCTCGATGAAGAGGGCAATAAGGTTTCTGACACCAAGAGTTTGGTGATTGGCGTCGGCGGCGACCGCCTGAAGGGCTTGTCGCCCTTCCTGATCAACGAGAGCTTCTACACGCTGTCGAAGACCTATGAGCGCAAGCTCGCCACCATCGAGGCCCTGGAAACACGCCGCGATGAGGCTGAAAAGGGTGGCCCTGCATGGATGGCAGCGCAGACTTCGATTTCCCAGGAGCTGACGCTCATGCAACTTTGGTTGCGCCAAACCGGCTATCCCAAAGCGGCGAACAAGTTGGATCGTGACCTGATGCGCGCACGCAAGTTGGCCAAAGAGGCCAAGGATTCACGAGCTGCTCGGGCGATGGAAAGCATCAAGGAGATTGACACTCCGGAAAAGCTCAATGAAGTGGCCAAACGATTAGGTGGTTCGACTTTGGAATTCCATGCCCAGGAATCGAAGCATCTGCGCATTCTGTATCACACCGGCATTGAAGATGTCTTGGTCACGCATCTGTTGGAACTTGGCGAGCAAGCCATCGAGGACTACCGCAATCGCCATGTCGATCCTCACCTTTCTGAGACCTTCAAGGACACGATTCCGGATGGTCACTTGATTGAATGGTTCTTCTCAACCGACGACCGCATGCTGCAGGAGCACCTGTGGATTGAGTACTACGGCTACGGCTGGGGCCCTGAGGCGCGCAAGCGTGAAGCTTTGCAGTCAGCGGGTACGGGACGAATGCGCAAGAACGAATACATCAGTTACTGGCGCACCGATGAGACCAGCGACCTCGAAGGCATCATCCTTCACACCACCGGCCATCAAATGGCGCGCTGGCATTACGGCATCAAGGGCGATACGGCCGATTGGCTCGAAGAGGGTGCTGGCTATGAATTGTCCTTCCGCTTGCTAGGCCGAAACAACGTGACTTGCCGTGCGTTTAAGCCGCCCAAGAAGCTCGAAGGCACCGTCTCTTCCGGCGATGGCGGCAAGAAGAAAGGCTCGGAAACCGTGACCAAGACCGTCATGCGTGGTCTGCAAGAAACCATGGCACAAGTGGCTTTGGCTTCTCCAGTTCCCTTCCCGCGCTTGGCTCCGAAGCGCCTGTATGACTTTGGCAATGAAGACATGGCCAAATCATGGGCTTTCTACAACTTCTTGATTGGCAATGGTGACATTCGCGGCGAGATCTGGCTGCGCCAGGTGACCAAGGCCGCTCAGGCGCCATCCACCTTCCAGAACAAGCTGCGTGAAATCACCGCGGAAGTCTATGGCTTCAAGGGCGATGCCATGGGTGGCTTGGAAGAAGCGTGGGCCGAGTGGACCCGCGACACCTACGGCCTCTAATCCGGCAGGCCGTTACTCCTTCGAGCGCAGGCGTTCCTTTTCGCGAAGCAAACGCTTGCGTAGACGCAGCGACTCTGGGGTGACCTCGAGCAGTTCGTCTGCGGCGAGGTATTCCAGGAACTGCTCCAAGCTCAGCTGACGTGGCGCGCGAATGCTTTCGGTGGTGTCCTTGCCAGCGGCGCGCATATTGCTCATTTTCTTGGCGCGAACCACGTTGACGGCAATGTCCTTGTCTTTGTTGTTCTCGCCGACGACCATGCCTTCGTAGATTTGGTCACCGCCGGTAACAAAGAACACGCCACGGTCTTCCAAGTTGCGTAAGGAATAACCCGTAGCCTGGCCGCTATCCGAAGCCACCAACACGCCACGGTGGCGCGTGATGATTTCCCCAGAATAGGGGCGATACTCCGAAGGAATCGAAGCCAGGACGCCTTCGCCACGGCTGAGGGTGAGCACCGTGGAGCGGGCACCAAGCAAGCCGCGTGTCGGAACTTGCATGTGCAGGGTGGCGCGATCCCCACGGCGCTCCATGTCGGTGATTTCCGCGCCACGGTTGCCGAAGAACTCAATCACTCGGCCTACCGCATCTTCTGGCAGGTCGAGGCGGGCGTTTTCCCATGGCTCTTGTAGCTTGCCATCGATCTCTTTGGTCAAGACGCGCGGGGAACCCACAGCGAACTCATAGCCTTCACGGCGCATGTTCTCAATCAGGATGCCGAGGTGCAGCACGCCGCGGCCAGCGACCAACATGCCGCCGGATTCGCCTTGGCGAATGCGCAGCGCCGGGTCCATCATGGCGGCGCGATTGAGGCGCTCTTGTACCTGACGAGAAGTCACGAACTGCCCTTCCTTACCGGCGAAGGGGGAGTCATTGACCAGGAAAGCCATTTCAATCGTCGGCTCTTCCACCGTAATCGGCGGCAATGGTTCGACGACTTCGAGATCGCACAGCGAGTCTCCCAGGCCAAACTCACCGAGCCCGGCAACGGAGGCAATGTCGCCGGCTTCGACGACTTCTGCGTCTTGACGCTCTAGGCCAACGATGCGGTAAAGCTCCTTGATCTTGCCGCGCGTGCGCTTGCCGTCGTTGTGAACCCAGGCGACTTCGTCACCCTTCTTCATGCGGCCACGGAGAACGCGGCCGATGCCAATGCGGCCGACAAAGTCCGACCAGTCCAAAGTGGCGACTTGAAACTGGAGCGGCCCATCGGCGTCGACCGCGGGGCCGGGGAAGACCTCGAGAATGAGGTCGAGCATCGGCGCCATGTCAGTGCCATGGGTATGCTCATCCATGCTGGCCCAACGGTCGCGGGCGGAGCAGTAGATGACAGGGAAATCCAGCGCCAGTTCATCGGCGCCAAGTTCGACAAAGAGATCAAAGACCTCTCCAAGCACGGCATCGGCGCGTGCGTCTTGGCGGTCCATTTTGTTCACCACGACCAAAGGACGGAGGTGATTCTCAAACGCCTTCTGCAACACAAAACGGGTTTGCGGCATCACGCCTTCAAAAGCGTCGACCACCAACAACACACCGTCGGCCATCGACAGCACGCGCTCGACCTGTCCGCCAAAGTCGGCGTGGCCGGGTGTGTCGATCAGGTTGACGCGAACCCCTTTCCAATCCAGCGAAGCATTCTTCGACAGAATCGTGATGCCGCGCTCGCGTTCGAGGTCGTTGCGGTCCATGACCCGGTCCGCACCCTCTTGGTTTCGGTCTAGACTTCCCGCTGCGCGGAATAGCCCATCAACCAGGGTGGTTTTGCCATGGTCAACATGGGCGATGATCGCGACGTTGCGAAGTTCCAATTTAGAAGTTGCCGAAAAGCAGTTGGGTGAAGGTGCTGATGGGTTGCGCTTCGCGCGCATCCTCGAGTTGGCCATTGAGTGAACGGAGCGCTTGCACCAATTCTTCGTAGGCTTCATCTTCACTGAGCAGTCGCCCGAGGGAGCCTTCGCCGTCTTTGAGGCGGCGCGAGACTTCGGACAAGTTGGCAAGCAGTTCGCTTGCGTCATCGGCCAGGTCCTGATCAGAGATGAGTTTTCCAAGCAGGCCGGCGCCGCCCTCCTGGGCATCATGGAGAATCAGGTCAAGGCGGCCGGAAGCTTGCTCCAAATTATGCAGTAGCGCCGTGGCGTCTTCGCGCATACCGGGGTCATTTAATAGAGCGCCAATCAGGCCTTCGCCGTCGCGGGCGGCAGTGAGCACGCCACGCAGGTCGCCAGCGGCCGCGCCAGCGTCTTCAATCAGGGCGATGACCTTCTCGCGTGTGGCCTCATCCTGGAGCAGGGCGCCTAGGGTGCCCTTGCCATCTTTGAGGTCTGCCATCAGCGTGGAAAGGTCTAAAACCGTGCTGCTGACGTTGTCCCGCAGTTCCTCGTCGTGAATGAGTGAACCAAGGACCCCACGGCCCTGGGCGACGTCATCGGAAGCGGCGACCAAATTGTCAATCAGCTGCTTGACGCCTTCGCGGTTCTCTGCAATCAGAGAGTTGAGGCTTTCCAGCGCGGATTCATCGACGGTGCCGACTAGTTCCGTGCCCTCTGGAAGCGGTAGATTTTCACTCGGACCGGGGTCAATTTCGACCACGCGGCCACCCAGGACCGTGAATTCCGCCACGCGCATCGAGTATCCCTCGTGTAAATTCGGGGGTTCTTCGAACTCCATACTCACGCCAATTCTCGTGGCAAAAGGGCGGTGGTCGTAATACTCGATATCGCGGACGGTGCCAATCGGGCGACCAGCGACCAGGACGGCGTCGCCATTCTTCAGGCCACGAGCGTCGGGGAAGAAGGCCTCGAGCTGAGTCTTGTCGGCGAGGCTAAAGCCAGTCAAGACGATGGTGTAGTAAAGCAACAGGGCCAGCGCGCCAAAGAAGGCGAGGCCAAGAGCAAAATCGCGGCTACGAGTCGATTCCATGTCAATCAAGGGCGGCGCCAAGGAAGGTCTTGACGCGCGGGTGGTCGGAGTTGAGAACGTCGGTGGGTGGGCCGGCGATGAGGAACTGGCCATGTTCAAACACAGCCAGGGTGTCGGCGACGGTGACGGCGCAATTGACACTGTGAGTGACCGTGACGGAGGTCATCCCGAGTTCTTCTTTGAGGCGGCGCATCATTTTGGAAATGCTCGCCGACATCTCTGGGTCGAGCCCGGCTTCGGGCTCGTCATAAAGGATAATCTTGGGCTCGGTCACTAGGGCGCGAGCGAGGCCCACACGCTTTTGCATGCCGCCGGAAATTTCACTTGGCAGCTTTTCGTGCGCTTCTTCCATTTGCACCAAGCCAAGGACCTTTTCGACTTGGGCGCGGATTTCCTGTTCTGACTGCGCTGTGGTTTCGCGCAGTGGCAAAGCCACGTTGTCGTAGACCGACAACCAGTTGATCAGCGCCGAGTGCTGGAACAGGTAACCCATATCCATACGCAGCCGTTGCAAGGCTTCACGGTTGTGGATATTGACGGTTTGCCCAAGCACTTCCACCTTGCCCTGATCTGGCTCTAATAGCCCAATTAGGTGCTTAAGGATGACACTCTTGCCGGACCCGGAAGGCCCCATGATGACCAAAGATTGACCCTCATCGACCTCAAAGTTGAGCCCTTGCAATACCTTCTGCGAGCCGAAGGCTTTGTGCACGTCGTTCATGCGAATCATGTGTACACAATCTTGCCGAGGAAGAAGTTCAACACAATGATTAGGATGATTGAGTTGCGCACGGCGGAGCGCGTCGATTCTCCCACGCCGCTGGCACCGTGGCGTGCGCGCAATCCACTGGCGCAGCCAACCACCGCAATCGCGAAGCCAAAGATGGTGGCCTTAATCAATCCGGAATACACCGAACGTGGCAAGCCAGCAAAACTGCGGTCGGACAGGGCCGAAAGCGCGTTGCGCACATAGCCGTCAAAGTCGAGACCAAGTTGGGTATAGGCAATGATGCCGCCACCCACAATGCCAATGATGTTGGCAAGGATGGTCAGGATTGGCGCCATCAAGGTCAGCGCCATAATCCGCGGCAGCACCAAGTAACTAGTGACATCGACCGACATTACTTCCAGAGCAGTCACCTCTTCTTGCACGCGCATAGTGCCGATTTCCGCAGCCATGGCACTCGCCACAGAGGCGGCAAGAATCACGGCGGTCATGACCGGTCCCATTTCGCGCACCATCGACACCGCCACCGCAAGACCAACGGCTTCTTGTTGGCCATAGCGGGCGAGCTCAAAGCCGAGCTGCAGCGACAGAATCATGCCGATGAAAAAGCTCACAAAGAGCACCACCGGTGCCGACTTGATTCCGCCCAAATGCATTTGGTCGAACAACAGTCGCCGACGCTTAGGCAAGTGGTGCAAGCGCGCCAAGGTACGCCCAGCAACGCCCATGGCGAATCCGGCGTTTTCGATGGCGGGAGCTAGCAGGGTAGCCCCAGTGCGGGAAATGAAGTTCATAGCTGCTCGACAGGGGCGAGGCGATGGATATCTGGCCAGCCCGGTCCTGGGAAAGCGGGCGTTTCTAGACCGCCATCTTCACCACTTCTGGTGCGGATGAGCCCAAATAACCACGAAGAGTGTACGGTGCCGTCGGGTTCGGTCCAACGACCGCCAATGATGGGCAGGCTCCAGCGTTTATGCCCGGCGGCTTCAACCTCGTGGTAGAGATTGAACCAAGCGCGCTTTTCCTTGACCGCGATGGGCTCTGGCACACTGCGAGCATGGCGCACCCACACCTCATATAGCCAGCCAAAGCTGCGCGAGAGGTTTTCCGGTTCCAGCAGAATCGGAATGCCGAGGTCAAACACCCGAAGCAATTCTCGCCGCCCCTGGTCGAAGCGGTACGAGGTAAAGGGCCAAATCCGTAGATGCCTTTGCTTGCGCCCGTCGTCGCGGGTGGTAGTCAGGTTCATGAACAAGGGCACGAAGTAATGGCCTTCGCGTTCCATGTTGTTGAACTGATCTTTGCGATGCCAAAAGAAGGGCCACAACACCGAGGTGTACTCGGTTTGTTCATTCTCGTAGTGCAGCCAAAACGGCAGCACTCGGGAGAGCTTGCGATCTTCTTGACGACCGCCTTCCTCAAACTTGATTAAGGGCCAAATCCCCCAAGAGGAATAGCCCGTGCTCGGCCGCTTGGCCCAACCAAAGATGGGTGCCAAGACGGTTTGGGCAAGATAATCATCTTGCGTGGTGCGGCCATAAAACGGCCATAACATCCAGGCATTCTGCGGATGCTTGCGATCGAGATTGTTCTCGGCTTGGGTCCAGAACGGCCACAGAACGTACTTGCGGCGGTATTTGCCCGCGACTTCCGTTTCTCCATAGAAGGGGAAAGCATGCCAGCCGACTTCGCTGCCGCGCACTTTGCCAAACAACGGCCACAGCCAATGGGTACTGTGCCGTTCATCTTTGTGGTTCTCCATGTACAGCGGGAACAGGAAGAAACTGAACTCGTCGTAGGTCAGGAAATCGCGGCCGGTGCCAAAGAAAGGGAAGAACCAAAAATAGTCTTCCAAGCCATCGGAACTGGAGCCGCCGGCGATCAGCCAAAACAGCAGTGACCAATCATTGTCACGGACGCCATCGGCGCGTACCTCGGAGCGGTAGGACCACAACGGAAACAGGCGCGCATAGGTGCGGGGGCGATCGGGGTCGTATTCATACAAACCCAAACCGGCGAGCAAGCCGGCGCGGACACGGCCATCGCCAAACACCTCGCGCCACATCAACGGCTTGAGGGCCCACAAAATGTCATCGGCCTCGCGGTGATATTCCAGCAGGCCACCAAGGGCTTCGGCATGCTGGTAATCCGGCGCGGTGTGGCGGGAGACAAAGGGCGCCAGATGCAATTCGGCATCTGGCGCGGCGCAGGACCCCAAGGCAACAGCCAATGCCAGGGCCAGACGTCGAAGGACGGACATGGGGAGATTGTAGGCTCCTAGGCAGGTGCTTTCTCGCCCTCTCTTTCCGACGCGGCTCCTCGCGCTCCTTGTGCTGTGCGCTCCCGGCTGTGGCTTGCTGTTTGGCGAGCCAGATTTGCCCGATGCCGCGACCATCCAGGCCGCTCGGGCGGCTGATCAGCAGGATTGGGAGCTCCTCACCGAGGCTTATGTGCGTAATCAGGAGGCGGAGGACCCTGAGGTGGGCTTGGCCGTCGTACGTGGATTATTGGAGCTCCATCCAGAGTCGGTGCGCCTGGCCTTCTTTGCGCAAGACCTGGCCATCGCTTTGGAAGGCAGAAATGCTGTCCTGGAGAGTGCCGACGAAGCGGTGGCCAGTCAGCCGACCGCTCTAAATCTGCTGCTGCGCGCTCGCCTCGAACGCGACCGCGAGCAGCGCTATGACTTTGTTCGCCGCGCCCTGGACTTGGACCGCGATTTGCCGCAGGGCCGAGTGATGCGCCTTGCTCTGGAGGCGCGCGGCGGAGAACCCGAGGTGCTCGACCGAGTTATTCGTCTGCTGCAGGATTACCCGGCATCGGCCGAAGGATGGCGCTTGTTGGGGGAGTTGGCTCCTCTGTATGACCGTACCGACCTCGCCCGCGCCGCGGCCTTGACCGAGCCCTGGTCTCCGGTGGCCGAGCGTGAAGAGGCGCTTTATGCCCTGGCGGTCGCCGAACTTCGCGCTGGCGATGCTGCGCGGACCTTAGCCCTGGCGGATGATCTCAACCCGGATGCCGCACGCACCACCTTGCTGCGTGCCGCGGCATTGGCTTCCTTGGAGCGGCCGCAAGAGGCCTTAACTCTGATCGACCAAGTCTTAGCCAAAGATCCACGCAATGCGGTGGCGGTATTTGATCGCGCGCTGCTGCTGCGGGATTATCTCGGACGGCATCAGGAATCTCGTTTGGATTTGCAACGCTTTCTTCAGCTCGCGGACGAGGGCGCCGATGTCCCCTTGACCCGCCGCATGCAAGCGGAGCTGTGGCTGAAGCAGGGCCCAGGTTCATGAAAGCCGTCGTCCAACGCGTGAGTTGGGCTCAAGTCGAGGTAGAAGAGGAGACCGTCGGCCGGATTGAGGACGGTTTGTTGGTCTACTTGGGCTGTGTGGCCGGGGACACCGAGGTCGAGGGCGACAAAATGATCCAGCGCCTGAGCCGGCTACGCATCTTTGAAGATGGCGATGGCAAGACCAACCTGGATATCGCCAAGGCTCAGGGAGCCTTTCTGATTGTCTCCCAGTTCACTCTCGCCGCAGACACCGGGGGCGGAAATCGGCCTTCCTTTAGTGGCGCCCTAAATGCGCCATCTGCGGCTATACTGGTGAGATACGTGCAGGACGGCCTGCGAAATCTTGGATTCTCTGTCGAGTCTGGGCGTTTCGGGGCGACCATGAGGGTGAGCTCCCTCAATCGGGGCCCGGCCACCTACCTGCTCGACATCCCGCCCACAGTACCCACTGAGTGACCTCTGATGGACCCGCGTCCCGAAAGCCACACCACCACCAAACGAGACCTCGTCGAGCGCATCGCCGAGGCCACTGGTCAAACCAAAATTTTGGTGCGTGAGGTAGTGCAAGGCTTGTTCGACGAAATGGTCGCCGAACTCGTGCGCGGCAACCGTCTGGAGTTCCGCAACTTCGGCGTGTTCGAGGTGCGTATGCGCCCCGGCCGGATTGCGCAAAACCCAAAGACACTCGAAAAGCTCGAGGTTCCTGAGAAACGCGTGGTGCGTTTTCGCGTTGGCCAGCAGCTCAAGCGCCAGGTTGAAGCCGGACGCTTGCTGCCAAGTCCACGTAGCTCCTCCGATCGCTCGGAGTAGAGCCCGTTCTAGATGCGCGCCAGCGCTTGATCGAGATCGTCGACCAGGTCGTCGCCATCTTCGATGCCCACCGACAGGCGCACTAAGCCATCGGTGATGCCAATCGCGGCGCGGGTCTCTGCTGGAATCGACGCGTGCGTCATAGGCGCAGGCAGTTCGACCAAAGATTCCACACCACCGAGAGATTCGGCAAGGGCGAACAGTTTCAGGGACTGCACCACGGTGGTCGCTTCCTCGGCGCCGCCGTCAATTTCAAAGCACACCATGCCGCCGCCGGCACTCATTTGGGTCTTCG
>Ga0316208_1003687_pt1 | contig 10802 bp, 5 predicted proteins | sample 3monopyrite_MG_FD_204944 | JGI IMG/M metagenome (GOLD analysis project Ga0316208, IMG submission 204944) | Microbial mat bacterial communities from mineral coupon in-situ incubated in ocean water Damariscotta River, Maine, United States -... | ecosystem: Environmental > Aquatic > Marine > Coastal...
GAGCGGCCAGTATCTCTTGCTCTGCGGCCACAGCCTGCTCCTGAAGATCCTGTCTTTTCTCAACATTACGAAGCTTCTCACCGACTTCATCAAGGAATTCGACCTTGAAATGACTGATCATCTCCTCCTTGAGGCGATCATGGATATCCTTCTCTTCCGCGATGGTCTTCTTGCACGCTTCCGCGTCCTTCAGACGTGCTGAAGCAGCTTCCTTGGCCGTCTCCGCCGCCCTCGCTTTCTCTAGCGTTCTTGTAACTTGGGTGGCCAGGTCGAGGGGCGCCGACGTAATCTCCATGTCGAGCGCCTTTGCCAATGACTCGATCTCCGTCATAAAACGACGTTGATCACTTTCCATCTTTTGGATGCGATCTGCCAGGCTGGCCCGCTTTTCGATCAACGGACCGAGTTCATCCAGCGCCTTCAACATCTCTCGGATCGTTGGGACGGTCGGAATCGAACGATCTTCTCCTAGCCAGCAGCTCATGCACAGTTCAGCCCAGCTTTCGTTCCAATCCTGTTCTATTTCCTTGGCTTTCTGCGCTCTACGCTCACGCGCATCCACGTCCCGCTTACGCTCGGCCACCTCCGACCGCAGCGCTCTCAGCTCCGCTTCCCGATCTATCGCTGTTTGCACGAAGGATATGAGCGTCTCGGTACTCGAATCGGCTGCGAAATCGATGCCGACGGTGCTCGCCACGTCGATCAGCTTGCGCCGGATTTTTTCCCCGTCCTGTTCCGCTTCACGTTCTTCGCGCTCTGCCTTCTCTGCCGCAGCGAGAGACTCGAGTGCTTTGCTCCTGCTCTCCAGCCACGATTCCAGCTTCGGCAGGCTCCAGTTCTGTGGCAACGAAGGCGCCATCGCCCGAATTGCGGCCGCGATCTGCCCCTGAATGTCTTTCAGTTCCTTGGCTGCCGCACGCTGGCTGTCGCGCGCTGCAGCGAGATCCGCATTTACGGTGGCGAGCGTTTTGCTGATCTGATTGAGATGGGCCACTTCTGCGGCATTGCCGATCCGGCTGTTGGTCACAATATCATCGCGTCGAAGGCTGGCTTCAAAGACTTCGGCCGACGCTGCATCCAGTGTACGTTTGTGGCTGGCCCAGGCTTCCTCTCGCGCAGTTCGGATGTCTGCGGCTTGCTGATCGCTTAGGACACCAGCCACTTGACCAGCCGCCTCGATTTCAGCCGTCAGCCGATGTTGGTCGGCCAAGAGCCTCTCGATCCCATCATCATGACGTTGGACGCGCTTTTCAGCCTCAGCGATCGAACTCTTCCACCGGTCGATATCGTCGGAGTCGGCCACAGAAAGGTCGCGTAGCACTCCGGCCTCACCCGTCCATGGACGAAGCGCACGCATACGCTCCGTCAGCGCGTCGAGTTGCTCATGGCGCAAGCGCTCCGCGAGGCGGCGACGCGCTGCATGATCGTCAGCCCGAGCCATCGACACTACAGAGGCAAGCTGCGATACAGCAGCAGGAGCCTCCGACTGCGTTTCCCCGCCTGCCTCCTTCAACTTTGACTGCGCTTCCGCAAGGCGCTGTCGCGCTTCTGTCAGCTCCTCTTCCGCCGTCTCTGCCCCGGCCTCAACGCCCGACCGCCGCTCCATCAGCTCACGAAGGGCGCCTGTCGTCGAGGCTCCCAGCAGCAGGCTGCCGGGGTCTGTATCCGGATCGCACTCCATTCTTGCGAGAATTCCCGCAATAGCGACATCCGTATCGCGCTGCTGGAGCCGCCGTTCCGGAGTATCCTTGTCGGCTGTCACGTACCGGGCACGTAGGTCCGCTAGCAGGTCAATCCGATCGGCAAGACCCAAGACAGGGTCGTCGGCAACAATTCCATCAAGCTCCTCGGAAATGTTTCTGATCTCCGACTCGACGCCTTTCGCTCGTGTCGTGAGCTCGATTTCCGTCCTTTGCAGCTTGGGAATCTCCTCGACCCAAGCAATCGGCGCCTCCGGAATCTCAGCAAGCGGCCTGATGCGTTCCCTCAGTCCCCGTAGCGCCACGAGCCTCGGCAGCGCTCCGAGTTGACGCCGAAGATCGTCCAATCTGGATTGGATGCGACCGCGTTCCGCAATTGCTTCATCATATTGCCCAGCTACGCGGTCACGCTCCTCGACCAGCCTAGCGTACTCGGAGGCGATCGTATCGATGTCCTCGCGCTGTTTTTTCAGATCCGCCAGGCGTGTCTTCAACTCAGACAAGTCGCCACCACGGCCTCGGAACTTGTAGAAGCCGTCCGCCTCCGCCCTCAACTCCACGAGCTTCTGGCTAAGGTCCGAGAGCCCAGCGCTAGCAGAGAACAAGAGCTGGCCGAGATCGCCTTTGCTCGCAAGAATACTCTCCCCACCTGCTTCGAGCGTGTCGTCGTCCAGCGAGAACATCGTCGTGTAGGACGCTCGGTCGATACCCCCAAGATCCCCCAAAATGATACCGTCGGAGATCGGCTTATCTCCGCAATCCAGAAGACTATTTTGCGGTCGCTTTATTCGAATGAACTGGCGTGACGTACCGTTGACTTCAATCTCCCCGCCGATACGCATCGTCGGATATGGGTGAAGGAAGCCGTACCGGCTCCGGGTCTCGATGCCGAACAACAGATCCAGAAACGCTGCCAGCGCAGTAGATTTCCCCGCTTCGTTCGGGCCGTAGATGATATGCAGATCAGGTCCGTCCGCGGTCTGCTCGCCAAGGGTAATGGAGTAGTCCGTGAAGATGCCGTAGCGGGCAAGGTCCAACCGATTGATACGCATCAGGCCTCTCCTCCGCCCGCGATGGCATGGAGGCGCGCTGCAACATCGTCAGCTCCCTCTGAGACCAGCTCAGCCAGGGCTTCGTGAAAGGCGCTCTCATCGGCACCGAGGAAGTCACGGCACTCAGGCGGCAGTTGCGCCGCCAGCTCCTCCACAATACCGACAGCGTCCTGCCGAAAGCTGTCCGACTGACCGACATTCGATGCAATCAGGCGGCGGAGTTCCATAACCGGGTCATCGCCGGGGCCATCTGTAGTGCTGGGGACGTGGCATCCAACCTCCATCTTCTCGACCCAGCAGCCTCCAATCACGGAAGCACGGTCATCTGCCTCGGCCTTGAGGAGATCGACATCGCGACGGATACGCCAAGCGAGCGGCGTTCCGCCGGTTACCTGCAGGCGGACGACAAGATGGTCGACCGACACAGCATCTCGCACCTGCCGGAGAGACGTCGATAGAGCCGTTGCCAGATCGCGCCAATCATCGATACCGCTCGCATCCACCGAAACACGCTCGAATTGAGCTATGCTTGCGTTCCGTTCCTCGACGCGGATCGAGCCATCGTCGGCTACGGTGATCAGCGAAACGGTTTTGGGGCCTGCCTCGTTGATGTCCCGTCCCTGCGGGTTGCCCGGCATGACGATCGTGCAGTCCCCCTCTGCTACTGACCGTTTGTGTATGTGACCGAGCGCCCAATAACGAAAGCCGGTCGCCTGAAGATCGGCGATGCGGCAGGGCGCATAAGGATCGTGGCCCGGCGCGCCGGCCAGGCTCGTATGCATCATGCCGATATTCACCGCGCCCTCGACGGGCGGCTTGTACTTGGGAATCAGACTTTCCGGTGCATGTGGCTTTGCAAAGCTCAGCCCATGTATCACGACGGGGAAATCGCTTTTCCCCCGATCAATCGCCACTGCCTCGGCGCGCCCTCCAAAGACCTTGACCGTGTCCGGCAGAACGAGTTCCTGCGTGATCTTGGATAGAGCGTCGTGGTTGCCGCGTATAATGAAGACGCGGATACCAGCTTCATGCAGCCGCCGAACTTGGGCCGCCAGGAAGCGGGCCGTCTTCATGGAGGTCTGTTCACCATCATAAAGATCGCCTGCCAGCAGAAGGGCATCAACCTGCTCATCCAGGCAAAGATCCATGATGTTGACGAAAGCCTGGCGCGTCGCGTTTCCGATCAGCTCGGCAAGTTCCGGATGTCGCAACGCCAACGACCGAAGGGGGGAGTCCAGATGAATGTCGGCCGTATGAACAAATCGATAAGTCATATCTCCCCCTTATTCTTCAATGACATCAAACCTAGCATATCGTTGACACTTTGCTTCAGAAGAACAGGCAGAACTCGGCCTACAACAAGCGCATCCTATTCTGAACCGTCCATAATCGAACGCCACAGACGCCGCCAGAACCCGCTTGGCACGGAGTTAGCCGACGGCTGGGGCGCTGGACGAGTGACGGCGCCGCCAGGGATGGTAGCGCCGTAGTGGCGCGCCTTGACTGCCCGATCGCGGCGACGTTCCGCTGCGACCTGTTCGTCGGTCCACGGCCCTGCCTCGATGACGCGCCCGCGCTTGATCACGTAGTGCGATCTGCATGCAAGCGACCAATTGCCGATCGACGGGTGGAGGGACACGGTTTCACCGTCGAAGGTCATCTTCCAGTCCGTCGGCGTGAAGGGCGTCACCACCTCTTCTCCACACCCGCAACAGCAGCTGTGCGCGGCCGTCCCGTATTCCATCGAGATGTAGAGGACACCAGTTTCGACCTTCTCCGGAATGTGTTCGACGAACCGATGTTCTAGACGAGTATGGCGCATCATTCCGTATCACCATTCAGCAACATGTTGCCGTCCGTGGTGTAGGTGCAGTGGTGCTCGCGCTCCAGGTCGCGGTAGAAGCCACGAAGCTTCTTCCATTTGACGACGGCAAGCGCAGCATTAAGCGCGTTCAGGTCGGCAACCTGAATATTGGACGAATAGAGGTCCTTCTCGCCGCCGCCTGCGAACGAGATCCGCCCCTGGTGGACATGGTCGCGCTTTTCCGGCGTGCTTGCTGTCACACGCAGGATGCCGCCCAAGGACCCGTCGTCCAGCTCCAGCCCCATGCCTACGTCGACGAACGACGCGTCGAGCGCCTCAAGCTTCTCGATGACAAGCCGTTTCTCTTCCCCCGCATCCATCGAGATGAAGGCGAACGTTACCCCGTCGAGCAGATGGAGGTTGGACGCATCAAGCGCCACAGCGTGGGCAACGATGCCGCAGTGCATGCGCGAATAGATGGACTTCAGATAGTCGACCTTCTTCGGCGCTTCCCGCAGTTCTTCGATGGACGCCGCGCCAGGAGTCCGAAACGCGTTGTGTTGCAGAAACTCATCATCATCGAACAGCCGAATCTCGCGGACCGGCGTCTTGGCCACGAGGTCCAGAATATAACTTCCCGTTCCGCCGCCCCCGATGATCGCGACGATCTCCGACTTCAACCGCTCCGCCAAGGCGCCGATGCCGACCCTGTCCGACGCCGTCTCGGTGTAGTTGAACACACTGTCTTCTTCGGGCTCGGGCGCCCGGAAAGTACGCGGCGTGGCCCCCGGCTTGAGCACCGCGGCCGGACCCGAGAGGATCGCGGCATAGGTCGTCATCTTGTGGAAATAGTCCGCGTAACCACCTTCCGGCTTGCTCGAAAACGAGTGTCGGGCTGAGAGCCCATGCCCGAGGTCGAAACTTCCACTTTGGTGCGTAATCTGGCGGATCGGCGTCCCATCAGGCCCGCAGGGAAAGTCGCCATCGAAATGGACGACGTGGGTGTCCGGTCGGCGGGTATGATCTCCAGCCATGGTCAGGGTGGAGATCAGCGTGCCCACCCGTACCTGCCGCTTGGCGTCGACGTAGGGCACGTCGCGCATCACCAGCAGGCCGCCCACGACCTGGACGAAATAGCCTTCGTCACGAAGGCGCTTGAGGTCGGCGTTACGACTGAACAGTGCGCGTGACATTGAACACAGTTCCCTTCTTCTTCACGTCGACGGCGCCACCGACGGCGAGCTCGCCGGCATGAGGCTTCGAAGCGGCGTGGCGATACGTCATCGAGAACACGACGTTGGGATCGTGGGGCCCTGGAAACGCGAGCTGCACGACCTGCTCGAACGTGACGTGCGGATTCTCGACCGTGCGAGGCCGGGAGTTCACGATGATCTCGTAGGTCTTGGAAGGACGCGGTGCCGTGATGAAACGCTCGATGCCCGGCTTGGTCAGGTCCACAAGGTCATCCGGCTCGATCAGCCGATCTTCCCCTCCGCGCACTTCGAGAAAAACGGCCTCGTCTTCGTCGACGCCCGATAGCTTATAGAGGGCTGCCCCGCCGATGGCGGGCTTGCCCCATTCGAGCTGGCGGTCATCCAGGGTCAGCTTGTAGTCGCGGTCGGTCTCAAACGCCACGAAACGCTCGGCCCCGCGCGCACGAAGATCAAACGGCTCGTCAAGCCGGACGTCCTCGAAGTCACCCGCAGGCAAAATCGCAAACAAGCTGTAGCCGTCGCGCGGATCGCAGCCCGCCGCGGCAAGGATCTGGCGCCCCAGCGGGATCGGATCCTCGACATCGAGGTCGCGGAAATTGAGGTCGCCCTGCGCGAAGCGGATACGATAGGCCCGCGCCGGACGCAGTGCCCGGTCTTCACGCAGGGCGTCGGCTAGATCGTCATAATCGGGAAGGTCGTCAGAAGTCATGGTCATTGGTTCCCTAGCGTTACACCAGGCTGCGCCCGGTCTCTAAGAGTCCGCCCGAGAATCGCGGTAGGTGCATTATGCCCTGGCGATGCGTCGGGTGAGTAGTTTGACGTGGGCGATGTAGAGCCAGGCGACGGCGGTTTCGACGGCGGCCTCGAAGTCCTTGGCGAGGCGGCGGTTTCGCCCGAGCCAAGCCAGGGTGCGCTCGACCACCCAGCGTCTTGGCAGCAGCACGAAGCCCTTGGCGGTGTCGGGTCGCTTGACGATCTCCAGCGCCCAGTCGCCGAGCCCGGCGAGGGCGCCGGCGAGCTTGTCGCCGGCATAGGCGCCGTCGGCGAAGACGTGGCGCAGCCAGGGATAGAGGTCACGGATCGACGCCAGCAGGTCGGGGGCGCCGTCGCGGTCCTGGACGTCGGCGGGATGCACGATAGCGCCGACCAGCAGGCCGCCGGTGTCGACCACGATGTGGCGCTTGCGGCCTTTAACCTTCTTGCCGGCGTCGTAGCCGCGCGGGCCGCCGGCCTCGGTGGTCTTGGCCGACTGGCTGTCGATCACTCCGGCGCTCGGGCTGGCCTCGCGCCCGGCCGCCTCGCGCGCCTGCTTCACCAGGGCATGGTTGATGTTCTGCCAAGTGCCGTCGTCGCGCCAGGCATAGAAGTAGCCCTGCACCGTCGAGACCGGCGGGAAGTCCCGCGGCAGCAGGTTCCAGGCGCAGCCCGCCGTGACCACGTAGAAGATCGCGTCGACGACGGCCCGCAGATCGACCTCGCGCGGCCGCCCCAACTGGCGCCGCGCCGGCATGAACGGCGCGATCAACGCCCACTCCGCATCCGTCGTGCTGCTTGAATACCGGTCGCCGTCCCGGCGATACTGTCGGCGAGTGATTTCAGTCCACATCTTGTGACCTCGGGTTTGCTTCGCAACCAAACCGAACCACAAGTCGCTGAAATCACTCAACTCATTTTCGGGCGTACTCTAAGGTTCCAATCGGGGCGACTTCGCCCGACCGGTAACGTCAGACGAATTTTTTTTCGAGGGTGCCGCTCGGGGTTGGCCCACAGACAAAGAATGCGGGGCATCCGGGGCATGTCCGCGAGGACGCCTTGGCGGGAAAGCGCCCAGCGCGAATGTCCGCCAGAAAGCCTGAAAGCCTCTCTTGCCGATTTCGAAGCTTAACGGCCTTCAGGTCAATTGGCCGCGTACTCTGGTCCGACAGGTGCATAAGCTCAACCTCCGCGTCCGGAAAGGCCCGGCGGGCTGCCAGAAGAAAGGCGGCGGCTCCGACATCGTCGGCTTCGGCGCTGCGAAAATGCCCGGTCTGAACCCGCCGCACTGTGCGGCTCCCGTCAGGCCGCACGAGCACGTCATCCGGACGGACAATGATCTCTTCAGCCCCGAAAGTGAGGCTGAGCGCCGTCGGGGGCTCCGGCGTGTGCCCCTCCCGGGCCGCGAGAAAGTAGCGGATCATGGAAATGGCGTAGGCCTTGTATTCGAGGACATAGCCGTGATCGGCGAGGCCATGTTCGGCGAAGGCCTCTCCAAGATGCCTTTCCATATCTTCGTCGCCCGACATCGCGCTGGCGTCTGCAACAACGGCCTGGAAAACCATACGAACCGCTTCATGCATCTGCATGAACGGCGTCGCTGTCCGACGCCCCCCGACCTGCAGAACATGCGTGTAGAAGAAACGTCGCGGACAACGCTCATAGAGAGCCAGTTGCGGTCCGGTAAAACGGAGACCACCATCTATCGCGAGCACTATGTCCGCCATTTCGGGTGCGGGCGGCAAAGTCCGTTCCGGACGGATCGCACGCCGCACCAAGTCTGGACCCAATCGGTCAAGGAATCCCGACAGGGAGCGTTTATGGCCGTTCGATTTCTGAGTGGGCGCATAGAGCAAGAGCCGGTCGCGCGCTCGCGACATCGCTACATAGAAGAGACATTCCCGCTCTTCGGCCTGTCCGGCGCGGAAGACCTCCAGCGCAGCACCTTCGACGCCTTCCACCATGCCATCCGGCGGCGGACATGGCGGGTTCGGCGGTGTCCCTGGAATTGTGTCAGCATTGAGCCCCGGCACGTGGACGACACGAAACTCAAGCCCCTTCGCACCGTGGATGGTCATCAGGCGGACGGCGTCGATCCCTTGGGCGGCCGCCGGCAATTGCCGAAGGTCGCGGTCGTCGCCGAGGCGAACCAATCGGCGCACGCGATCGAGAAGCCGCGAGATGGGCAGACCTTGCCCACTTGGTTGGGCCCGCAGGAAGTTCATGAACTGCCAGATGGCGATGCCTCGTGTGCGTTCGCCGATGTCATCCGAAGCACCGAGACGCGCCACAATGCGTGTCCGGTCCAAGAGCAACGTGGCAAGGATGGTCCATGGCGCAGATGTGCTGTCAAACCCCTCCAGTGCCGACGCCAGGGCGTTCAAGGCGGAGCGACCCGCTTCGGTCAAACCAGGAACCGCCGCAACCTCGTTCAGCCATGCCGCCGGCTCGGCCTCGTTCGACCGCAGATACTCGTAGACCGAGGCGACGTCCGTAATCGGCATCGCGAATTCCGCCATGCAGGCGACGCGAACCAGTCCCATCGCGCGACGATCATTGATGATCGTCAGCAGAGATAAGAGATCCTTGACCTCCGGTCGCTCGAACAAGCTGCCCAGAAACAGAACGGGAATACCCAGCCGTTCGAGGTCTTGTCCGAGCTCAGAAAGTTTCTCATTGCCGGTGCATAGCACGGCCTGGTCACGGTAGGCGCAGCCGCAGCGTCGCATCTCTTCGATGGCGTCGGCGATCGCAACTGTCTGCTGCGGGGACTGATCTACCGTGCGTAGCTCCGGCATGCCGCCGCTTGATCCACGTTCAGACTCCAGGCCGCTGTCGGCATCGCCAACTTTCATGCCAGTGGCGAAATTGGAGAACGTTCGCACCACCTCCTCGACGGAACGGTAGTTCTGCTTCAGACGCCCGCGTTCCCCCCCATGAAAATCCTCTTTGCCGAAGCGAGCCATGTTGAACGACGAGGCTCCGCGAAAGCGGTAGATCGACTGCTTCGCGTCACCAACCGCCCAGAGATTCCGGCCATCACCGCGCAGCGCGGTCAGGAGACGCACACTGCTGCGATTGACGTCCTGGTATTCGTCGACCAGCACGTGGTCATACTGCCCTTGCAGATGGGTGCGGATTTCCGGGAAGCTCTCCATGAGCCACACCGGCATCGAGACGAGATCCCCGAAGTCGACACAATGCGCTTGCCCCTTCAAGCGTTCATAGGCGTCGTAGACACGTGCTACTTCTGCTGCGCGCGCGGCAACCTCGTGATCCTCAGGCGAGATCGCCTTGCGTGCCATCTCGCCCGCAAGTTCAGCATAGCGCGCCGGATCGACGACCTCGTCCTTGGCGCGCGAGATCGCCTGGAGCATGTCGGCGATGATCTGGATCGGATCATAAAGGTTGCGGTAGTGGGTCAGGCCGAGGCGGGGAAACTCATGCTCGAGCAACTCCACCGCCTCGGTCCTGTCCATCATTCGAGGGTCTTTCGGCAGTCCCAACTCGGTATGGAAGCGCCGAATGATATCGAGCCCAAAGGCGTGGAAGGTGCCGATCCACATGGCCGCCGCGGCTGCCTTGTTCTTGCGGCCGATCCGATCCGCCATTTCACCAGCGGCCTTGTTGGAAAATGTAAGCAGCAGGATGCGGCGCGGATCCACGCCTTCGTCCAGCAGCCCATCGACCCGTGCGGCGAGGGTTTGAGTCTTGCCGGTTCCGGGTCCGGCCTCAAGCATGTAGCCCTCGCCACGATGAGAAGCGGCCACAGCTTGGAGCGCGTTCAGCGGTCGCTCCTGCTTCTCATCCATTGGCCCCTGTATGATCGGTGGCAACAACAACGCATCAAATAATTGCTGCGCGACCAGGTCGAACGGAGCACCAATGCGCCCGGCGATTTCCGAGGCGGTCAGCCCTTGATCGACATGGAGGGTGCGCACGACAGGACGCGGCAACAGAAATTCGCGCGCGAACAGATCCATCTGGACCTCGCGTCGCTGCCGCCGGCCATAGTCGACAACCCGATCGAGGCCGACTGGCGATGCCTCGGCCGGCCTGGCTGGATCGATGGTTCGGGCCGGTTCACCGTCCGGATCATCACCGAGCTCCACATGTCCCAGCTCGTGGGCCACCAAGAATGCCTGTTCGAACGGCGATCCGGCCCTCTCGTGAAGGATGAGGTCATCTTCGGGGATGAAAACCGCACGTCCGCCATCGAGGATTGCGGCGCCTGTCGCGGTGGGCTCTACGTCGAGGCCTCGCCGCTCGGCTTCGGCGA
>Ga0316208_1003688_pt1 | contig 10800 bp, 8 predicted proteins | sample 3monopyrite_MG_FD_204944 | JGI IMG/M metagenome (GOLD analysis project Ga0316208, IMG submission 204944) | Microbial mat bacterial communities from mineral coupon in-situ incubated in ocean water Damariscotta River, Maine, United States -... | ecosystem: Environmental > Aquatic > Marine > Coastal...
AAGCTGCTGGATACAAATTAGTACCTTATGGCTCTAGTGTACAGCTATTTGATAATGCTACACCAAAAGGAAGAGCTTTAAACAGGACAGTAATAATTACAATTGAAACACCAGTTGAAGAATAGTATTCTTTTGTAAATAAAATAATTTTCCTTAAATTAATTTAATAAGAATTGATATAATAGAAGATTATGAAAACAAAACTGCCAGATAAACAGGAAGTTCATGCTCAGCACAAGCCCGAATGGAAAACTATATTAGACTATATAATTTTTCAAGACAAATACCTTACATTTAGAATGTGCCGTAAGATGATTATTCATCTCGAAAGAATGAAAGTTCCTGAAATTGAGTTTTTTATGCTTGAACTCAATCCTGAATTTGAAGAATCCAACGAAATAATTACTAATGGACAAAATTGGCCAAAGCCAAAAGGAAATCCTTTTCTTGCTAAAGATGTAATTTATCGTGTTTTTGAAATTGCAGATAAATATATACCCAACTCAGAATTTACTTATCTAATTACTACTTGGCTTAATCGAGAAAAATTAAGAAATTTATCCAAAGTTTTAGAAAAGCATAATTCACCTCTTAGCGAAATTATAGACGCTTTAAAAAGATATTTCGAACTCGGTGGATCAAAAGAATTTACCTCTTTGGAAGAACGAGTTGGCGTGAGAGTTTTCTTAATTTCAAGATTCCTATCCGAAAATTTGAAATATATTAATATAGCAAAAAACTATATTACACTCATGGCGGTAGAGAAAATATTTAATAGAATCATCGGTCCTGCAGATGGAGCTGGAAAAGTTGGTGGCAAAAGTGCAGGTCTAATCTTAGCTCAAGAAATTTTAGAATCAAAAAAAATAACGAATCCAATTCTTAAAGATGTTTCTACTCCAAAGTCATGGTTCTTGTCCTCCGATGGATTATTTTATTATATGAATTATAATGCTTTAGATGACTTTGCATTTTCTAAGTATCAAGATCAGGAAGAGATTAAAATTGAATTTCCTTTTATGGAATATGTTTTCAAAAACTCTATCTTTCCACCCGATGCAGTTTATGCACTAAACAAAATATTAGACGATATTGATGACCGTCCAATTGTAGTTCGTTCATCATCAATTCTCGAAGATAGTTTCGAAGCCTCTTTCACTGGAAAATATAAGAGTCTGTTTGTCTCTAATATTGGAAGTCGCTCTGAAAGATTATCCGAGCTTACAAATGCAATAGTAGAAGTTTATTCTAGCACTTTCAATCCAGATGCAATTGAATATAGACGACAAAAAGGGTTAGTGGATTTTAGAGAAGAAATGGGAATCTTAATTCAAGAAGTAGTGGGTCAAAAAGTTGGCAAATATTTTATGCCAAGTTTTGCAGGTGTAGCAATGAGCCACAATGAATTCCGTTGGTCGCCACGTATCGAAAGAGAAGACGGTGTAGTTAGGTTAGTGGCTGGTCTTGGTACAATGGCTGTTGACAGAACTATTAACGACTACCCATTACTTGTTTCTCCAGGCAAACCTGACTTCAGATTAAATCAATCTACAGAAAAAAGTGTCAGATATTCACAAAAATATATTGATGTGATTGACCTCGACCAAAAAAAATTTAAAACTATGAAGTTTAAAGATTTAATTAAAGAAACCAAAGGGATTTTCCCTGGAATTGAAGATTTAGTATCTTTTCTTCGTGGTGATACTTTAATTAAACCTATTAGTGCTTTTGCTGACTTTTTAAGTGATGAATTAGTTTTGAATTTCTCAAGATTAATTGAAGATAAAGATTTTCTTAAAAAAATTAATGAAATATTAAAAGAACTCTCATTAGCTTATTCTAGTCCCGTCGATGTAGAATTTGCATCCGTTGGGAATATCCTTTATATGCTTCAATGCAGACCACAAAGTCAAAGCGAACACATAAATAATGTTATTATTCCAAGCAACATTTCAAACAAAAATAAAATTTTCTCTGCCAATCAATATATTAACAATGCTATTATTGATGATATTCAGTTTGTCGTTTTCGTCAATGGATATTCAAATCTTAAAACCGAAGCAGAGATGAAAGAAGTAGGGGAGATTGTAAGCAAATTAAACAGAATGTTGCCAAAACGAAAATTTATCCTAATAGGACCAGGCAGGTGGGGCTCAAAAGGAGACATTAAACTTGGTGTGCCAGTAAACTATAGCGATATAAATAATACAAGCATATTAATTGAAGTAGCAATCAAAACAGAAAACTATGTCCCAGAATTATCATTTGGAACTCACTTTTTTCAAGATTTGGTAGAATCTAATATCCAATATTTACCCCTTTATCCTGATGATGAGGGTATTATTTTTAACAAAGAATTTTTTAATGATACTCCAAATTCATTAACAAACTTTATTGATGGAGTTGATAAGTATATTGATGTTATCAAACTAATAGATGTGAATTATTTCATACCAAATGGGAAAATGAATATCTATATGAGTGGCAACAAGTCTGAAGCACTCGCAATTGTAACTCCAATTGAAAAAAAGAACAAAAATTGATATATAATTAATTATATTTGTAATGTAAATATGGCATAAATAAATAATATACAAATGTCTGAATTAGATAAAATAATAAACACTCAAGAGTTTGCAACACTACCAAATGTCGCTACTAGGATTTTAAGATTACTCGAAAATATTGATGTTGATATAAGAGAACTTTCGAGAATTATAGAATCAGATCCTTCTTTAACTTTAAAAATAATTAAAGTTGCAAATTCTCCATTATATGCCTCAAGGGTAGAAATTGACTCTGTTAGCAAAGCTATTCAAGGTCTTGGTATAAACAGAGTTGCCAACATAGTTTTAGGCATTAGTATTTTCTCTAACTTTATGGTTGGTACAAGTGATGATTTGGAAGAGTTAATCGAGGATTTTTGGTGGCATTCTTCCTGCACAGCAATAGTTTCCAAATCACTTTGCACCAAATTAAAATTAAATTTTAAAGAAAGAGAATTTATCGGAGGACTTCTTCACGATATTGGAAAATTAGCAATGATTCAATACAATTTAGAAGATTATTTGAAAGTAAAGTTATTAGTCGATAATGGAGCAAATTTATTAGAAGCCGAAAGAGAAGTGTTTGAAGTTGATCACAATCAAGTAGGTACTGAGATAGCTAAATTATGGAGACTTCCACAAGATTTAGTTGATATTATTCAATATCACTATAATCCTACTGAATGCGAAGCAAATAAAGAATTAATTTCATTAGTAAGATTATCTAATATTTTCTGTGAAATGTGGGGAGCTGGATTCAATGAAGGCATCAAAGAGCTTCATTTAGAAAAAGAGGATTATTGGTCTATTCTTGTTAATAAAGATAGAGTTGCTGACTTTGATATTGAAAAAACTACATTTGAACTTGAGCAAGATTTTAAAAATACCACTCAATTTTTAGCATTAGTTAAGGCTTAGAATTTTTAATTTGATCTATTGTTACATTCCATTTTTGATGAATCTAAACTAATATGACATTTGAATTTCATTGGGGTTGGTTCATTATCCTGCCCGTTTGCTATGTTTATTATAATAGCAAATACCAATACTAATATTTTTTTCATAGCTTTATTCCTTTATTAGTTTATAAGTATTATTATTTAGATTTAAGTAATAAATTCCATTATCTAAATTTGATATATTGATAGTTGAGTTGTTTTGTAAAAAGAAGAACTCTTTGCCTAAGATATTATATATTTGGATTTCTTTTAAGTTATTTTTTGGTAAAGTAATTATTCCATTTGTTGGGTTTGGGTATAATGTTTTTTCTTTTTCTCCTTTAACTGATATTGTTAAATCAAGTGTGGATACTGCCAATTGCCTTGGTCTATATTCAAATAGTAAATTCAAATCTGAACTTGCAATTACCGTTACAGGATGTGGAACATTAGTTTTAGTATATTTAATTGATTTTCCGGTTTCTATATTGTATACTTTTATTGTTTCAAAAGAAGCACCGATAATTTGATTCATATTAAGAAAAACAAATGAAGTAAATCCTGGAGCGTTTTGCTGTACTTCGCCAGTTAAAGTTTCTAATTCTACTTTTATTAATTGATTGTCGATAAGTGATAATAGAAATTTACTATCAGGGGTAAAAGATAGTTGATTTGTTGAGCTACCAACTGGGTAATTAGTGTAAAAGCTTTCAATTAATTTGTATGTATTAGCGTCATAAAGCTCTATTGTATATGGTGCATTATCAATAGCAATTGCATAGTATTTTCCGTCTGGGGAGTATGCAACTCTCTCCCATTTATTATATATTTTGTCGGTTACTCTTTTTATTTCTAATGTTTCTAAGTTAAAGATATGAGGGACAAATGAATTTGAGAAATCTTTATCATAATAAACAGGTAGTAATATTTCGTTTTTGAATGGATGCTTAACAGCACTGTGTGCTAAATTAATAAATCCTTCTACTTTTTCGAACAAATAATAAAAGTCTTCAATTACTTCAAATGTTTTATTATCTACGAGAGAGGCAATGCCTACACCGTTAATGAATAAAGTATTTTCGTCCCAATTGATGATGGAGTAAATAAAAGCATCAAATTCTTGTTCATTTATTACCTCGCCAGTATTAATATCACGTAATTGCAGTTTTTGTAATTTTGCATTTTTGTCGTGGTAGAGGTGTACGATGTAGTCATCATCTGGCAATATGACGGCATCACGAATATCGTTGGGGAATTCAAGTTCTAAATTCCATAGAACTTCTTGAGCTTTCAGGGTATTAAACCCCGCAAAAAAGCTCATCAAAGAGCTACACATTAATAGTGCTATTAATTGTTTAGACATAATATGTCTCCTTTATTTGTTAAATATTACCTACCATTTTAGTAAGTATAAAATATAGTATAAACTTACTATTTTATAACCATTGTTTAGTGAGTAAAAAAACTAATAATTATCAGATATAATAATATAAAGTATGTCTGTATCTTATAAATAATAAAATGATGTTGCAATGTAATAAAAAAAAACTTTAATGTCAATACTCCCTATGGAGTAGTTTTCGGAGTAGTAGCAGACTATGTATAATAAAATAAAGGAGTTAAGGCTATTTTCAAGATAAATAATAATTTTAATTAATCCCTTATTACATATTTTAATCAAGAGAATTAAATACAATTCTTTTTACCTCTATAATTAGACTACAAATCAAATAAATTTCCTTTACCTAATAAATTCTTTGGGTCAAGTACTTTTTTAATTTTTTTCATAATCTCTATTTTATCTCCAAACATTTCCAATAGATATACTTTCTTTAATTTTCCAATGCCATGTTCAGCACTTACCGTTCCGCCTAATTCAATAGTATTTTTAATTAAATCCATATAAAAATCCTTAGCTTTTTTAAATTCAATTTCATTGTTATAAAATATATTAGCATGTAAGTGCGAATTACCAATATGACCAAATATTAAATATGGAAGCCCCAACAATTCAAGATTTTCATATAAAGCAAAATAATAATTTCTAAATTCAGAAACAGGAACTGCTGTATCAGTACCTATTTTCTCATTATCAACTGATAGATGTTCATAAACTTGCACAGGTAATGTATGCCTAAATTCTGCAAATTTTTTATGTTCTTTGTCATTCATCGCAGTCCATGTCTCGTCTTTAAGATTAGAATACTTATTAATCTTATCAATCCATTTTTCTAATAAATTATCTTCATCTATTGGAATATATTCTTGTTCAACCCAAATTGCCGCCAATACTCTATTATCAATTTGGGGATATTTATTTCTTAATAAATCTAAGGAATAATTGTCAAAATACTCAATCAATCTTGCAGATATATCACCCTTAGAATTCATTGTATTATTTTTCAAACTCAAATCTCTAATATCCTCAACAAAATCAATCATATCCAAATTATTATCAAAAAATACTATCAAACCCAACAAACATTGTGGTGAAGTAAATACTTCCAATTCTGTTTCGTAAATCACACCCAAACTACCTTCCATACCAATAAATAAATCAATCAGGTCCATATCCTTTTTAATAAAATACCCAGCAGCATGTTTTATATTAGGCATACCAATATCTTCAATATCTAAGGAATAGAACTTATTATCAATTGATGAAAAATTTAATTTTCCATTATTCTCCAATATTTGATTCCTTTTTATTTGTACTTCGTCCCCATTGGATAAAAATAATTTCAAAGATTTTACATAATTTCGAGTAGCTCCATACTTAAATGTCCGAGATCCAGAAGCGTTAGTTCCTAAATTACCACCTATCATTGAATTAGCCTCCGTTGGATTTGGAGGAAAAAATAAATCCAATTCATGTAAATAATTATCTAAATCTTTGTGTATAACACCTGCCCCGACACTTACAATCTTCGAATCTTTATCAATACTCTTATTTTTATCATTACATAATATAATTTCATTTAGTTTTTCTAAGGAAATAATAACACCATCATCTGGACATGCGGAGCCTGTAAGACCAGTCCTCGCTCCAGAAATAGTAAAAGGAATATTTTCTTTATAAAGTTCCTTAATTAACTCCTGCAATTCATCCTTATTTTCAGGAATATATAATTTTTCAGCACCTGATCTATAATTAGAAGCATCAGTCAAATAACTCTCAAACTCAGCTTTATTTGTTTTAATCAACATTTTATAATTACTACTTTTGTATTCATATTTTAATTTGGTTAATAGTGAGTTGTTATTTGCAAAAAATTATAATTTTATTAAAAATACAAATTAATAATATTAATTGGAATTTAAGCTATGTGAATAAGAAATTAAATCAAAAAACCAACTTATTCGTTACTACTAAAATAAATATGTAAATTAAGGAAAATGAATGAATCAGTTTAATTTTAGATCATCTGGTGGATTTACAATGTTCCCACCTGTGATTAAAATGTTATTAATTTTAAATGTTGGTATATTTTTAATTGTGGAATTTTTTATTAAAAATTCTGGAATTATGATAGACAATATACATTTACTTTATTACATTCGTTCATGGTTTGCTATGATACCTATGGATGGTGTCCAATATACAGAAACATTTAGTGCCAACTTCTGGCCTTGGCAATTGGTATCCTATCAGTTTTTTCATGCTGGGTTCGGACACTTATTTTTTAATATGTTTGCTCTTTGGATGTTTGGAATAGAATTAGAAAACCAATGGGGTAGCAGAAGATTTATAATATTCTATTTATTAAGCGGTATCGGTGCTGGAATAATTCAGTATTTTGTTGCAACTGGTCCTACTATTGGTGCATCTGGTGCAGTACTTGGTGTTTTAGCTGCTTTTGGATATTCTTTTCCAGATAGAAAATTAATGATGTTTCCACTTTTTATTCCTATAAAAGCTAAATATTTTGTAATTGGATATGCACTTATTGACTTAATTTCTGGATTTACTACTAATGATGATATTGCTCACTTTGCTCACGTCGCAGGTGCTGCTACTGGATTTCTGCTAATGAAATATGGTGAACAAATGGGTATTTATAATTTCTTTGAAAAAATTATTAATTCTTTTAAAACCGAAAATACTCCTTCACATTCTGCTTTTTCGACAGGGCAAAGACAGGAAGCCAAAGTACATAAAATGAATTGGGGTACAAAGATTCCTAATAGTAACACAAAAAATACACAGACAGAAACACGTCCAAAAGGAAGGGTATTTATTATTAATGGGGAAGAAATAACTCAAAATAAAATCGATGATATTCTTGATAAAATTTCTGCAAGTGGATACCAAAACTTAACTGAAAAAGAAAAATTCATCTTAAATGAAATTAGTAAGCAATTGTAACTAACTTGTTTACAGTTTCTTTAGACCTTTCATATTTTAAAGTAGCAGACATAATTATTAACTTAGAAAGAATAGAAAGTATAAAATAAATGAATAATAATATAGTAAATTTAGATATACAAAAAGTCAAAGAAGAACCTCTTCCATTCCAAAGACGAAAAACACGTCGAGTAATGATGAAAGATATTCCCGTAGGTGATGGATCTCCAATCACTGTTCAAACAATGACTAAAACAAAAACTGCTGATATAAAAGCCACAGTTGAACAAATTAAAAGGTGCGAAGATGTTGGTGCTGATATTGTTAGAGTTACAGTTAATACTAAAGAAGCCGCCGAAGCTATTGGAGAAATAGTTAAACAAGTTAAGGTACCTATCGTTTCTGATATCCATTTTAACTATACTTATGCAATCAAAGCTATTGAAGCAGGCGTTGCCAAAGTAAGAATAAACCCTGGTAATATTGGCAAACATGAAAGAATTAGAAAGGTATTAGCAAAAGCAAAAGAATATGATACTCCTATTAGAATTGGAGTAAATTCTGGTTCACTCGAAAAAGATATATTAGAGAAATATGGTTATCCAACTGCCGAAGCACTTTATGAATCTGCAATTCGACATGCCGATATTGCATCCGATTTTAATTTTGACGATTTAATTATATCTGTAAAATCTACATCCGTACCTTTGATGATAGCTGCATACAGACTAATTGCTGATAGAACTGATATTCCTCTGCATCTTGGAGTTACCGAAGCTGGTATCCCTAAATTTGGAACTATAAAGTCTGCAATTGGAATCGGCACATTATTAGCGGAAGGAATTGGGGATACATTAAGAGTTTCGCTTACTGATGAGCCAGAGAGAGAAGTAGAAGTTGGTCAAGAAATTTTACGTTCGCTGGGTCTTGTACAAAGAAATGTTGAAATAATATCCTGTCCAACTTGCGGGAGACTTGATGTTGACTTATTTAAAATTGTAAATGAACTCGAAGAAAAAACACGACATATTAAAAAACCTGTAAAAGTTACTGTTCTTGGTTGTGCTGTCAATGGACCAGGAGAGGCTCAAGATGCAGATATAGGAATTGCCGCAAGCAAAGGAAAAGGACTACTTTTCAAAAATGGTAAATCTATTCGCCACGTAAAAGAGGATGAAATAATTGATACCTTATATCAAGAGATTTTAGATTTTCAGCCCAAAGATTAACTTAATTCACAATTAAAATAATTATAAAAAAACTACGTCTCAAATAATATGAAAAGTTACTATAAAACAATAATATTTATCATAGTCGGTGCAATTTTAGGTTATACTTACTACTATTTCTTCGGTTGTAATAGTGGATGTACAATAAAAGCAAATGACCTTTACATGACATCCTATGGAGCAGTATTTGGTCTAATTCTTGGATTCCCTAGCACTAAAAAAGCTAAATAATATACTCTACTATTTATTAATGTATATATTACAACGAATATAAATCCAAATTAAATCGTAGAATACAATTAAAGTTCTGAACCTAAATTTTTATTGATAATATCAAAATATTATCAAAATCATTTGTGAATCTTATTCAATGGAAGTATTTAATTTACAATAGATAAGACTATGAAAACAGTTTACTTTATTTCTAAATTTTATTATTTCACAAGCAAAAATTGCTAGTGAATAACAAATCAAAAAATAATTATATTACAAAATAAAACCCTTAATAATCTTTTTTAAAGAGTACTAATTCTACACGCCTCTTTGAAAAGTTTTAATCTTTGAATCATACTAAAATAAGCGAGATAATAAAATTAAGCAAATAATATATTATATCAAATTAAATAGAAATATTCATTATTTTTGTAACTTGTATATTTTATCATCCAAAAATAGTAAAATTAAGTAAATGAAACAGTCTCAATATTATATACCAACTCTAAAAGATATTTCCTCCGAAGTACAAATGCCATCATATCAGCTAATGTTACGTTCTGGATTAGTTCGTAACCTTGCAGCAGGAGTATTTTCATGGCTTCCAATGGGTTATAAGAGCCTTAAAAAAGCTATGGAAGTTATTCGTGAAGAAATGGATGGTATTGGTGGTCAAGAGTTTCACCTTCCAGCACTAAACCCTATTGATATTTGGGAAAAAACAAATAGAGTAGAAGCAATGGGAGATGTAATGTTTCATATTAAAAATAGAGATGGCTTAGTATTAGCACCTACTCACGAAGAAGTCATTGCTTTCCATGCCAAACAACACGTCAAATCATATAAAGATATGCCAATGATTTGGTATCAAATTCAGTCAAAATTTAGGAATGAGGCTCGTCCACGTTCTGGAGTTATGCGTGGTCGCCAATTTTTTATGAAAGACTCATATTCTCTTGATACTTCTTATGAAGCATTAGATTTTTCTTATGAAAAACATTATCAGGCATATAAAAGAATTTTCGATAGATGTGATATCAAATACTTTATTGTTGGTGCTTCAAGTGGAGCAATGGGTGGTTCAAAGTCACAAGAATTTATGGTGGAAAATGAATTTGGTGAGGATATTTGTGCTATTTCCGATTCTGGTTATGCTGCAAATTTAGAAGTTGCAAGTAGTAATATTCCTATAGTCGGAAGAATAGAAAGTAATGAACAAATAGAAGAGTTTGACACACCCGATGCAAAAACAATTAATGATTTAATTGAACAATTTAATTTGCCAGAAGAACGATGTGCTAAATCTTTGGTATACATAATAAATAATCAGGCTTGCTTAATATTGATGAGAGGTAACGATGAGTTGAATGAAGATAAGCTAATATCAATATTTAAAACTAATGATTTTCACCCAGCCAGTGATGATGAATTATTGGCAATTACAGGTGCGAATGCAGGTTCTATCGGTCCAGTAAACCTAAAAACTAATTTAAAGATATATGCTGATAATCTTCTTAAAGAATCAAACG
>Ga0316208_1003690_pt1 | contig 10796 bp, 8 predicted proteins | sample 3monopyrite_MG_FD_204944 | JGI IMG/M metagenome (GOLD analysis project Ga0316208, IMG submission 204944) | Microbial mat bacterial communities from mineral coupon in-situ incubated in ocean water Damariscotta River, Maine, United States -... | ecosystem: Environmental > Aquatic > Marine > Coastal...
CCGTGAATTCACACGGACGACCGCTGCGTTGTACATCAGAGAGGACCTCTTCGATGGCCCGTCTGAGATCGGCGGGTTCTTCCAGTCCTTCCACCAGCGTGAGCCGTTCAAACTCCTGCTGCCAGCGCCGCCGCCAGCGTCCGACGGCATCGTGACCCAGACCCACGATGTCTTCGATCTCGGAATTGAGCCGCCCTTCAAAGCCGAGCAGAATAATCCGAGCGCGTTGCCGGAGCTGAAACGAAATCGTGACCGATCGACTCATCGTCAGCAGAACATCCTGCTGACGTTCCGTGATGACCACCTTGGCTGCCTTGCCTGGCATGAGAGACCTCCCTGTCTCAGTTGAGAAACTGCAAACTCTGGGAAGTCTGCCACAAAAACCCGATTCGAAGCCACACCAATTGGCGGATCGACATCTAGTTTTTCGAGCTCAGCTTTGGACGATTCGCCAATTGGCGTAGTCGAACGATGGAGATCTTCCTCTGCCAATCTGGGCATCATTGACCTGAGCGTCGCCAGAGCTCTCAAAGCCTTCACGTGACGGCCAGTGGCTCGGCACTGCATCGGGTATGGAGACGGACATGGGTGTCGAAGCGAAGGGCTTTTAGGGGCTCAAAACAAAGCCGCCGTGCGGGGTGTGCTCGGTTCTGGTCGCTGCCGAGCCAGTTGCTCATCTGATCTCGGAGCGTGCCGAAGGGCCTGGGCATCTACGACGCTGGTTCCTGCCCCAGCGAAGGGATCAAGAAGTTGATCCCCGGGTCTGGTATAGGCTCGAAGCTGCCCGTCAATCAAAGAGTCCGGGAGTTCAGGGCGACAGACTTGAGCATCAAGGAGAACGTTGCCGATCGCAGGGCCGTCAGGATCGCGTGCAGACCTTGAGGAGACGTCTTCGCGGCTTGAGCTGAGCGACCGTTTCGCGACCGCTCAGCTACCATTCGTCGTCCCAAAGGTATCACCGAAGGTATCACCAGTGATTTAACCAAAAAGGTATCACCAGCGGGGAACCGTAAGCCCTTGCAGGACAAGGGCTTACGGAGTGGAGACGATGGGACTTGAACCCACGACCTCTGCGTTGCGAACGCAGCGCTCTCCCAGCTGAGCTACGTCCCCGCTTGACACTCGCCCGATGTTTGAAACATCACTGGCGGTGCGGCGGTGAAGTTAGGATGAGAACTTGCTGTTTGCAAGAGTTCGAGATTCGGTCAGCAGTCGCTTGTATCATTCTTCTTCATTCTCGCGGCGGCGCTGCATTGATTTGATGAAGTTGCGGACTTCGTTCAACTGGTCCTCGAGCTGGTGAATTCGGTGCTCGTGGCGTTCCAGGACGTGCTCGAACTCATGGCGTTTGCCGTCGCGTTCTCGCTCTTCTTCTGGCTCTTCATGATCACGTCGACCTTCGTCTCCGTGCCGTCGTTCCTGTAATTCTCGTGGGGCCTGACGAGCGATCTTTTCGGAGTACTCGATAATCTCTTCAGCAGGCTCGTGAATGCCGGCTTCGTGCAACTGTTTGGCGGCTTCTCGGAGAAGTTCGACAGCGTGATGCACATGCTCTATCCGTCGGTGGATTTCTTCATTCCCGCCGCGGCGCTCGGTCTGCCTGTTCCGAAATTCCTGCATTTGTTCTCGAAGTTCGCGTTCCAGCCGCTCGGCCTGATCGCGCCGACCAGCCTCCGCGTGCTCCTCGATTTCACGCCGCATGGCAACAACGTGACGCTCGAACTCTTCGTGTTCTTCGGCGAGACGTTCACGATGTTCTCGTTCTTCTTCGTCCTGGTCTCGTTCACGGCGGTCTCGGTCATCGCGGTCTCGGTCATCGCGGTCTCGGTCATCGCGGTCTCGGTCATCGCTTTCACGTTCTTCGTCACGCTCCCGGTCGCCGTCTCTCCGTTCTTCTCGACCGCGTTTTTCATCCCGATCCCCGTCACGAGGTCGCTCTCGATCGGACTCTTCCTCGGCAACCTCCGCGAAGCGTGCCGCATCTTCGGCCTCAGCCTGCGCTTTCTTGGCTGCGGCCCTGGCGACTTCTGCGTTCGATGTTCCCTGAGCAACCGCGGTCAGTAAAGCACCACCAGTCACGAGGGCTAATGTCAGGACAATCGCGGATTTGAGTTTGGCCATCAGAGTTACCTTTCGAAGTTCTCAGGTCAGGCGAGTTGTCGCCTGGTCAATTGCAACATGCCAACTTTGCGCCGGCGTGCTCCGAATCTGTTATTGACGCGAGCTTGCGTAAGCCTGTTCCATCACTGAGTTCACATCGCGGCCGACCTCACCACTGACGAGCGGTGGGCGACTCTCAAGAATGGCAGCGGAGAAGTCTGCGATCAAGGGCGAATTGAAGTTCGACACCGGTGGGTGCTGTTCGACCGTCTGGTCACGACCATGCTCGATGATCAGCTCGCCGCCGTTTAAGGGTCGGCTGACGAGTCGCCCTTCCGTACCGAGAACGGCAAACTCGTCGGGATCAGTCGTTGAACCGAAGCAGCAATGCAGGACACCATGCACGCCCGAATCAAACCGCAACGCAAGCGTCGCGACATCGTCGGCCTGATAACTCGCAGCCACCGTTCCACACTGGGCCTTCACGTCTGAGACGGGACCAAACATGCGGAGGAATAAATCCAGTCGATGGCTGCCGATATCCATCAAGGCTCCACCGCCGCCTGCTTCGGGAAGGACTCGCCAGTAACCGTCTTCACCCGGTTCTAACGAAAACGGTGTGCAGGTTGTGGCGGAAACGGACAACACCTTTCCGATTTCTCCAGCATGAAGAAGCTCCTGAATTCGATGAACGACCGGGTAGAAAGGGCGGTAGTAAGCGACTCCGAGTCGAACGTCAGCCGTCGCGCAAGCAGCGACAATCTCGTCGCACTCAGCAGTCGACATCGCCATCGGCTTTTCGACAAGAACATGCTTGCCGGCCGCTGCCGCGGCAATCGATTGAGGACAATGCAGATTGACTGGTGTCGCGATGTAAACGGCGTCGAGTTCAGGCGACGCGATTAATTCGTCGACCGACGTCGTGGCCATTGAGGCTCCAAACTCAGTAGCGAAGTCGCGGAGTTTCACTTCGTCGCGGCGGCAGACCGCAACCAGTTCACTATCGGGATCATTCTGAATCGCCCCCGCCACTCGTTTTTTCGCGACATCCCCGCACCCGATGATTCCCCACCTGATCGTCATCCGTTGGTCCCTTTTCCTGCCGCACGTTGTCTACAACCAATTACTGCCGGATCGAATTATGCGGATGGGTGAGCCAAACCGCCAGAAGCGATGACTTCATCCGATTTCGCATTTCGACTCGGCGCGCAAAAAAGCCGCAGACTCGTCGAAGCCGACGTCGTCTGCGGCAAGGTGGTTCAAGCATGGCGAGGGAAACAGTTCGGGATCAATTGACGGAACGCGTTAGGTCAACGCTTCGTCAGATTCTCCCGACAAAGTGTCTACGGTTCGACTTCGTATCGTGACAGGAATCGTTCGTGGCTGAGCTTCGGCTCGGCGACTGACTGACAACGTCAGTACTCCGCTGTCCAACTCGGCCTCGATGGACATCGGATCGAGAGATTCGTGCAGTTTGATACTGCGGCTGAACTCGCCGATTCGTCCGTCCGGATATTTCTGTTCTCCAGCGTGCTCAGACGGCTTCCGCGTTCCCGCAACGGTCAGAACTCCGTCCTCGACCGAGACCTTGATATCCGACTGGAGAACTCCCGGCACGTCGAACTCGACGACCAAACGCTCGTCACTCTCCCAAACTGACGGTGGTGGTTGACTGCCGCACGTTCGTGAGACAGCTCCGCTCACCGAGCCAACCGCGTTGTCAAACTCGCGGCGCAGTTCGTCTAAAGTGGCGGGCGAAAGATTCCAAATGCGCGAAAATGTGGGGGATCCGGGCAGCATGGCACACTCCTCTTTGTAATTGGGCGTGAGGTTCGAAAAGCGTCAACTTTTGCTTGCAGGCCTGAGTACCCGAATCCTGTCGGGCAGCACCCTTAAAGCAGACTCCGTACCAAACCCAGAATCTTCACAATCGAACCTTTTTTAGTCGTTTCCTGGTAGTGACTTACGAACTTATATCATGGCCTTAGAGGCGGCAAATTGCCAATTTGGCACTGCAATTTTGGCACCACCAAACGGTGCCGAGCGACCAGCAGAAGGCGACCTGCCACATCGGCGCGAACATTTTGGCGCAATACGTGCTTTGCATCGCCGCTTACTGAGTGCGGCGGATCGGACGATCAGGAATTCTGTGGTATCTGCGACAATAATCGGAGAAACGTCAGCGGGTTGCTTGCCGCTTCAGGGTCTACCCAGTATTCGTACCCGGTACAGCTAACACAGTGTGCCCTGAAAACCTCGAAGATCACAACGGCGACACCTTTCGCATTTGATCTTGTGTTGTATGTTTAAGAAGCAGGGCGAGCCGGGGGGCTCGGATGTCCTGCGGTTGGTGAGTTTCAGTTTCTGTCCAAAGCTCGAAATCAATCGGGCGGCAGCCATCAGGAGAGTTTGCGATGAGAAAGCTAGCTAGTGTGTTTTGTGCGGTTGCCGTCATGGCCGCTGCGAGTACTGCTTCGGCAGCAGATTTCAGCCCGTTGTTCCCAAGTGCGTTTGTGGGAAGCTTCGATCACCACAAAGAAGCTGCTCCGGAACCAGTCGCTGAGAGCAAGGCGATCGAACTGTTTCAGTGCGTGAAGTACGAAGACCTCGACCACATCGCTCCTTGTGCCGAAGTGAAGATCGTCAAAGTTCTCGATCCTTGCTGGAAACCGGATCCATGTGCCTGCTGCCAGAAGCCGAAGTGCGTTTACGTGAAGATCTGTGTTCCGAAGAAGCAGCCTTGCCACACCTGCTGTGCTCCGAAGCCGGCTTGCGGATGCCACAAGGACCACGGCCCGAAGGTCACCTGCAAGAAAAATGGCGCTTACACGAAGTACGACTACGGTAAGTACCGCGTCGAAATTCGCGTCAAGAACGGCTGGGTCGTCGTTGATTACGACGACTGATTCGCGGCACGGACTTCCGTGAAAAGACAAAGCCAGTCGGGATCGAATCCCGGCTGGCTTTTTTCGTAGACCTGCGACGGGCGACTGATCCCGCTGGCGAATCGCCGACTTAAGAACTGGCCAGAATCACGCTGCTTTACGGATGAAACGCGTGATGCGGTCGAAGTCGGCGTTCGAGCTGAAGTCGATGATGACCTGGCCGGACTCGTCGGTTTTCAGCTTGATCTGGACTTTCAGTCCCAGCGTGTCGCGGAGTTGCTGCTCCAGCGAATCGACGTGCGATGTTCGCTCCGGAGCGGCCTTCTGCTTCTTTGCTGACTCGATCGGAATTGTGTCGGCCGCTTCGCCGCGGAGAATCGACCTGACTGCCTGCTCGGTCTTGCGAACCGAGAGCGACTCGGCCTGGATTCGCTCACAGACTGCCAACTGGTCGACTTCTTCCAGCGGCAGCATCGCCTTTGCGTGCCCGCCGGTGATCTTTTCTTCGTGCAGAAGTCGCCGAACCGGTTCGGGAAGTTCGAGCAGTCTCAGCATGTTGGAAACGGTCGAGCGGTCCATCGAAAGTCGCTTGCCGAGTTCCTCGATCGTGCAGGCGAAACGGTCGACGTAGTCCTGGAAGGCCTGTGCCTTCTCCAGCACGTTGAGGTCCTTCCGTTTCAGATTCTCTTCCATCGCCGCTTCGCTGACTTCGCGATCGGCCAGAACCATGACTCGGCACGGGACTTCTTTCAGACCAGCTCGCTGAGCCGCCAGCCATCGCCGCTCGCCCGCGATCAACTGGTATCCCTTTTCAGTCTTCCGAACGAGCACCGGCTGAAGAACGCCGTGAAGACCGATACTTTTGGCCAGTTCGTTTAGTGAGCCCTCGTCGAACTCCGAACGCGGCTGAAACGGGTTCCTGCGGATCTTGTCGACCGCCAGCAGAGTGACCGGCTGAGACGACACGACTGTCGCCGGCACGGGCTGCGCGATCGCGACCGGCACGGCTTCGGTAGCCTCCTGAGACTTTCCGCCGAGCAATGCGTCGAGACCTCGACCGAGCCGGCGTTTTGGTGCGCCATCCTGCGCCATGAGCTAATCCTTCCCTGGACCGTCTTCAGCAGTAGTCATCTCGTGATGTGAGCGGGATTCTATTTCCTGATCCGGTTTGGACAAAGAGGTGTCCTGGCCGGTGAACTTTTGAATCGTTTAGTGCCACCAATTTCCGGCAGCCGCTTCTTCACTGTTTCAGTCTTCGGCTTGGATGGCGACGAAAGTCCGCTGGACATCGGACCGGCAGACAATGATCCGGGCTCTGACAAACATCGGCTATCCCGATCCTTCCCAGATTCCGCATGTTCGCGCCCTCGCCGACTGACGACGGTCTGCACCGGGAGGGACTGTAATTTCAAATTTGGATACTCAGGATCAGTCCCGAAATAACCTCCCGATTTCCGTTGCCTTGTTTGACCCGAAGCCGCAGGCGATGGTGTTTTGAATGCGTGCCAGCGTCTGAAACGCGGGCGCCTTCGGCTTGCGGTCAAACAAGGAACTTATTTCGGGACAATTCCTCAGTAGGCTGGAACAAGCTCTGCGCAGTTCCGGCAATTCTGCGTCTTCTGCCGGAACTGCGCAGAGCTTGTTCCAGCCTACGATGACCACGATGACGAACTCACGATGATCACCAGCTGAAACTGGTGGCAAAGTGGAACAGGCTGTCAGCCTGAAATCAGTAGGTGATCCTCGTCGCGTTCCTCAGTGAAACTGCACTCGGTAGAGCTTCACGACGTCTTCGCGGTGTTTGGAAAGCTGCTGCGGCGCGTGATCATCGAGCAGGACGAAATCGCTGACTCGGTAGGGAAACTCGGCAACCTCGATCATCGCATCGTTCGGCAGAGCTCTGTATTCGTCGCCGAATTGCGAACTCTTCCAGGCATGAGGACCGGCCAGTACGAACGTGGGACCTCGCGTGTGGTTCGAGCCTGCCCTGGCGAAACTCAGATCCATCACTGGCTTCACAGCATGGCGGTCACCCTGAATGTTAAAGAGCAAACCGGGCTCGCCGTAGACATAGATGACGAAGTCGAGTTCCGCATTCAGCCCTGGTTCGCCTTCGCAGTTCTCTGCGGCGACGACGACAGCCTGTTCGGCGATACCCGCCAGAGCCGCACGATCCTGCCACGCTGGGGCGCGATGATCGTTGGCTCGCCAGACGCAAAGACAAACGACAAGCGTCAGCCAGATGAATCTCAGCCAGGACGTTTGCTGCGTCGGGCGAGGATCTGATTCCGCACTGACGACGTCTTCAATAGTTGAGTCGGCTGATTCAGAAGCGACGATTGACTCCGCACTCCTGGCGGTGGAACTGTCTGTCGACTCCAAACTCGACTCCGGCAATTCGGCAGAGAAAAGTCTGCCTCGCAGAAGTCGAACGATTGCCAGGCCGGTGCCCACACACCCAACACAAAGCAGAGGCAGAGCAAGTCTGGGGTAAGGTCGATAGAGCGGCGTTGCGAGGATCAATCCGCAGAGCCAGGCAAGATGAAGCCACACTCCAAACCAACTGCGATGCGCGCCTTCGATTTCCGGGCTGACGTCCGTGGTCGTCGAGACCTTTGCTCGCTTCTTTGATGCTCGTTTGTCGTCGGCAGTCTTACTCGACAAGTCACGCAAACGCCGCTGTTGAATTCGGCGTACTGACTGTGCTGAAGCAACCAACTCAATGAGCGACCAGATACCAAACGCAACGACCGGACTAAGTGCAACGGCGCCGCCCAGGACGGCTGTAATCAGCAACGTGCTGATGAACCGAGACTCGTTCCACGTGGAACGTTTCACGGTTGATGTTGAGGCTGCAGAACTCGCTTTGTCGAGTTGCTTTGACGTGTCACTTTCATCGTTCCACGTGGAACGTTTCACGCCGCGTTTCACAGCATCCGACGAGCCAGCTTTTGAGTCATCGCTGCGCGGCAACAACTCGTTCCACGTGGAACGTTCCACACGGAAAACCAACGCTGAAGTCACCACTGCCAGCCAACCGGAAAGCAGCGTCGGCCATCCTGCATAGTGACGTTGTATGGCTTCGTGCCTGACCGCTGTTGGCCACCATTCTGCGAAGCCTGTGACGTAGTTGCGATGGTTGTCGGCGACTCTTGCATAGCCACCGATCGGTTGCAGTTCCCACCACACCGGAAACCATGTCGCCGCTGCGGTCACAGCCAGCACTGCCAGACACGCAACAATCGACCCGACAGACAGACAGCCTTCGTTGCCTTTGGTCGGTGATTTCTCGCGAGGCCAGAAGATCCACGCGGCAACACTGCCGCTCACAGCGATGGCAACCGGAAGCCAGCCGTTGTACTTGGTCGCCCAGGCCAGGCCAGTTGCAAAGCCAGCCACTGTCGCTAAGCGAAAGTTTCTGCCGGACAATGCTTCGACGGCCAGCCACACGGCCAGCAGCAGGAAGAAAACCATCGGCGCGTCCGTCAGTGCCGAACGGCTCATCGCGATGTGAAAGTCGTTGAGCGAGATCAACGCCGCAGCTGCGATGCCGGACGCTCCGCTGGACCAGCGCCGGACCGACCACCACACCAGCGGCACGGTCAGGCTTCCCAGAATCAGCGACGGCAGAAACGGAGCCCAGCGCGTCTGGCCGAAGATGATCATCGACCAATCGACAAGGAACGGTAACAGCGGAGGGGCATAGAGGAACCGGTCGGGGTAGATCCCTTCGGCAAAGAAGAGGTTCGAGGCGTAGACGCCTTCGTCAAAGTGCTCGATGGCCAGCTCGTTCAGAAACACGAATCGCGCAGCGAATCCGGCAACGATGATTACCAGAATGGCGACGAGTTCGGTTCGGGAAACGGACACGCAAGGTGAGCTTTCGACATGAAGAACTGACACGAAGGTCGTGCTGGTCACTTTGGACTCGTGGCGGATTCGCTATGCTGAGCCACGCTGTCCCTCCCTGCAATGGAGAATTCATCATGCGACAGGTACTGCTCACCGCGATAATGCTTCTGGTTCCGCTGGCGGACGGTTTGACAGTTCACGCTGCTGACGCTTCGAACGATGCGTCGGCCAGTGCCTGGCAGGCCGGCGTCTCCCGAGTTGTCATTACGCCGCCCGAGTTCATGTGGATGTCCGGCTACGGTGGCCGAACTCACCCGGCGGAAGGCAAGGTCCACGACCTGTACGCTCGCGCGACCGCGATTCGAGATGCCAAAGGCGAGACCGTCGTGTTTGTCGCCACGGACCTGGTGGGCGTTCCGAGATCGATGGCGATTGCGGTTTCGGCCGCCGCCGAGAAGAAGCACGGTCTGCCTCGACGAAGTCTGATGATCGCCTGCTCGCACACTCATTGTGGACCGGCCGTCGATGCTCGGCTCAGCTACATGCTCGACATGAAAGAGGCCGACTGGAAACAGGTCCGCGAGTACCAGGTCTGGCTGAACGAGCGAGTGACCGAGGCGGTCGACGCGGCCATCGCTGATTTGAAACCGGCACGACTTTCATCCGGCAGCGGAGTGTGCCGCTTCGCAGCCAACCGACGAACTCCCAAAGGAATCGGCCCGTACGACCACCAGGTTCCGGTGCTGAAAATAGAATCGCTCGACGGCTCGAAGCTGCGAGGGGTCGTCTTTGGCTACGCTTGCCACAACACGACGCTCGGCTTCTACGAATGGTGCGGTGACTACTCCGGCTTCGCTCAGCTTTACCTCGAGGACCGGCATCCGGGTTCAGTAGCGATGTTTTATACCGGCGGAGGTGCTGACCAGAATCCGCTGCCACGGCGGAAGATCGAGCTCGCGCAGAAATACGGGCGGATGCTTGCGGTTTCGGTCAACGAGGTTCTTGACGAGCCAATGAAGAAAGTCGAAGGCCAACTCGCAGCGTCATTCGAGGAAGTCGAACTGGAATTTCACCAGCTTCCAACGAAGGAGCAGCTTCAAGCGGACCTCAAGCATTCCAGTCGCTACACCGCCGGACGGGCGAAGCTGCTTCTCAGCGAGTGGGAACGCGACGGCTCGCTTCCGAAAACATGGCCGTACCCGATTCAAGTTTGGAAGCTCGGAAAGAACATCAACTGGGTGGCCCTCGGTGGTGAGCTTGTCGTCGACTACCAGCTCAGGCTGAAACGCGAACTCGGGGAGAACTCGACATGGGTCACCGGCTACGCCAACGACGTCATGGCCTACATCCCGTCCGAACGAGTTCTCGAAGAGGGCGGCTACGAAGGCGACACATCGATGATCGTTTACCAGCTCCCATCGAAGTGGAAGGCCGGCCTGGAAGACCAGATCGTGTCGACGGTGCATCGACTCGCGAAACAGAACGCGTCAGCAAAATAAAGATCCGCAGCTGAAACCGTCATTCAGCTCGGTTGGACAAGAATTTGAGCCACAGAGGGCACAGAGATAAAAGAGGGGTTCTCTTGATAACTTCTCTGAGTCCTCGGTGATCTCTGTGGCTTAAAACGTCATTCCGGAATTCACGATGAGCGACATGAGCAATCCGGATGACGCGAGGCTTACTAACGGCAAACTGCGGCCGTGTCCGGACTCACCGAACTGCGTCTGTAGTGAGTATCCTGGCAACGCTCATTCGATCGAGCCGCTGATCTTCTCGGGCGACTCCGATGCCGCATGGGCACGGCTGATCGACATTCTGCACGGCCAGCCGCGAACGACGATCGTCAGCCAGACTGACGACTACCTCGAGGCGCGCATACGAACCCGATTCCTCCGCTTCGAAGACGTGCTCGAATTCCGCCTGGATCGAGCCGCCAAACGAATCAACGTCCGATCAGCG
>Ga0316208_1003691_pt1 | contig 10795 bp, 4 predicted proteins | sample 3monopyrite_MG_FD_204944 | JGI IMG/M metagenome (GOLD analysis project Ga0316208, IMG submission 204944) | Microbial mat bacterial communities from mineral coupon in-situ incubated in ocean water Damariscotta River, Maine, United States -... | ecosystem: Environmental > Aquatic > Marine > Coastal...
CAAGGACTTCTCGGTCATCAAGGCAATCGAGAACAAGCCCGAAGCTGTGAGGACACCAACGATGGTCCATGGATAGGGGGGAGAAAGCAACATGGTTCCGTATGCAATCGCGAACAGAATCGCGGGGATCAACTGCAACAACCCAAAGTGCACGGCAGCAGTGGCATAAGTTAAGGCAAGCATTAACAGAATGATGGGTCCCATGGCTTCCCAGGGAATGATGTCGCGTGCAGGCAAGGCCGAAAGCATAAGAATGATGACGACCATCGCGCCCCAATGTGCGGCTTGGCGATAACCACTGCGTCGATCTAGTTGCCCGCGCTTCTTGCCATGAAGAACAGCCAAGATTCCAGAGATCACCCAACCGCCGGGGCCGACCACCATCCAGTAGGTCGACATCCATTCCGGTCGAAAATCGCCGAGTGGCAGGCCAAACAGCATGGCCAAGCCCCAAAACAAGGGAATGCTCTTTGGCGTGAGGGGGCGGGCCTGGTCCAGAGTGGCGCGGACGTAGGCGAGATCGTTTTCGAGTTCATGTGTGCCCATGCTCTGGATTGTAGACTACTCTGGAAAATAGAGCAAGTGGATTTCCTTTTGGGGAGAAGCTGTGGAAAACCTAGGGAAAAACCGCGGAAAAGGCCCCTAGACTGGTCTTATGGCCACCTCCTATCGCCACCATTGGACCTTAGATCCTGAGGTCACCTTTCTCAACCATGGCTCCTACGGGGCCTGCCCCGGCGTCATTCAGAACAAGCAGCAGGCCCTGCGAGAGGAAATGGAGCGAGAGCCAGTGCGCTTTATGGGCCATCGCCATAGCCTGATTGACCGCGCACGGGAAGCTGCTGCAGATTTCGTCGGCGCGCGCCCCAGTGAGCTCGCTTTTGTTCCGAACGCAACGGCCGGAGTGAACGCAGCACTTCGTTCCCAGCGTTGGAAAGTCGGTGATCAGGTGTTAGTCACTGATCATGAATACAACGCATGTCGCAACACTTTGGATTATGTGGCACAGCGATGGGGAGCCGAAGTTGTTGTGGTACGCATTCCATACCCATTGCAATCTGAAGAAGAAGTGATGACAGCAATGTTAGATGCGGTGACTTCGCGCACGGTGTTTTGTTTGGTCGACCATCTCACTTCACCGACGGCATTGCGTTTGCCTTTGGAGCGATTGGTTCCCGCTTTACAAGAGAAAGGGATTCGCGTTTTGGTCGATGGAGCCCATGCGCCTGGTCAAATCCCTCTTTCATTGCAAAAGTTGGGTGCGGATTACTACACCGGAAACTTCCACAAATGGGCATGTACACCTAAGGGTGTTGCGATTTTTGTGGCGCGGGAAGATCGCCATGAAGACTTACACCCTGCAGTCATTAGTCATGGCTTGAACGCAGACACCAGCCACCGCAGCCGTTTCCATCAAGAGTTTGATTGGACGGGAACCTTTGACCCAACCGCATGGGGCGTCGTTCCGGAAACGCTCACCTTCATGGAAGGATTGATGGAAGGTGGCTGGCCGGCCATCATGAAACGTAATCACGATCTTGCCCTGGAAGCGCGCCAAGATCTATGCCAGCAATTTGGTGTTTCTGTGCCCGCGCCGGAGAGCATGATTGGCACGATGGCAGGGGTTCCTGCTCCAGAGGACCTCGCCGAAGACTTCTGGGAGCGCGATCGCAATCTCTATACCGAGCTCGGCAACACCTGGGGCATTCAGATTCCGGTCATCCCGTGGATTTCAGGCAAGCAGAGGCACCTCATCCTGCGTTTTAGCGTACATCTACACAACAATCGCGAAGATTACCGCAAACTTGCGGAGGCCATCACCAGTATGCGTTCTTAGCTATGTCCCTCCTCCTCGCTCTTTGCCTCACGTTTGCCCAGAATCCCACACCCAATCCGGTCCAGCAAGCCAGCCAGCTGATTGGGCAGGGTCAATTCCAACAGGCGATTGACCTGTTAGAGCCTGTGGTTCAGGCCAACCCGCAGTCGCCTGGAGCATGGTCGCTCTTGGGTTATTGTTATCACGCGCAGAAAGATTGGGAGCGTGCCATTCCTGCCCACGAGAAGGCAGCCACCTTTCCGCAAACTGCAGCGAATGCAAGTTACAACTTGGCATGCGCTTGGGCCTTACAAGGAGACGCGGAAAAGGCATTCGCTTGGCTGGCCAAAGCAAAGACTGCTGGCTTTCAAAATTGGTCGAGCTTGTGGCAAGACCCCGACTTAGTGAGTCTGCAAAGCGATCCGCGCTTTCTGAACTTTGCCCCACCGAAAGCCAACTTCGCGAACCCATTCGTTGAGAAGACCAATGTTCTCTTTGCCTGGCATGGAGAAAACGCCAATGATCAGTTCGGTTGGGTGGCGACAGATGCCGGTGATATTGATGGCGACGGCGTCCACGATGTCATCACCTCTGCGCCTTTCTGGAAAGATCCGTCGGCACCTCAGCAACCAGCAGGCCGGGTGTATCTTTACTCCGGCAAGACCGGCCAAGAAATTCGTCGGCATAGTGGAAACCCTTTAGACCAACTTGGACTCGCCGTGGCCGGGGTAGGAGACTTGAACCAAGATGGCTTTGCCGATTACGCGGCGACGGCGCCACGCCAGTATGACCAACAGCGCCCAGGTTCGGTGTTGGTGTGGTCCGGTCAAGATGGTTCCCTATTGGTGGAGCCCAAGGGCGCTAAGCCCCAAGATGGCTTCGGACGTGAAATCGAAGGAATCTTCGATTGGAACGGAGATGGCACGACCGACCTACTTGTGGGCAGCCCCAAGGCATTGGCCGGCCAAGGCCAAGTCACGATTCATTCCGGCAAAGATGGCTCCGTTCTCCAAGAAATACGCGGGGAGTCGGCGGGGGATAGCTTCGGCAGCACGGTTTCCGCAGGGGGAGCAGCGCCCAACCAGCTATTGGTGGTTGGCGCTATGAATGCCGGCACGGGGCAACGCGGCCGCGTCTATGTTTATCAATACGAAAACAAGGAGCAGGGCTTCCAAGAACATTTCCGCGTCGAGAGCGAAGCCAATAATGTGAACTTCGGTCGCTTCTTTTCCTCAGTGATTGGCGACCTCAATGCCGATGGCACCCAAGATGTCTATGTCGTCGACTTCGAAGCCAACACCGGCGGCAATGGCAGTGGCCAAGTGCGCGTGTTCTCCGGCGCCGACGGCAAGGAGTTGTGGCGGCGTGACGGCCTGGCCGGCGAAGGCTTAGGCATCGGCAATGCCATCGCCGGCGACGCCAATCACGATGGTCATGCCGATGTGGTGACTGGAGCTTGGACCAATGGCGCTGCTGCGGCTTCTGCCGGTCGCTGCTACTTGCTTTCTGGTAAGGACGGTCGCGTCTTGCGCATGTGGACCTGCAATTTGGCTGGTGCCACAATGGGCTTTGATTCCACCACTCTGCCCGACTGCAATGGTGATCGACACCGCGATTACTTGTTCACCGCAGCATGGACTGCAGTCCAAGGCCCGCAAACGGGTTCGGTTTATTTGCTCTCTTCGCCGTTCCCGGTGCCCACTGCGGACTGAGCCTCGGCCGACAAGCGAGTCACGGTGTAACCACGGTCTTGGAGCCGTGCAATCACACTTTCCGGGCCTAGGAAGTGGAGGGTGCCGAAGGCATAGAAACGTTTCGAATCGGGATGTTCTTCTAGACCGCGCTGAATCCGTTCCGCCATGCGCCGGTTGCGGTCCGTGGTGAGAGCCTTCCAGGCGCCCACTTGGCGTGGGTCTTCGAAATCGGTCTGGGTCAGGGCGAAATCCCACATGGCATCGCCATCGCCCTCGAGATAAAGCATGAGCAAGTGCTGCAGCGAAGATTCTCCGCTGCGCTGCTCCTCGAGCAGTTTGTCCAGAGTGACATCCAAGAGATGCACTTGATCAGCTTCCTCACCCCAAGCCAAGACTTCGATTTGTTCTTGAATCGTTTCCACTTGCCCGACTTCCATACCGCTGTTTTTTGCGCGCTTGCGTAGAAGAAGGTCGAGCGGTTGGCCATGTGCGAGTAATGGCATGGCGTCGATCTGGGCGAGATTGAGCGCCACCATCCAGGGGCGGAAACGATCAATCTGCGGGTTCTCCATGTTGCGGCTCTTGAGGTAGGCGTGAATGCGTTGGGTCAGATCGTCGCCAACGACATCAGGCAACGATTGGCCAGCAGGCAACAGACCGGTTTGCGCTAAGAGCGCACCATTGCTCGGAGATTCATCGAGTTCCGTGGCCAAATAGGTCGCTTCGGCAAAGGCGTCGAGAACCACCGGGTGCAGGGTCGTGACTCGAGGGTCGGAAACGTGCATGGTGCCGAAAAGCCAAGCCGTGTGGCCATGGCCATCCACCTTCCACAGGAAGGGGCGGTCGTTGGGTTCTACCTCAGAAGCTTGGTTCGCGGAGCCTCCCGCCGAAGGGGAAGGGCAACCGCTGCCGCCGATGAGGGCCAGCAGAAGAAGGGCGCCGAATAAGGCACGAAGAGAAGAGCTTTTCATGGGGATGAGGCCAGGTGCCAAAGCAAAAGGATAGCAGCCGGTCTTGCGAGGCTCGATTCCGCAAGCTAGGATGCGCTTCAGCATCCAGACGAGTGGAGGGACAGGCCCTTCGAAGCTCGGCCAACCGACCGCAATGGCACGGTGGCAATACCGCCGGATTCCTCGGCATGATGCATGGCCTGTCCCTCGACCTAGGTTCGGCCATGACAAATCCCCTCCGCGCGCAAGACGCCCTCTCTTCCCGCCCGCCCCTCGCGGCGCTGTTGCGGGAACGTATTTTGGTCCTAGACGGAGCCATGGGGACCATGGTCCAAGCCCAGGGGCTGAGCGAAGAAGACTATCGGGGCGCGCTCTACACCGAGCATGCTCTGCCTTTGAAAGGCAACCACGATGTGCTGTGCCAAACCAAGCCCGAAGCCATCGCTCAGGTGCATCGGGCGTACTTTGCGGCCGGTGCCGACGTGGTCGAGACTTGCACCTTCTCCGCCAATGCCATTAGCCAAGCTGATTACGGCCTTGAGTTGGCATGCCGCGACATCAATCGTGCTGCCGCGGAGCTTGCGCTAGCGGAAGCGGCGCAGTTCACTGCGGAAGACCCTTCGCGCCCACGCTATGTCGCGGGGTCCATCGGCCCGACCAACCGCACGCTGTCGATGAGCGCCTCGGTGGAAGACCCTGGCGCACGGCAAACTTCCTTTGAGGAATTGCAGCAGGCTTATCGCGACCAAGTGGCGGGCTTGCTAGATGGAGGTGTCGATTGCCTTCTGGTCGAAACGATTTTCGACACCTTGAATGCCAAGGCGGCTTGGTGCGCGATTGATAAAGAGTTTGCCGACCGCGGCAGTCGTGTTCCGGTGCTGCTTTCCGGCACGATTACCGATGCCGCCGGGCGCACACTCTCCGGTCAAACCGTCGAAGCCTTTTGGACTTCCATCGAGCATTCCAGCCCAGATGCGGTGGGCTTTAACTGTGCCTTGGGGCCGCAAGAAATGCGCCCGCACATCGAAAGCTTGGCTGCCTTGGCCGATGCGCCCATTCTGTGTTATCCCAACGCCGGATTGCCCAACGCTTTTGGCGACTACGACCTGGGGCCCGAGGCCATGGCCGAGCATGCTCATGCTCTAGCCAGTGAAGGATTGGTCAACTTGGTCGGCGGGTGCTGCGGAACCACGCCGGAGCATATCCAAGCAATCGCGCAAGCCGTTGCTGGACTCACCCCGCGAGTGGTGCCTGCGCCTCGTGCGGAGCCAGCCTTTAGTGGTTTGGAGCGTTTAGAACTTCGCGCAGACAGCAACTTCTGCAACATCGGCGAACGCACCAATGTCACCGGCAGTCGGCGCTTTGCGCGCCTGATTTTGAATGGGGATATGGCCACCGCATTAGAGGTTGCGCGTGAGCAGGTGGAGAATGGCGCACAAATGCTCGACATCTGCATGGATGAGGGCATGCTCGATGCCGTTCCCGCCATGCGCGAATTTTTGCGTTTGCTCGCCGCGGAACCGGACATCGCGCGCGTTCCTTTGGTGATTGATTCGAGCCGTTTCGAAGTGCTGATGGAGGGTCTAAAAAATGTGCAAGGCCGCGCCGTCGTCAACTCGCTCAGTTTGAAAGAGGGCGAGGAAGCCTTCCTCGAGCAAGCACGATTGGTGCATCGGCTTGGCGCCTCGGTGGTGATCATGGCCTTCGATGAAGAAGGCCAGGCCGTCGATGTCGACCGCCGCGTAGCCATTGTGGAGCGCGCCCGTCGTTTATTGCATCAGGTTGGCTTCGCTGACCGGCACATCATCTTCGACCTCAATGTGTTGGCCATCGCCACCGGGATGGAGGAGCACAACGATTACGCACGCGCCTTCCTCGAGGCTCTTGGTGTGCTCAAAAAGCGCTTCCCCGAATGCTCTTACTCTGGCGGCATTAGCAACTTGAGCTTCAGTTTTCGCGGCGCCGATGAGGTGCGTGAAGCCATGCATGCGGTGTTCTTGCAATACGCCATTCCCGCTGGCCTGAATATGGGCATTGTGAATGCCGGCAAGATGCCACTGGTCGATGACCTGCCTGAGCAACTGCGTAATTGGTGCGAAGACCTTATTTTTCACCGTCGCCCCGAAGCCGCGGAAGATCTTTTGCAGTGGGCAGAGGCTAGACGTCTTGAGAAGGAAGCCCAGGGAGGGGAGGGCGTTGTCGCTCCCACCCAGGAGGCATGGCGTGACGAGCCCTGTGGCAAGCGTTTGGCGCATGCCTTGATTCATGGCTTGCCGACGTTCTTGGAAGTAGACCTCGCCGAGGCCCTGCAGGACTATCCCGATCCGCTGTCGATCATCGAAGGCCCGCTGATGGACGGCATGAACGTCGTCGGCGAGCGCTTTGGTTCAGGGCGGATGTTCTTGCCGCAGGTGGTGAAGAGCGCACGCGTGATGAAAAAGGCGGTGGCTTATCTGCAACCATACCTGGACGCGGCCAAGCAAGAAGTGCGCGGAGGTGGCCGCGGCAAGGTACTCATGGCCACCGTCAAAGGCGATGTTCATGACATCGGCAAAAACATTGTGGGTGTCATCTTGGCTTGCAATGGCTTTGAAATCATCGACCTTGGAGTCATGGTTCCGGCAAAAACCATTTTGGAGAGTGCCAAGGAGAATGATGTTCAACTCATTGGCCTGAGTGGATTGATTACCCCTTCGCTCGATGAAATGAATCACGTCGCCTCCGAATTGGAGCGCGAGTCTTTTCACCTCCCCTTGTTGATTGGTGGCGCGACGACCTCCGCTGCCCATACCGCATTGAAGATCGCTCCGGAGTACTCAGGGCCCACCGTGCATGTTCTTGATGCCTCACGCGCGGTGCACGTGGCCAGCTCTCTGGTCACCGGCGAGAAACGCACCGGCTTCTTGCAAGAGAATGAGCAGAAGCAGCACGACCTACGCGAGAAGCATCAAAAGCGCGATCGCGCACCGTTGCTGCCCTTCGCTGAAGCGGCTTCACACGCCACCACCCTGGATTATGCGGAACGGCTGATCGTTCCGCCGGCTCACCTAGGTGTGCAAGTGCAGCGCGAGGTTCCCCTTGCTGACCTGCGTTCTCGCATCGACTGGTCGCCATTCTTCGCCGCTTGGGAGCTTCATGGCCGCTACCCGGCCATCCTCGAAGATGAGTTGGTGGGGGAGCAGGCGCGCTTGCTCCACCACGATGCCGAAACTTTGCTCGATCGCCTGTGCACAGACCAAAGTCTGCGCGCGGCGGCAGTGTTTGGCTTGTTCCCGACCGCTTCGGAAGGGAATGACCTAGTTGTAGATTGCTCTACCGAAGCCGAGCGTTTGGGCCAGTCCACTTGGCGCTTGCCGATGCTTCGTCAGCAACGCAAGGGTCGAAGCGGTCAGGAAAATCGCTCGCTCGCCGATTACATTGCTCCTACGGAATCCGCGGTTTGCGATCACCTCGGCATGTTTGTGGTGACGGCCGGACTTGGCCTGGAAGCTTTGGTGCAGCAGGCGGAGCAGGATCACGATGATTACCAAGCTATTTTGCTCAAGGCGGTCGCCGACCGTTTAGCGGAAGCCTATGCCGAGCATTTGCACGAAGAAGTGCGCCGAGTGCACTGGGCCTATGCCCCAGAGGAACATCTAGCAAACGATGAGCTGATTCGAGAGCGATACCGCGGCATCCGCCCTGCGCCAGGTTATCCGGCCTGTCCGGACCACAGCCTCAAATACGACATCTTTGCTTTGCTCGATGCCCAAGCACAAATCGGCGTCAGCCTAACCGAGAGTCGTGCCATGTTGCCGACGGCATCGGTGAGTGGATTCTTCTTCGCCCATCCTGCAGCGACTTACTTTGGTGTCGGCAAGATTGGCGAGGACCAGGTCCAGGACTACGCGGAGCGCCGGGGCATATCGACTGCCGAAGCAACGCGCTTACTGCAAGCCTCAATTGTTGTCTAAGGCGTTTTGGATCGCGGATTCCAAGCTCGCTTCATCGACCTGGACCGAGAATTGCTGCTGACCAGGGAGGTCCAAGACTTCGATGGTATTGAGTTCGGACATGCCACCGGTTCCCCAACGGGTGTTGGAGCCATTCTCAACTGAATTGTTCGAGATCATAAAGTCGATGCTGTAAATCCCTGGAGCAGGGACTAATACCTCGCCCTTTCCAAATCCATCCAAGGGCAATTCTTGATAAGAACTGTGATGGAAAGTTTGGTTCAGAGAAGACTCTGAGCTATCCGCTTCGATTTTCTGGCTCATCGAGGCGTGCAATGTCCAGCCGCTCGGGACCGCATTCATATTGGCCACCTGAATGATGCATTTCATGCCATCGCGCAAGGTGACTTCGGTATCTTCGCGCAGGCCAGTGAGCTTTTGGCTGCGGTAGCCTTGCGCGCCGACTTCAAGAGTCAGTCCCGTTTTCGCAGAGACAATGGAGATGGGATTTTGGCGCCAACCGCGGCGACTTTGGCCATCCTCACCGGTAATTTCGACCTGCTCAACCTTTTTGCCGTCCTCGTCAAGAACCTTAATCTTGAGGCTGAGGAGCTGTCCACGCAGATCAATTTCGGGAATCTCTTGCTTGCCACCTTTGGCGACCAATTCAATGTTTGGAATCTCGGCAAACACTTCGCCAAGGAACTCACTTTCAATCCTTAAGGAAGCGGAGCCAACCTCTTGGCCCTTAAAGCTAAATTTGCCATCTTTGCCAATCTCGGCATGGAAGTTCCGTTGGTTGCCATGTTCGCTCTCGGGGCGAATGAGATAAACACTGACTCCCTTGCGGTCGACGCTGTCATCTAGCAGAACACGACCTTCGACCTGAACCGCGGCCTCCATTTGGATGAGGACATCCGTGGCTCCTAAGTTAATCTCCTTGGTCGTGACCGAATGATCATCGTGGTTGACCTGGAGGCGATACTCTCCCGGCTCGACATCGCCGTGAATCTTGAAGCTACCATCCGCTGCGGTTTCGGTGCGTAAATCCCAGTTCCCCGACCAGTAGAAGTTGTCGGCATCTTCACCCCAATAGTGCTTGAGTTCTGGCTTCACTTTGGCGTCTTTGAGTGGTTCACCATGAGCATCTAGAACGATTCCAGTGGCCACCAACGGCGGAATCAAAACCACCAAATCTCCTAAGTCATGTTCCCCTGGGCCAAAGGACCGTGAGAGATCAATCTTGACCGAGCGCATTGGCTTGCGTTTGGTCGCTTTCATAATCAAGGTCAACGAACGTGTGGACCCTGGCTCAAACTCTTCATCGAGGAGGAAGCGGAAGCGCCCCTCGCCATCGGTGCGGATGGATGCATGGTGTGAAGAGCTTCCGTTTTGAGAGTTTTCCTTAATTCGGGAATCCAAATTCAGGTTCTTGCCCACCATGCCCTCCGCATTCAACACCCGACCAAGCAAAATGGGGTGCTTGACTGCGGGGGACAGGGTGAAAACGATCGGCTTCCCACCGCGAACAGGCCCCGGGCCATTGGTAACCTCGCGGCGTTCGCCATCCATCGAGACCACGCGCACCTCTAGATGTTGGCCAAAGGCGACTAGCGGGAAGTGAGCCTTGCCGTTGCTGGCTCGGCCGGTGAGGTGCTCCAGCGGCTCTTCCCAATGATCTGGGCCCGAGGTATCACTGCGTACCTGATTGGGATCAATGATGGCCAAATCCACCATGTAATCTTCGGTTTGGAGCTCTCCTTCGGCATCGACGATATGCACTTCCACGCGGCCCACTTCTGGCAGCACCAAAACCGGCGGCTCTTCGGGAAGGTTGTTGAAGTCAATCGGTGCTTCGACCGGCGTGGGGGTGAGCACCAACAGGGCGGCCAGGACGTCTTCGTCGCCGAGCATGGTGAAGAGTAAATCGAACAGTTTGAGATTGGCGATGCCATCGCGGTTCGATTCTGCACGCATCAAGTCCTGCGTGAAAAATCCGGAGCGCATGCGCAAGCTCACCGGAGCGCCTTCCACCGGGAGGCCGTTGCCGTCGACTACCTTGACGGCAAGAAGGCGAATCGGATTCAGACGTAGAGTGAGCTCTCCACTGTCGGTATCGACATCAAAGGCAAAGTTGAAATGAGTGTCTGTGCGCCCGGCAATGATGAGATCGCCTACGGGTTCAGGGATCATGACTTGGGCATTGTCATCGGTGTGATAAGTCACACCCAGGTATTGAAACAAGGCCTCGAAGTCTGGAGAGGAACTTAGCTGCGCTTGCAGTTCCCGTTCATCGACCACCCCAGTATCGAGCACGATGACATCGGCGGTGGGTAACGGTTCGGAGCTTTCGCCATCGACGACCGAAACCAAAATGCCTTCTTCCGCAGGGGTGCCGTATTG
>Ga0316208_1003692_pt1 | contig 10786 bp, 8 predicted proteins | sample 3monopyrite_MG_FD_204944 | JGI IMG/M metagenome (GOLD analysis project Ga0316208, IMG submission 204944) | Microbial mat bacterial communities from mineral coupon in-situ incubated in ocean water Damariscotta River, Maine, United States -... | ecosystem: Environmental > Aquatic > Marine > Coastal...
CAAGTTGATTGTGACCGAGATCGTATGAGAGGTAGTAATCAAGCATGTCCAATCGTTGAGTCTGATTGTCGTCAGCATCGATCTGTATGAAGTATTTCAGGTCAGGTGACAGCGCGATGCCACTAAACAGAAGCCGTGAACGTTCAAATTCGAAGTCATTCTGGTCGGGAGTTGGCCCGTCGGAATCGAAGTAACTGTGTCGAGCCTGGATCCAACTGTTGATCTTCATCGAAAATGGATTCTTCTCGATGTCGACCGGCTTGAGGACGAAGCCTTTGTCATAAACCACGCTCAGTGGAATGGCCGAGCTGCCCGAGCCTCCGCCGTTCGATCCACACCCCGCTCCGCAACTTCCCACAGGGCCACCGTCCGATTGGCAGTCACAGTGCTCGATCGCCGAACCCAGAGGAGCAGGGCTGTGGTTGAGCCTGGCGACCTGTTCTTCAAGCGTCTGGATTCGACTTAGAGCGTGCTGGAGCTCTTTGTCACCGGCGATCGAAGGTCGATTTGTGACGAGCAAAAACGCGAAAATTAGCGCTGTCAGGATTCGCATCGGCCGCCTTGTTTGTTCGTAGTTGATTGTATGTGCAGGTGTGGTTCTGCGGCGTCGCGGCTTCCATGGGGGACGTATCGGTATTATCGGAAATACCGATTGCAGCGGTTAAGCCTAATTCCGCTCTCAATGAACAACGGTCGGCGATCGATTTGCGGTCGCCGCGCAGAGCATGTGTTAGCCGCATTGGAGTTCGCGAGAATTCCGACGTGTGGGCGTGTGAAGTCTCACGACTTCAGCGACCACGCAATCCCTGCGATTCTCCGGCGTTCAGGAATGGCTCACAGCCGGGATGAGTTGAGGCGACAGAGTCTGTCGTCCTGGCATTGCTTACTTCAACGCTGTTTTCGAGTCATTCTGTTTGGCGGGAGCTGAAATCAGGAGGTCGGTGATGACTGAGTCTTGCAGGCGGTCGTGGTCGCTGGAGACGTCGGTCAGCACGTTTGAGGCGAAGACGACTCGCTTTGCGGGATTGTCGGTCAGCTCGACGGCGAGGGGGCGGACGCTGGCGAAGGAGTTGCCGACGATGGCGAGTTCCGAGGCTCCGTCCAGTGTGATGCCGGCGGCGGCCAGATCGTCGACTCGGCGTTTGACGGTGGTTTCTCCAATGTAGCTGTTGGAGATGTTGTTTCCCGTTATGGTGATGCGTCCACTGTCGGGGCCGATTCGCAGCGCGTTGGTTTTCATAATCGTGAGCGTGTTTGCTGAAACGGAGCAGCCGTGAGCGTCTCGGAGATCGATGCCGGCTCCGTTGTGAGCGATCACGTTGGCGCTGATCGTGATGCCGTAGCAGTCTCGGTCGAGGACCACCGCCGTGCCGTTGCACTCTTCAATCATGTTTCCGGAGAGGACCGATCCGTACGTGTTCTCGATGACGACGCCATCGCCGAGGTGGTCGTCGACACAGTTTCCGGTCATGCAAAGATTGAAACCGTCGAGGCAGTGCAGGGCGTCCTGGTTCTCTTCGAACTGGTTCGATGAGACGACGATGTCGTGACAGCCGAGCAGGTTCAGACCGACGGCTTTGTTGTAGGTAATCAGGCAGTCGCTGACTCTCGGATCTTCGTAGCAATGATCGAGTTGAATTCCGTCGCCGCCGTTTTCGCTGACGGTGACTCCCTGCAGGAAGACTTCCTGAATCTGCACGGCCAGAATTCCGTGCCCGCTTTTCTCGTTGCCGGTGATGCGCAGGTTACTCAGCATGATTCGCCACAGTCGGTCGTCCTTCTTGACGTCGGTCCCGTCCGGGTGCTGCAGAATCAGTGCCGGCTTTCCTTCTTCGTTGCGGTTGACGATGTGCGTCGCGGTTCCGGCTCCGGTCAGCAGTACGTCGCCGCGTGACACTATCAGTGGTTCTGTGATTTCAAAGGTTCCAGCGGGGAGGCGGACAACTCCGCCGCCTTCCGGAATTGCATCGAATGCCGCTTGAAGACTCGGGAAGGTGGCGGCGTCGATTTCGGCTCGGGAACCAGGGAGGCGGGTAATCGTTGGCTGTGCAGTCCCTGACTGGCCGGCCATTTGGAAGCAGGCCGCGACCGCGACGACAGCGAGAATCAGAAAGCTGGATGTGTTGATTCGGTGGCGCATGTGATGTCTCCTCGGGAATTTCCAACAGCGGCTTTGTTGCCGACGGGTATTCGGTGGAGGTTAGCAGCCGGCGAACGGTCGGGCGATGCTCAACCTGGAACAGTGTGGCTAAGACACGGTGGCTCGGGCGGCGGCGACGTGCTGCCTGGAAGACGCGGTCATCGCCGCCGGTGGCTTTCGCATTGGCTGCGATGGTCCAATCATCCGCTCCCGTTCAGTCAGTCCGAAAATTCAATTGGAGAACTACAGGATGAGGTACTCGCGTTTTGTTGCAGTGGCTTTGGCGCTGTTTGCCGTTTCCTCGATCGCGGCGGAGGATTCAAAGCTGGTGGTTACCTCAGAGGTTCACAATGTTCCGCCCGACGGTTTCGTCGCGTTGTTCAATGGTCAGAATCTGAAAGGCTGGCGAGGTCTGGGGCATTTTGACCCACGGAAGCTGCGAGCCATGTCGCCAGCCGACCAGAAGACAATGTTCGCAAAGAACTGGGAGGACGTGCTGCAGCACTGGACGGTCGAGAACGGCGAACTCGTCAACGACGGCCACGGAGCCTACATGACGACGCTGGAAGAGTACGGCGATTTCGAGTTGCACGCTTCGGTCAAGATGACAGGAACCAACGCGAACAGCGGAGTCTGCATTCGGACAAAGCCGACGAGTTTCGACAATGTGCCCGGCTATCAGGTCGACATGGGCGGAGGTTACTGGGGCTGCTTATGGGACGAGCGTCGCGACGCGATGGTTGACCGTTTTGACCCGGAAGCCGCCAGGAAACTCGTCAAAGCCGACGACTGGAACCATTTCTACATCGTCGCCAAAGGTCACCACATTCAGGGCTGGCTGAATGGATTCAGGGCTGGCTGAATGGCGTGAAGACGATCGACGTCATCCACCCTCGCGGCGATGCCGAAGGAGCACTCGGCTTTCAGTTGACTCACGGCAAGAACCGAAAGATTCACGCTCAGTTCAAAGACCTGTGGATTCGCCCGACCGACTGATTTGAAATCGACGGCAACCGAGCCCTTTGCGGTTTCCGAATCTTCACGCCAATTCTCTGATCGGGTCAGGTCAGAGAATTTCAAAACACAATGAAAGCGAATGATCGATGAGCAACCTGACGATTAACGTAGTCTGCTGCGACGACACGCCACAAAAGTTCTCGCAGATCGTGCAGGCCGAACTGGATGCTGCTCTGCTGGATGAACTTCTTCTGGACACGGTCGAGCAGGATGTGGCGGCTGGTGAAGCCAAGGGCCTGCACAACGCGGCTCATCATGCAGAGCACGGGCCAGTCACTTACCTTCAGCAGGTGCACGAAGGCGGATTCTCAATCCTCTTTGGCGACCCTGAGAATCAGCAGGGATCTTTCTTCGGTGCGGGTTCGTACGTCGCGTTTATCGACGACGAAGGCCCCGGCCACGGCTCGAAGGTCGGCCCGGAAGGCGTCAAACGGACGCTGCGAGTGCTCAAGGGGCACGTCTCGGTCTGAGCAGTGATTGACAATTTGTCGCGCCCGCGCGTCAGCTGTGAACTCGAGGAAGTTCGCAGCCGACTTCGATGATGGCGGCTTCGGCGGCGGCGAGTTCTTCCAGGCGGGCGTCCACTTCTTCTTCGGGGGCGTAGTGTTTGGCGAGGCGGACGTAGGTCGCGTGGTGGCGAGCTTCTGATTCGTAGAGACTGCCGTAGAAGTCACAAAGTTGTTCGTCCTGCAGATGGTCTCGCAAAAGGACGAACCGTTCGCAACTGCGTGCTTCGATCAACGCGGCGATGAGCAGGTGATCGACGGCTTTGTGCGGCTCCTGACGGCGAGCGAGTTCTTTGAGCTTTCGCCCGTAGGTGCCGGGTTTCATTCTGTAGAAGCGGATGCCGCGGCTTTTGATCAGGTCGATCACCAGGTGGAAGTGTTCGAGTTCTTCCGTGACGATGGCGGTCATTTCGCGGCAGAGGTCTTCGTTCTCGACATAGTCGAACATCAGGTTCATCGCCGTTGCGGCAGCCTTCTGTTCGCAGTGCGCATGGTCGATCAGGATGTCCTTCAGGTTTTTGTCGACCTGAGCGAGCCATCGTTCTGACGATGCGGAATGAAGATGCAGCATGCGTGTCTCTGTCCACGTCTCGGGACCGATCGTCAGATCTTCCCGTCGAGGCCCATCTGGTAGTACTTGTGAGTGATCTTTTCCTGGTTCTCGAGTAACCAGTCGATGGACGGCTCGTTGTTCATCGCTTTGTGGATTGCCTGTGCCATGGCCTTGCGGTGAATGTCGAACAGGGCTTTGTGGTCAAGGTTGTCGTCGGTGGCGACTCCGGGGTTCAGCCAGACGCTGCAGATGATGCCCAGGTCGTTGGCCTTTTCTTTGGGGATGTCTCCCGCTCGGACGGCATCGAGCACGCCGTTGGCGATTGCGGCCTGGACGGTTCCCATCAGGACATTCGTGTAGCGGCTGTTCTTGACGGTCACCTTGCTGACACAGAGCGTGACCGGTCGCACCTGAATGTCGGTATTCAGAATCGCGAAGACTTTGGAGTGGCCCATCGACTGGTCGCCGGTCAGCGTTGCCAGGGCGGTGCCGACTGGTCCGTCGAGTTCGCCGATGACAACTTCGGGCTCGGCGGCAGTGAACGGCGGGCCGCCTGCGACGAGAGATTCGCCAGTTCGGAGGACGATGCGATCAGACATGGAAGTATTCCTTTACAAGGGTGTGAGACGATTGTGAGCCCGATATCCGGGCGGAGGAGCAGTCGGGGTCGAATCCTGGTGACAGCGATTTCTGGTTGCAAGCGGGGTGGGGCGACATTCTGTAAATGGCAGGCTGTCATCTCCGTCATTCCCGCGAAGGCGGGAAACCAGCGAATCTCAACACACATGCGCAGCTGCCGGGTGCCCGCCTGCGCGGGCATGACGTGTCACGGAAATGCGGCTTCAACGAACTCGGAACACCTACTGGATCTGCAGCGTCCGGGGCCAGCCGGGAACTGCCTCGCGGCTCGGGTCGCGATTCTGATCCATGGTGTGCAGCTTCATGGTGATTGTTCGTTTGGTCTTGTCGAACAGAAGCATCCCGTACCCGTTTACTCCGTGAGCGGCGCCGGCGACGGTCATTTTGTTGCCGAAGCGATCGTGGTGATTTCCGGATCCGGTGACGCCGGGGATCACTCGCCCCTGGGCGGGGACGCTCGGTCCCCAGCTTCGATTCTGTTTCGAGGCGAATGCTGGCAGCGAGAAGCCCCACGGTCCGTCGCCCCAGTTTTCGATGCCGTGTTGATGGAGCGTTCCGAAATGGATGTCGCCGCTGATCATGACGGCCTGCGATGGAGCGATCGCGCGAAGGGCTCGGTTGCGCGCCGTCTGCGGCCAGCCGTTCGCGTCCATGTCTCCGTAAGTCACGTCGTAGTTGCCGATGTTGACCAGCGGTGACTGCGACAGCACGGCGGCGAGTCGTTTTTCTTTGGCGACTTGCCTGGCCCAGTTGGCGACGAACTTCTCCTGCTCGGCACCGAGTAGTTGTAGGTCCGGTCGATCAATCTTCCGTACGTCGAAGGCCGGATCCATGATGACTTCGGGCGTGCGGTTGGGTTTATTGTTGCGGGGGTCGCGGATCGCCTCGGAGATGACTTCGGACGGTGGCGACTTAAACTTTCGATCTTCGAGAATGGCAAAGCTGACTCCGCCGTAGTCGAACGCTGTGTAATAGGCATTGATTCCGTCGCCCCACGGTCCGATGTTGGCAGGATCGGGGATGTGCCACGTTTGAGTTCGCTCGACGGCGTTGACCCACAGCGGGTGCATCGGGTAGCCGCCGGTTGTTCTGTCACCAGTCATGCGTCGACCGCCGTCGCCCCACAGGTCGTTCGCGTAGATGTCGTGGTCGTCGGTGATCATGACGGACGGGCGGTCCTTGAGAAGTTCTTTGAACGTGAGGCCGAACATTCGCCACTTGGCCAGGTAGTTGCCCATCGCCTCCGGAACATCGGCGGGAGTGTGCGCTTCGATAATGCCGCCGCCAGCGTTGCTTTCGTAAATCTGGTCACCGGCGAAGAAGATGAGGTCCGGGTTCTGCTCGATCATCTGACCGACGGCCTTGTTGTACGGGAACCATTTGTCGTTCACGCAGGCGACGGCCATTAACTTGATGATGGCGTCGTGGCCGGGTTCGGCGCGGATCGTTCCGGTCAACTCACTGTCGCCTGACGTGATTCGGTAGTCGACGGCTTTGGTCGTGTCCCAGTTTTCGAGCCGGAATTCGGCCATGGCGGTTAGTGGGTCGATTTTGACCGTCGCAGTCTCATTCCAATTGGCGCCGTCTTTGAGGGACAGGGTTGCGGATGACGAGGTGGGCTTTGTCGGGTTCGCATCGGTGTGAGCTGACAGCTTCACCGTCTTATTCGCGAGGCAATACTGAGTCCAAAGGAGTCTGGCCTGTCGATCTTCGACGGAATCGATGGCCTCGATCGTGACGAAGTAGGCTCCGTGAGTTTTCCCCTTCAGAGTCGTCAGAGTCGTTTTCAACTCGGTCGGCCCAGTGGGAAGTGTGACGACGAAATCAGCGGTTGAAGTCTTTGCGGGCTTGTCGATCTGCAGCGTGACCGACTGACCGGCGATGTCGATCCGAGCCTGCTTTGAGTCGATACCTTTCTCCAAATAGTGCGGCCATCTGGCCAGGGAGATTCGGTACTTGCCAGCCTTCTTCACATCAAGCAGCCACGGACCGTTACTAAGGGATCGTCTGACGACGTGACTGTGGCTCCACGGCGGATTGCCTCGCGGCGTCACCCAGTCCTGACTGGTGAGATGTGTCGGGTTTTCAACGTCGGATCCGATGACAATTCGAGTTGGCTCCATGCCTGTCGAAACGGACTTGAACCAGTCCAGGTGCTGCCGAGTCAGTTGCTTCACGACGTCGGGATGCTCGGCGAAGACGTCGTGACGCTGAGCCGGGTCGGCGACGATGTCGTAAAGTTCTTTGCCTTCAACGAGCCGCCAGCGTTTGGTCATGGCAGTTCCGATTTCCCAGGGATCGCCGGGTTTGCCGTAGCCATTGCCGCCGTGCATTTGCGTGTGCAGTGTTCGCTCCGGCCACGACACGTCAGCGTCACGCAGCAGTGGAGCCAGCGATTGACCGTCGAGTGCTGGCCACTCTTTCGGACGGTCGAGATCGCAAAGTGCCATCAAAGTCGGCGTGACATCAAGGTGCGCGGCGAGAGTGTCAATGTCTCTCGGCTTGCCGAGTTTGCCGCCGGACCAGCGAATGAAGAACGGAACTCGATGCCCGCCGTCGTAAGCCGAGCTTTTGCCGCCTCGCATGTTGCCGTTCTCGGCGGGATCTTTCGGCCAACCGTAAATTCGTCCGCTCTGCCGCTTAGAGTCGCCGTTGAGAAACTCACCGCCTGCAGTTCCGTTATCCGTCATGAAGATCAGGATTGTGTCGTCAGTCATGCTTTCAGTCTTGAGGAAGTCGAGCAGTCGGCCGAGGTTCCAGTCGAAGTTCGCCACCATGCCTTTGAAGCTGGCGAGACGGTTGCTCATGCCCATATCGAGAAACGGCTGCTTCCACTTTTGACCGACAAGGTACGGGCCATGCGGAGCGTTCGTCGGCAGGTACACAAAGAACGGCTTGCTGCCTCCGGCGTCGGCCGCGCCGGTCGTCATGAAGCTCATGGCTTCGTCGAACCAGACGTCGGTGCAGTAGCCGTCGAACTTCTTCCAGCGGTCGCCGTTGAGGTAGGTGTCGTCGAAATAGTCGTTCGTCCAGAAGTCGGAAATCTGCGTGAGGCCTCCGCAGCGATGCCAGATCGATCGTTCGAAGCCCTTGTCCATCGGTCGTGACGGCGCGTTGTCTCCCAGGTGCCACTTGCCGAAGATGCCGGTCGCGTACCCGTTGATCGTGAAGAGGTCTCCGAGCGTTTTCTCACGAGCATGCAGCGACGTTCGGCCTGAAGAAGTTCGATACGCTCCCGTCCGCGCTGGATAGCGTCCAGTCATTAAGGCGGCACGCGTCGGTGTGCAGAAGGGGGCGACGTGAAAGTCGGTGAAGCGGACTGACTCGTCATGCAGCCGGTCGATGTTTGGCGTCTTGAGTGTCGGGTTTCCGTGGCAGGACATGTCACCGTAACCCTGGTCATCGGTCATGACGAGGATGACGTTCGGCTTTGTTGCGGCGGTTGCCGAATCGAGCAGGCTCCAGAAGACGATCAAAGCGACAAGCAGGCTCTGGCCCGTGACTTTGAAACCATGATCAGTGACTCGGCGACGTGAAGTGTCGGCTGGACGGAAATTCAAGGTTTGACGAGGCATGATGGTTTCACGTTTCGCGCTGGGTGGAATGTTTATCGAAGGGCGGGAATGTCAATTAAGATGGTTGCCAATGACGCAGTATCGAGGGGGCATCGCAGGTTGGATGCAGGTTGGGGATGCTATCGCGCAGCAGTCTCGACTGCGATCGCAGGCTCGATCGCAGCATCGCTGCGACTTTGAAGGAAAGCTACAAAGTAAACGCGGCGGTGCGAGTTCAGTGATGTTGGTCAGTTTCGAGCAGCTGCCACGCTCGGCGAGCGGCCACGAAGATCAGAAGCGACTGAGCAGGTGACTCAGAAATTCTCGGTGGCGACTGAGTTCTACGAGTTAGTGCGTGCTTGCTCGACAGAGTCTGCACGAGGCACTACCGTCGGGACGTGGTTCCGATTACTCATTCGCGGGCCGGGAGCTCTTCCGATTCTGATCACTTCATGAATTGAGCAAACGAATGCTGTTGCTCGCTGCCGAAGCTCCTGAAATCACGCCGTCCACTGGGCTGGCGATTGCCACAACAGGAATGCTGATTGTCGTTTCGGCGTTGATCCTGATCAGCCTTGCTCTGACGGCGCTTCCCAAAGTGCTGGCCGTATTGAATGAGTACTACCCGGAGAAACCGGATCACACGGCAGCGGCTCCACGTTCAGCGGCAAATGACGACGTGGAACTTGCAGTGGCAGCTGCTTTCGCAATGCACCTGCATCGTGGTGGCGCGACTTGATCGAAATACTCTGAACTTTCGGTCCGAGTTCGATGACGCAGGCTGGCCAGCCGGAATGTTCAAGCCCCGGTGACACGAAAACGCGACTCCGTTCTTTGAACTGAACCATGCAGATCTTCTTTGACTTTCTGAATTCGACCGGCTTCGCGTGGATGACGTTTCCTCACGCTCTGATGATCGTCATCGGGATTGTGTTCATCACGCTGGCGATCACGAAGCACTACGAGCCGTTGCTGCTGATTCCGATCGGCATGGGCATGATCGTGGGCAACATCCCGTATGAATCCGGCAGGATGGCGCTTTCGGTTTACGATGACGGCAGCGTGTTGCAGTACCTCTACTTCGGTGTCCAGTACGGCGTCTTCCCACCGTTGATTTTCCTTGGCATCGGCGCGATGACCGACTTTTCGACCATGCTGTCGAATCCAAAGCTCGTGCTGCTCGGTGCTGCGGCTCAGATCGGTGTCTTCCTGACATTCTTCGGAGCCATCGCGATGGGCTTCACGGGGGCAGAAGCCGGTTCTATTGGCATCATCGGTGGAGCAGATGGGCCGACCGCAATCTTCCTCGCGACGCAGCTGGCTCCGCATCTGCTCGGTGCGATCGCTATCGCCGCTTATTCGTACATGGCACTCGTGCCGGTTATTCAGCCGCCGATCATGAAACTGCTCACGACTCGTGAAGAGCGTCTGATTCGGATGGCTCCACCGCGAGTCGTGTCTCGCCGAGAACGGATCATCTTCCCGATCGTCGCGTTCCTGATCTGTGCGATGATCGCTCCGGCTTCGATCGTCCTGATCGGCATGCTCTTCTTCGGCAACCTGATGAAGGAGAGCACGGTTACCGAGCGGCTGGCGGACAACGCCCGGAATTCTTTGATCGACATCGTGACGATTCTGCTCGGGTTTTGCGTCGGAGCGAGCACGAAGGCGGACATGTTTCTCACAGCAGACTCGCTGAAGATCTTCGGACTCGGGGCACTGTCCTTTGCCATTGCGACGGCTGGCGGGTTGCTCTCGGCAAAGTTCATGAATCTATTCCTCACGGAGAAAATCAACCCGCTGATCGGTGCCGCCGGAGTTTCGGCCGTGCCGGATTCTGCACGCGTCGTGCAGATGGTTGGGCAGGAAGAAGACCCGACGAATCATCTGTTGATGCACGCGATGGCTCCGAACGTCGCCGGTGTGATCGGATCGGCTGTCGCGGCCGGGGTGCTCTGGTCGGTACTCGGTGTTTCTGCGGCGGACGTTGAGACACCCGAGGACATCGACGCATCCTCCGTCAAGGCGATCGTGCAGGAAGTGGAAGCCCCGGCGGATGGTGAGTTGACATCGGACGACGAGTTGTAAGTAGCTTCGGCAATTCGAACATCGCTACTGGTTCAACCTGAATAACTAACGGAAATACTGCCCACGATCGGGCGACAGAGAATGAGGCAGGGTAACTACCGTGAAAAAAGTCACGTTCATGAATACGGCGTTCCGGGACGGCTTTCAGTCAGCCTACGGAGCTCGCGTTCACACCAGGGATTTTCTGCCGGCTCTGAAAGCAGCTCGTGACGCAGGAATGACGTACTTCGAAGCCGGTGGCGGAGCTCGGTTTCAGTCGCTCTACTTCTACTGCAACGAGTGCGCGTTC
>Ga0316208_1003695_pt1 | contig 10779 bp, 17 predicted proteins | sample 3monopyrite_MG_FD_204944 | JGI IMG/M metagenome (GOLD analysis project Ga0316208, IMG submission 204944) | Microbial mat bacterial communities from mineral coupon in-situ incubated in ocean water Damariscotta River, Maine, United States -... | ecosystem: Environmental > Aquatic > Marine >...
TGCACTGGAAAATGTCCGTGAATTCAGAGAAATAGCCTCTGGATTGAACAGTAAGGCCTCTATTCTATTCACTACTTCGGCAGGTGTGAATCGGTAATCTCACTTGCGATAAGTTACCCTTATCGTGAGTGGTCCCGCTGAAGCAGAGGAGTTCGGGAATCGCGAGAGCCGTCCAGTTCTCGCGTCACAGGAGACCTGATGGCCTCCCTCACTTACTTCAAGGTCAGGGTCTGCGCGCTCTGACATCAGATGCCTTGACCGGCGGTTGATCGTGGATGTGCTCGACCTGTCGCACGATCTGTGAGCGACGGGAGGCCCAATGGAAGGCCCCGACGCCGAGCAGGCCCCTGAACCCCAGATTCATTCGGACATCCGCACCAGCGTCATATTTACAGATGATGGCGGGATTACGGAACCGCGTTAGCGCTTGAAGGGGATTTTGCGAAGGAATTCTGAACTCTGAGGTTACATCGGAAGTCAGCAAGCCAAATGTTGTAGTTACGTTCGCAACGGTCGATGGTTTGACAATGTGGCAAGATGCTAGATTCATTTAGTTCATAGTGCGCTTCGAAGAACGCGAACCGCTGCTCGAATCGGCAATGCCTTAACAAAAGAAAGAGGCCGCTTCTCCAGCGTGCGCTCTCAGGGCAGCGGACATTTCGGATTTGGGCAAGAGCGTAACGATCATGTTTGTCAGAGGTACCCCGACTCCTTCGTTGTAGATTATAGTGATATTTTGGATTGGCTGGCTACGCCCTGCTAATGCTGGACAACCCTCCCTCTTTGTTTGCCTCAGACCTATCCCCGCTTGCAATGGCTGTCCTTGCGGGAACTGATGGTGTTCAACGACCAGGAGGATCAATCAGGAGGTCTAGGTTGAAAGCAAAGCAGTCGAGAACGCGTTTAACAGAGTATACTAGTTAGTTGATTACCTGTTAACCGGTTATCCGGCATCTAACTACAAGTTATTTAATTACCGCTTATCTGGCTACAGATTGCCTCTTGACTCAATAACCGTTAGTCGATTAACGTATAAGCACCTAACAGACTATGAGTTATTGGGTAACCAACTAACCGTTGTTGACCAAGGAAACACATGACACAAGTAATCTCATCGATTCAGCAAAAGGGTGGGTCTGGCAAATCCACAATGATTTCAAGCCTGGCTGGATTCATGGCAAAACAACATGCAAAAATACTCATTATCGACACTGACCCTCAACAGTCATGTGTTGATTGGGCATCCGAGGAAGAGCATACAAACATTGATGTTATGTCCCATTTGGATGAAGACACTTTCTTCGATGTCATAAAAGCTGTTGCTACCGACTACGACACAATCCTCGTAGACACCGCTGGGTATGACTCACGCATGGCAACATATGCAGTGCAAGCAAGCGATCTAATCCTTATCCCGTGCCGGGGTTCAAAGAAGGACGTGATGGGTGCTGCACGAACATGGAAACACGCAACGACATTAACCGAAAAATACAAACACCAACCCAGGGTTAGAATCGTTCTTTGGAATGTCAACCAAAGCACTAGCGTTTACCGACATGCAAAAGCTGCCCTTAAAGAGGCAGAATTACCAATTTTGCCACAAGCCGTACCAACTCTAACCGGCTTTGATGTTATGTCCTGGAATGGCGGGTTACCAAACGGTAAAGCAATATCAGCACTTGGTTCATTCGTAGCTGCCCTTCAAATCGAAAAGCTGCTTGACTATTATACTCGCGACAAAGAGGTGGCGTAAATGGGAGTTTTAAAGTCATCAGACATACTTGCTGAAGTAAAAGACCAAAATTCAAAGGCCGCACCAACAACCAAGCCGCCAAAAAACTCCAAGCATCCAAAGAGACAGTCGAAAGATTTGGATGAGAGAAAGAGACACGCTGCGATTGCATCCGAAGCAAAACCAAGCCCATATGAAACAGAACTCAGACATAAGCTGAGGCAAAAGGTACAGCTCAGCTTCGGGCTCATCCCAGAATTTATCAATGATGAATTCAATAGGCTCGCGGCGAACGCCGATATGAACAAGCGAGAATTCTTTTATGATCTACTAAGGCAGGCGGGAGCCGAAATTCCACCATACGAACAATTGGATGGACGAAAGCTCTGAGGTCGGGAGGAGAAGGCTTTACTGGCATGGCATTCTCCTGTGACATTAGACTCGAACCATGATCAATCTTGGCTACAAATACAGATTGAAGCCGTAGTCGATCAGCGTGCCGACATATCCCAAGGCAGCCACGACATAGAGATATTCACCCAAGGTGGTTAGGCCCAAAGCCCGGGACACCTGCCAGAAGATCTTGAATCAAACCCGTTGCCGGCATCCTGGGTACTCCCGCGCGGCTGTGAGAAAAGTTGAGATGGATAAAGCAGACCAGAAACCAATTGATGAGGAAACGCTCGCAAAAACGGACGAGGTTGCTGAAGAAACCGGCTTTCCTTCCCGAGAGGCTTTGGAAGACGCTGTGATCGCGGAAAGCACGGGTGAAGAGGAGGGACTGCGCAGAAAGAGAAAGTCTAAGCCAAAAGGACAGCTCAATGTGCAGGGGCCGAAAGATGTACTGGAAAAGTTCATCGCATATTGTGATGAAGCTGATTTGTCATATTGGGAAGGAATCGAACAACTCCTAAAAAAAGTTCGACGTTAGAAGTTACAAAACAAGCCTTTTAGATTTCTCTGCACGACCGACAAAAGCTCCGAGGTCAGGCCCCATTTTCCATACCTGCAAAACACAGCAAAGCAAACCGGAGACCAATTTGAAAAGCAAGTTCACACCGTTTTTAGCAACCGCTTTCAGCATAGCCATTTTCGCTGATCAAATCACAGCGGCAGCTGCCCAATCTATCGAACGACAATACAATGGCTTTGTTGTTGCCATTGACTGCGAAAAGCGCGGGCCGATCGGCTTCTATTACCAGCTGGGCGAGGACCGGGGAAACCAAACGCGGCAATCGCGTTTTTTCCACGATCCCGACGTAAACGAAGATTGCCAACAAACCTCTGTGAAGTCCTACAAGCGGCCGTCCGGCGAGCCGAAGTATGACCGCGGTCATTTGGTACCAGCCAACCACATGGACAACTCAGCCGAGTCCATCCGCCAATCGAACTACATGACGAATGTTTTGCCGCAAGCGCTCCAGATGAATAGAGGGGCCTGGTTACTCACAGAAGAAATCACAGAATGCCATCGTGACCTTGAACCACTGGAAGTGTGGGGTGGGGTAATTTGGGGAAATGACCCAAGTGATGATCATTTCGTTGAAAGCCATGGTGTCACCACACCAGAGGCCTACTGGAAGGTTATCCTGAAATCAGATCGTGGTATCGCCTGGGTAATCCCCAACAAACACGACGCAACCAGAAGCCGCCTGGACAATTACCTCGTCTCCCTCGATCACATCGAGGACCTGACAGGTTTGGATTTCCCATTACCTGAAGACCTTGAGTCAAACCCGTTGCCGGCATCCTGGGTACTCCCGCGCGGCTGCGACAAAAGTTGAGATGGATGTGGACAGATTAGGTGAACTCATAACCGTCGTCGGTTTAGACAGCGAGGGTCTGGTTGGTTCCCTCCTGTCTGACAGCGAGCTTGATGTGCTGAAAGAAATCGTCCGCAACGGGACACCGCTCAACACGCTGCGTGCATACGTTTCTGACCTGACCTACCTGGAGGCCTGGTGCCAGGGCGCAACGGGAGAACCGTTGCCTTGGCCCGCTACCCAGGACCTGATCCTCAAATTCATTGCACACCATACCGATAGTTCAGCACCCGATGAAGAACCCTGCTTCAACATGCCAGAAGATGTGAGACAGATCCTCGCATCCAAGGGGATATCAAAGGCCGACAAAGCCCATTCGATCGCCACGATCGAGCGGCGGTTAGCTACGTGGGGCAAAGCTCATGTTATGCAGGGATATGCGAACACAATTGCAGCTGACGAAGTGAAAGCCATTCTTGCCAAAGCCAAGAAAACCGGGTCCAGACTGAGACGGCCGCATAGCCGCAAGCCCATTACGAGGGATGTTCTGGATCTACTCCTGGAGCAATGCGACCCAAGCCGCCTGGTGGGCAAACGGAACCGGGCGATCCTCCTTACAGCGTTTTCATCAGGAGGACGACGGAGATCTGAAATCTCCAAACTCAAGATGGAAAATCTCATCCACGAAGATCCGGTGACGCATGACGGACGGCTACTGACCTGCCTGTCGCTTGAATTGGGTCGCACAAAGACCTCGCAAGCTGACGAGCGCCAGGTCGTGAAACTAGTCGGACGGAGTGCTGATATTCTTCTGGAGTGGGTCAGGGCGGCAAAAATAGCAGATGGACCCGTATTCAGAGCCGTGGACAGATGGGGCAAGGTGGCTCCCAGAGCTCTTACAGGCAGCGGTGTCAATGGCATAATCAAGCAGCTCATCTCGGCGGCCGAGCTCGACCCAGCAGACTACTCGGCCCATGGGCTGCGATCAGGCTTCCTCACACAGGCGGGCAGGGACGGGCATTCACTTCTGGATGCCATGCAACAATCACAGCACCGTTCTACTCAGCAAGCAGCACGCTATTATCAGCCAGGCGCGATTGAAACGTCCGGTGTCGTTCTAGTCGGAGAGAAGAAAAATTAGCTAAGAACAACCCCCGAAAATAGCGCCACGATTAAAGTCCGCACCATGTATTCGACAACTTTTTTGGTGAGACTTTCCTTCTGACCCCCCCAGCGCACGACAAGCTCCGCCGTTCAGGGCGGGGAAGGATAGCGCGGTCGGCGCAGCCGTCCTTGGCCGAGGACATCGACACGACGATGCCGGCAGGTCGTCTGGTGTTCCATGTTTCCGCATGGTAATCATCCCATTTTTAAGCGGCTTGGTTCCTGGAATTCACGCGGCATGTTTCAGTTTCATGGCGGGGGTTATTCCGCCGATGCCCATGTTCGGGCGTTCATTGTTGTAAGTCCACAGCATCCGGGAGGATCAGCGCCAGCTTCTCCGGATCGTCGCGGTGCGCTTCGACGCGGATCGCCGCGCTTTCGGGGCGGCCGTCCATGATTTCCATTGCTGTCATGACTATTCTCCATGACGGGCGGTCCGAGAGCCTCTCTCTCGACCTCCAAACCCGTCACGGCGACAGCCGCAGGCCTCTCTCTCTCTATCTTGTCGACTAAGCACAGAAGGTAGATCCTTACGGAACCACGCAGCCTGCGTCAGGGATGGACGCCCGCTAGGGGGAAGACCTTTTCGGGCTTCCGCTCTGCCAACAGCCTAGCCCGCAGGGAGACGCCCACTTGCCGTTCTTGGTGATACAAAACCTCCAACTTTGGCCCCCGAAATGAGCGGATCGGTATCTTTGAGATCACATGACACGCGCGGCTCTCGCTTTTAATCAGTCGGGTTTTGACTTTCAGATGGTCGAAGCCGCAAGCATGGTTTCACATATGATTTCGTGGGATCATGTTGCGATCTCCGCGCCAGCCGCGGACTTAGAGATATGATTTGCAGCAACAGATACCGTGCTCTGTGCGACGCTCAGCAAGGCCTGTCCGAAGCATGCAACATATTTCGGACACTGCACGACCCTCGGATCTGCCCGTGACGCGAGGTTGCTTTAAACTATCTTTTGTTCTATCAGTCATATTTGACGGTTAAATAGGCATTGGACGTCAGATATGGCGGTTAAAGTAAATTCAGTAAGCGCGAGACGGGCACTGGAATCCCTCGGCGCGAACGTCAAGACGGCGCGTTTGAAGCGCCGGATCTCTGTGAAGGGCTTCGCGGAGCGGATCGGTGTGTCCGAAAGCACGATCGCGCGTCTGGAGAAAGGCGATGACGGGGTCAGCATCGGCACGCTGGCGATGGCCTGCTTGGTCCTTGGCGAGATCGACCGCATATCCGATTTTCTCGATGCAGGGTCGGATGATACCGGACTGCTCCTTGACCGCGAGTCCCTTCCAAAGCGAATTGATCGCAAGCGATCAACAAGCGCGGCCGTTGGCGGCAAAGGTCAGACGCAATCCCTTTCTGAAAGCGATGATGATGAAGGGGTCGGTTTCTGATGCCCGAAACCATCGTCGCCCTTGGAGAGGGCAAGCGCATTGTTGGACGCCTGCGCTTCGAGAGCGATGGGCGACGCCAGCATTCGCAGTTTGAATATGCAGACGAGTGGCTGGCCGCAGAAGATCGGTTCGCGCTGTCCCCGGGATTGCCACTGCGCGAAGGCGGTCATTTTTCGAGCGGCAAGGATGACAAGCGCTTAGCGCTCCCGGGATGTTTTGCGGATGCTGCACCGGATTCCTGGGGCCGCGCCCTGATGACGAGAGCGCTCAGCAGGGGACTGAGCGAATTCGACTATCTCGTCCTGTCAGATGATCGCACCCGGCAAGGCGCGCTGCGGTTCCTCGGCGATAACATGGAACCATTGTCCGACCTCACACCGCCCATTCCCCGGCTGGTCGAACTCGAACATCTGCGAAACCTGGCGCAGCGGTTCGAACGGGACCCGGGCGGGGCAGAAGAGGAAGCGCGCGATCTCGCTGGCATTGCGGGGTCGCTGGGTGGCGCGCGGCCCAAGGCCAATGTCGAAGGTGACGGTCATCTCTGGATCGCGAAGTTTACATCCGCTCAGGACACGAAGCCCGTTGAACGCGCTGAGGTGGCAACACTGAAACTTGCCGCGATGTGCGGTTTGCGCGTGGCCGAGGCCAGACTTGAGCTTCGCGACAGCGATAGTCCCATCGCGTTGATCCGCCGGTTTGATCGTCGCGGCGATACACGCATACCGTACATTTCTGCCCGGACCGCGCTGGACTGGCAAAGCGAGGAAGGTGGTTTCTACACAGATATCGCTGAGGTGATCCGGCAGATTTCCAGCAAGCCGGTCGAGGACTTGCACGAACTCTGGCGAAGGATCGTTTTTACCATCCTGGTGTCTAACAAGGACGATCATCTGAAAAACCATGGGTTCATTTATGCCGGCGGTGACCGATGGCGGCTGTCGCCGGCCTTCGACATCAATCCTTCGCCCTCTCGGCACCGCGTTCTTGAGACTGGGATCATTCAGGGCGGGTCGTTTGATGCATCGCTCGAGATGGCGTTTGAGGCTTGCGAATTTTTCGATGTGAAACTGCGTGTTGCAAAGCAAAAAGCAAACGAAATGGCCAGGATCCTTGCTGATAGCTGGAAACAAGCCCTGCGTGGGGAAGGTGCGTCGGGCGATGACATACGTCTTTATGCAGACGCCTTCGAGCATGCAGCGGCAGAAGAGGCGATGAATCTTGATGCATAGTCGAAGTAAAACCGACGGAGAGATTTGAGGGTGCCGATTTCCTTCACTCCGATTTCCGAAGAAGGCTGCTGGTCCGGATCGACCTGGGCTGTCGATGATGATCATGCATTGGCTGACATGATTGCACGCGTTGCCCTCGGCCAGTCGCGCAGCGTTGAACGAATTTTGCAAGCCACTGACGCATTGCCGCCAGACTACGGGTGCCGAGCGTGCAAATGCAGCGCTTTACTACCGTATCTTGCGTGGAGTTCGCGCACTGGCCTTTGTCCTTCAAGGGCGGAGCATAAAGGGAATGGCTGATCCGATCGCTGTTTTTGCCGAGGTGAAAGCCCTTGCTGCTCCAGACTCTGAAGAAGACCTTGATGGCTTGGACCATGGGGCAATCGTTGTATTCCTAGGACCCTTTCACCTAGCGAGTCTTCTGATTGCAGCAGGTTCAGCGCTCCTGGAGGGAGCGGTGGTTAATCTACCGCCCCCTGATGGTGTATCTGCTAAACGCTGGCGTTCATCAATGAAGACGGTGGCAAAAACACGGCCCTATCTCTGGCGCAACCACAAAGAGGCAGCTGCCCGCGGATATCTTGAAAACGGCGTGTCTTCGGCTATCGGATTTCCGACTGGCGCTGGTAAGTCGACCACCGCGCAGCTGAAGATACACGCTGTGCTGCTGTCCGGGCGAAAGGCGGTGTCCCCGCATCGCTTACAGTCCATAGCCAGCGCGTGGCGTGATCTTTGACCTCCTCGATTGTGTTCCAAATGTATTGCCCGAGCCATTCTTGACGGACTGTGCGGTTTTAGCGTTCGACATAAACACCAAAGCGAAGCTCTAGGTTAAGAGGTCAGGGCCTGCAATTCTCCCAATGCGGCTTCAAGCTTGGCGATAGCTTGGGCTCGCGCCATGACATTGATCTGCAAACCGGCTGCTTGAGCAATATTTCACCTAATTCACTCAATTACACGTTTGAGTAAATGAGTGTGATTGCGTAATACCAATTTTTGGTATACCCTCCTTACAGGAGGCCTATAATGGCAAAAAACACATCTATGTCCCTTGGCTATCACTTCGCCAATTTTATCGACACCCAGGTTCAGGCAGGCCGTTACGGTTCGGCCAGCGACGTTGTGCGCGCCGGACTGCGCTTGCTCGAAGAGCATGAAGGCAAAGTAAGGGCGCTTCAAGACGCTCTGATCGAGGGCGAGCAATCTGGAAAACCACAGCCCTTCGACTTCGATGAATTCAAGGCGCGCAAACGGGCAGAGCTTAACCAGGCCAACGGATGAGTCTTGTTACATTCTCGCCTGCCGCTGCGGCGGACCTTGATACCCTTTGGGACTACACCGTCAAGGAGTGGGGAGCCGACCAGGCTGACCGTTATACCGACGACATCCAGGACACCTGTAGCAGCCTTGCACGTGGCGAGAAAAGCGGACGCAGCGTGGACGTGCGTTCAGACTACCTGAAACACGCCGTTGGAAGGCACTTCGTGTTTTTTCGAGCGACCAAGGCTGGGATCGAAGTGATCCGCATCCTGCACCAAAGCATGGATGTTGGGCGGCATCTGTAGTCGAGCTTGCCTCAACTGGTTGGCGACGACAGTGGACGGATTGGGGCGCTTGCCTTCCAGAGCTATCACAGGGCTGCATATTGCCGCTCAGATGCGGCTGAACGACTTGACTATGTTTGCATTGAGCAATGCGCCGAGTATGTGGAAATCGGCAGGAAGATATTGCCCGAAGCAACATGAGTCTGTGCAGATGTGGGAACCTTACCCAATCTCGGCTTGGGGATGTTTGATAGTGTGATTTCAAATCCGCCATTCGGTCGCGTGTCTCGCGATTGGAGCGGGCCTCGCTACACTGGACGTGACTTTGAGTTTCATCTGATCGACTTGGCATCAGATCATGCGCGTCATGGGGCGTTTATCATTCCCCAGACTTCAGCAGGTTTCCAGTTCTCAGGAAGCCGGTGTTTTGAAGAACGTAAGTCCTCCAAATATCTGTCCTTTGAAAAACAGACCGGCATCAGCCTTGAACCCGGTTGTGGGATCGATACCACCTTTTACAAAGACGAATGGAACGGTGTCAGTCCGCTGGTTGAATCCTGCACAGTAGATTTTAAACCCATCCAAGAGGTGAGGGCGGTACTGGCAGAGACAGCGCAAGCCCCGCAAGAGCAGCTTGCTATGGCTGTCTAAAATTGAGACCTCGGGCGCCCTACAAAACGTAGAGTTTTCGGGGTTTTTCTCTTGACATGATACCAATAATGATACTATATCGAGCCATGAGCAGAATAGAGAAAGTCATCCAAAGCATGGAGAAAGCGCCTCAGAATGTGCGCTTTGCCGACCTTGCGACGGTGTGTGATCACTATTTTGGTGAACCTCGGAACAAGGGAACGAGCCACCACGTTTACAAAACGCCGTGGCCCGGTGATCCCCGTGTCAACATTCAGAAGGGTTCAGGTGGAAAGGCCAAAGCCTACCAAGTCAAACAGGTGTTGGCAGCGATAGCGAAGTTGAAGGAGACTGATAATGGTTGACCATGAACATTATACCTACCGTGTCACGTGGTCGGCGGAAGACCAAGAATTCCTTGCTCTGTGTGCTGAGTTCCCGAGCCTGTCGTGGCTCGCAGATAGCCATGAAAAGGCTCTGAAGGGTTTGGTGGATCTCGTCGGTGAAGTTATTGCGGACATGACGGCATCGGGTGAAACAGTGCCGGAGCCGTTTGCTGATCGCAAATATAGCGGGAAATTCCAGGTTCGTATTCCCCCTGATTTGCATCGACACCTTGCCATTGAAGCGGCAGAGCAGGGCGTGAGCCTCAATCGTTATCTGTCGTCTAAATTGGCTTGAGCCTCATCTGCCATGACAACACCGGCAGACGAAAACGCTTGGCTCTCGATGACGGTGCCGAACGCCCGACTTGGCAATTTGATGTGCCCCTAGATTTGTAGACACCTTGCCCTTTAAAATGAGGACAAGGAGAACAAGATGGGCCATCCGCGATTTGCAGAAGATTTCAAGATTGATGCGGTCAAGCAGATCACCGAACGGGGCTATTCCGTTGGTGATGTTTCGCAGCGATTGGGCGTCAGCACGCATTCACTTTATGCGTGGATAAAGAAGTATTCAGCGTCCCCTGACGGTGTCGCAAAAGACGACCAGTCTACGGAGATCAGACGTCTGAAGCAGGAACTGGCGCGTGTCACGGAGGAGCGTGACATCCTAAAAAAAGCCACCGCGTACTTCGCCAAAGATGCCAAGTGAGGTACGCGTTTATCAAGGTGCATCGTCGGCAGTTCACCGTCCGCACCATGTGCCGAATGCTCTGCGTTCATCCTAGCGGGTTTTATGCCTGGCTCAAAAAGCCATTCAGCAAACGGGCAAGGGAAGATCAGCGACAGACAGAGCTCCTCAAGGAAGCGTGGCAGGACAGCGGCAAGGTCTATGGCTATCGCAAGCTGCACGATGACCTCAGAGATCAAGGG
>Ga0316208_1003696_pt1 | contig 10778 bp, 9 predicted proteins | sample 3monopyrite_MG_FD_204944 | JGI IMG/M metagenome (GOLD analysis project Ga0316208, IMG submission 204944) | Microbial mat bacterial communities from mineral coupon in-situ incubated in ocean water Damariscotta River, Maine, United States -... | ecosystem: Environmental > Aquatic > Marine > Coastal...
TGCCACCAGCTTTAGCTGGTGGATCCGTGGTGTATTGTGGTCAAACAGCCGGCTTTAGCCGGACTTCACTTGTGGCTTCAGCCAGTTGACTAACTCCGCGACGGAAAGTCCGGCTGAAGCCGGCTCATCAGATTGTCCATTGCTCAGACACCACCGGCTAAAGCCGATGGCAAATAAAACGAGAATCCAGCGGTGAAATATCCTTAACGGCGTTGCCCTGAACAGGTCCCGTCTTTGAGCTATGAGCAGTGGCGCGACAGTTAAACGACCGTCAGGCCTTCGCGGATTGCGTATCGACAAAGTTCGACGCGATCGTGAATTCCGAGGCGGTGCATGATCCGGTACTTGTGGCTGTCGATCGACTTTTCAGATCGACCGAGAATCCTCGCGATTTCCTTGACGCTCTCGCCGCGCGCCAGATGTCTCAAAATCGACAACTGCTGAACGCTTAAACTGCAAAGCATATTGTCGTTTCGTACCGTGTAGCGGCCTGATGCAGAATCCCAGGTCAACCGGTCTCGCACGGCGTCCGAAAAAACATACTCGCCGGCGTGCAATCGCTTGATGGCGGCACAGACTTCGGCCGACGGCTCATCCTTCAGAATGTAGCCGTGTGCATCCATCCGGACGGCTTGCGACACAAACACGTCAGAGAGGTGCGCAGTCAGGAACGCCATTCGAGTCGAAGGGGCCTGCTTCTTCAGCTGCGGCACAATGTCGAACGAATCTCGCCCCGGAAAATCCACATCGAACAACGCAACGTCCGGACGAGTCTGGAGGACAACTTCGGCCCCCTCGTCCGCCGTAATCGCGGTGCCGACGACAGAAAAATCCGGCGTCAGATCAAGCAATGCGGAAAGAGAGTCGACGATAACTCGATGGTCATCAACGATGACCACTCGGATGGGGGGTTGATCCACGAACATGCTCCTACATCAGCCTTTGGCCTGTTGGCTTACGCGAAGTTCTGCCCAACCCGCTTTTACGAATCTGCAATCAACAACCAGAATCACTGTGCCCAACAAGCGATCCGGAATTGCGAGGCGGTTCTATAGTGGAAGTCAGCCATGATCTCAATCCGGATCTTCGCAGACGACTGAGATCTGACGGTAATCCGCCGACGAAACTAAACTCTCGGCATGTGATCTAACCCCCGGCGCCAGAATAGTTTCCGATCTGCCCGGACAGACACTTAACTGAGGATTCCGTCAATCAAGTGACCATGGACGTCCGTGAGACGCATGTCTCGTCCGCTGAATCGGTAAGTCAGTTTTGTGTGCTCAACACCGAGCAGATGGAGCATCGTCGCGTGCAGGTCGTGAATCTCGACGCGGTTCTCAACAACCTTGTAGCCGAACTCGTCGGTCGCTCCGTAAGTGATCCCGCCCTTGACTCCACCGCCGGCCATCCAGATTGAGAACCCGTACGGATTATGATCGCGACCGTTCGATCCTTGAGCGAAAGGGGTTCGGCCGAACTCGCCAGACCAGATGACGAGCGTGCTCTCAAAAAGTCCCCGCTGTTTGAGATCAGCCAGCAACGCAGCGATTGGCTTGTCGACACTCTTCGCGTTCTTTGTATGGCCCTCGACGAGTCCGCCGTGCTGATCCCATCGGTCACCGTTTCCGCCGGGACAGGTCAGCTCGATAAACCGGACGCCGCGTTCGACCAGTCGCCGAGCGATCAGACAGCTTCGCCCAAAGGTTTGAGTATTCTTGAATTCGTCTTCCAACCCGTAGGCCTGAATCGTCTCTTTCGTTTCCGAGGCGACGTCCATGAGATCCGGCACCGCCGTCTGCATCCTCGCGGCCAGTTCATAGTTGGCGATGGCCGACTCAAGTTTGTCAGCCTTTCCGTACCGCTCCAGAACTCGGCCATCCAGTCGTTTCAGCAGAGCCAGCTTTCGTTGCTGCAGCTCGACCGTTTTCTCCGTTCTCTTGATGTTTGAAACCGGCGGATCCTGCGCTGCGAAAACTGATCCCTGATAGCTGGCCGGAAGAAACCCGCTGTTGAAGTTGTCCAGCCCGCCCGGCGGAATCAGGCCGCTGTTCAGGATGACAAAACCGGGCAGCTCCTGGCACTCGCTTCCGAGCCCGTAGCCAACCCACGATCCCATGCTCGGTCGCCCCTGCTGACCATGGCCGGTGTGCAGAAAGTAGTTCGCGTTTGTGTGCTCAGGAAACTGCGAAACCATCGACCGAATGACGGCCATGTCGTCGACATGCTGCCCGACGTGAGGAAACAGTTCGCTGACCGGAGTGCCGCTCTTGCCATAGTTCTTAAACTTCCACGGACTCGCCAGCGAATTCCCAATGTTGTTGAACTGAGTTTTCTCGATCTTCGCCGGAAACGGCTTTCCGTTCTGCTTGTCCAGTTCGGGCTTTGGATCGAACGAGTCGACCTGCGAAACGCCGCCATCCATGTAGAGGAAGATTACGTTTCGAACCTTCGGCTCAAAGTGCGTCCCTTGAGTAACCGACCGCCCTTCGCTGCCCGCCGCGGCGTTTGCTGCTCGTTGACCGTCGGCCATCATCGCGGCCAGAGCGACGGCACCAAATCCGTTGGCACACTGACTCAACATTTCGCGACGACTTAACGGCGGCGCAACAAAGTTTCGACAATGACTCATTGAGACTTACTCACTTAGTGGTCTTGTTTGTAAATTCTGACACGGTTGATCGTTTGACCCGAAGCCGCAGGCGAAGGTGCGATTTACGTCCAGAAACGCCTTCGCCTACGGCTTCGGGTCAAACAAACTTTCCATGCCAACCCTTTGAGGATTTATGAAACCGACCACTTAGCTCTGGAAGGTGAGGTTCGCAGCAGAATTCGACCCGATCAACGCTCGTATTCTGCACCCACGTCCTCGGCGATGCAAAGCGACTGCTGAATCCAGCCGTCGAACCGTGGCCGAATCCTCAAGCCGGTGGCTGCGAGTCCGTCGCAAACTGGATGTCATCGAATCCGGCCGACCGGCAGGTGTCGAAGATGTCGACGAAGTCGCCAACTGGCACGCTCTTACCAATATCAAGAATCACCGGAATCTCCGGAGCCACGCTCGCGAGTTCGCGAAGAGTTCCTCGCAGCCGGCCCCAGTCTTCATAAAGTTGATTATTGATCTCAGCCGTCGTGACAGCACCTTCTCCCGCACCGCGTCTGGCCAGTCGAATCCAGACTTCGCCCAGAGGCTTCGGAGCCTCGATCGGATCCGCGGCCTCGATCGAGCCCGCAGCCAGAGGTGTCGGCAGGGTGGATTCCGGAATCTGACCGATCGACGCACACACGAAAAAGATCAACAATAGAAACACAACGTCGATCATCGGCGTCATGAACGAGTCGTCCTGCTCCCGACTATGCTGATGTGAAACTGGGATTCGCATTCGAAATCTCTCAGCAAACCTACGACGACTTTGGCAACACGGCGAAGCCGACACGAGTCACTCCAAACTGTGCACAAGCCAGCAGGATTGGCTCAATCTCCAGGTAAGTCGCCGCGTGATCGGCTCGAATCCGCACTTCAACCTGGTTGAGCGATTCCTGACTTGCGGAAAGAATCAACTGCTCGACCTGAGGAAGCAGAACCTCACGGCCTCCCACCCACATCGACCGATCGGCCATGACGGTTACAACAATTCGCAGTGCCGATTCTTCTTCGTCGCCTGCGGGATCGGAAATCTTCGGAAGATCGACCGGCTCAACAGCCTCGCTGCGAACGACGTGGCTGGCGACCAGAAAGAAAATGATCAGCAGAAAGACAATGTCGATCAGCGAAGTCACGTTGAAACTGACCGACCGCGATCGAGTCATGCTGGGAGCCTTCATGGCTGAGCCCCTCGCTCCATCGCGACCGACTGAACTTTCGGAGCTGGCTCGGCAGCTCGTTCCTGATTCCGTTCCTGCTTCGCTCGGCTGCGTTCGCGGCGAGCCTGATCACGTCGAAAATCCGCAAATACATGCTCAGCCATCAGCGACGCTTCGGCGACCAGTTCGTCGATGCGATTCCGGAAGATGGCGAAACTCGCAAACGCAGGCACGGCAACGGTTAGCCCGAGCATCGTCGTCACCAGCGCGCGGTAGATACCCGGTGCGAGTTCGGAAACTGCGGGATTGGCTTTCGCTTCAAACTCCATGAACGCCGTGATCATGCCCCAGACTGTTCCCAGCAGACCAAGCATCGGAGCCAGCGTGCCGATCAAATGCAGGTACTCGATCTTGCGAAACATCCGGGCCGCCTGCTCGGTCGCCGTGTCCTCCATCGATTTCTCGACGTCCCGATATCCAAGTTCGATCACCGAAAGTCCGGAAGCCAGCACGTTGGAAAGAAAGCACGGCTGCAACGAACACTGCTGCTTTGCGTCTTCGATCTTTCGCTCCGACAAATGCTGATGCACGGCTTCGGCCAGTTCGCCAGGAATGAGTGTCCCACGGCGGATGCTCAGCAGGTGCTCGACCATCAGATAAACCATCGACAGGCTGAGCGCAAAAATCAGCCCGCCAACCAACCCGCCGGTCCGCACCAGATCCAGGAAACCTGTATCCGAACCGGCCGCCGTTGGATCGCCATCACCGTCGGCAAACGCCGGACCGACAAACATGCCCAGAACAAGCAGCGTGACGAGCGGAGTCGCCAACGCTCGAATCATCGAGCTGACCGACGTGCCGTGTCCCGCCCCGACAAATTTATTCCGTCCGTGAAACATCACGATTCCATCCTGAATTCGTGTCTGAAGCCGGCCTGAGTTGGCTTGTCCGAAAGAGTTATTGTCGCGGAGTTTAGGCCGGTACCTGATCTGGCGGAATCCCTGTCTGCGATGACCGAACGCAGACTCCGATGTCATTCCGGGTGAATGTCTCGCCAGGACAACCCAAAACGCCCAAGCAACTTTTTCACGCGGTCCGAATCGTTCGGCTGAGCCTTCGCCTTTCGCGACGCGGCAAACAAACGGCGACCGGCTTCAGCCATCGATCGACACTCTTTGCAGACTTCCACAACCGTGGCCAGCCCCGACTGATCAAACAGGTCGATCTCTTCCAGCTGCTCTTCCGACAGCACACTCTTCAAAATGTCGAGCGACGAAGACTCACCGCTTTCGGACCATGCGTAATTGAGCCGGTCGACCTCGTCACTGACAACGTCGGTCGTAATTCGTCCGGCGGGAGCCAGCGTCGCCATCCGAACAATGGCGGCACTCAAATCACGAAAGTTAGCGTTCCACACGGCGTCCGCCGACTCAGCAAACTTCAAAAACCGCTGCCTCGCTTCACGGTTGAACGTGACCCGGCGACCGTCTGTCGACTCGAAGCGTTCCAGTTCGAAGTCAATGTTGGGTTCAAGATCCTCGCGACGATCGGCCAGTGACGGCAGCTCGAATGTCCAGAGGTTAATCCTCGCCAGCAGGTCTTCGCGAAACCGACCGTTCAAGACTTCCGCTCGCAGGTCGCGATTCGTGCCGGCGATCAATTGAAAGTCGCTTGAACTTTCCTTGTCAGCACCGACCGGTAGAAACCGTTTCTCCTCGACAGCTCGCAGCAGCATCGCCTGTTCGTCCTGACCGAGCTCGCCGATTTCGTCGAGAAACAACATGCCGCCGTCAGCCGCTCGCAGCAGTCCTTCCCGATCCTTCGCCGCGCCGGTGAAGGATCCCTTCACATGCCCGAACAACGCCGACGCCGCCTGGTCGCCGCGAATGACTGCACAATTCAACTCGACAAGTTTCCCGGCCACTCGCTGGCGATGCAGCTTCATCTCGAAGATACGACGAGCCAGTAGACTCTTTCCCGCTCCCGTCGGACCGGTCAATAGAATCGGAGCGTTGCTGTTCAACGAAACTTTTTCGATCTGCTCAATCAGCCGATTGAACTTCTCGTTCCGCGTCGCGATGCCACTCTTCAGAAAGGACAGGCTTTCGTCGCGTTCCAGCTGAAACCTCGTCGCGAGTCGATCGTAACGGGACAGGTCCAGATCAATAATGCTGTAAACGCCGGATGCCGATCCGCGACCTCGACCTTTCGCAGGCGATGTCTGCAATAACCGACCAGGCAGATGTCGAGACTCGGTCAGCAGGAAGAGGCAGATCTGAGCGACGTGAGTTCCGGTCGTAATGTGGACCAGATAATCCTCTTCCTCAGGCTTGAACTCGCACGATCGTGCGAAATCGAGAAGCGTGCTGAAGACTTCTTCAAAGTCCCACGGATCGTTGAACGGGACCTCGTGTTGCACGACTTTCGTTTCCGGCGAAACAGAAACCAGATCGTCACTCACCGTTTGAGCGAGATCAGAAAACTTTGGCTCGACCAGCAAGTGAAAGCGGTCGACCAGCAACTCCTCGTGCTGACAGATGGAAACCGTCGGCCGCCAGCGTTCCCAGCGTCGAGCGTTGGCTCCCGCATCAAGTTGCGGACCGAGCAGCCCGATGACCACGGTCTTTCGTTTCGCCATGAGTTATTCAGCTCTCTGCTGACGTCACGAAAGACGCTATCGCTGCCGTCGATATCGCGAAAACTTCGCCGGAACCAGAACGTTGGTTGCCGCGGTCGCTGGCTGGGCCTGCGGGGTTCTAACTTTCAGCGACGTTGGCTGAACCTGATTCTCGACTTCGCTGGTCAGGTCCGAAACGAACCGGTCTGATGCCTCGTGAATGATCACGATTCGACTCGGACCATCAGGCTTGTTTCGATCTCGGATGACGCAAACAACTTCCGCTCCACGAGCCGCTTCGAGATCACCACGTAGCAATTCAGCGTTCGGACTGACGAACGGTTGTCGAGACGGCGCCCCCTTTGATGCTTCAGGCCGAGCCCCCTGCCCTGCGGCTTCGCTCTGCGACAACCCGCTCACCAAAGCCAGCACACCCGCGAAGGCATCTGGAGTAGCGACGCCCTGATCCTGGCTTCCAGGCAACAACTCAGTCGGTAGTTCGTCATCCGCCGTCGCCGCTTCGCCAGCAGCCAGATCAGTTGCAAAGTCCGGCTCAACAAACGGTGGCAGCTCATCCTGATTCGTTGCCGCCTGTCCGACGAATTCAGCCCTGTCATCAGCGTCCTGCTCTGCGTTTTCTGGCTGAGCCGCAAACAGCGGCTCCGCAAGTTCAGCAGCGTTGCGGTAAATCGACGAATGCCCGCAGCGGTCGAGCAATGCGTGGATTGTCTCCAGACTGGTATACAGTCCGCGGCGAGCGGCAGGATCGGCCAGCACACACACGCCCGAAACTTCGCCGTTGACTGTGAAGAGCCCACCGCCCGACCGGCCTTGAATCGGCGTGCCCGTGCATTCCACATAGCCAGCCGGAAACTTCGTCGTCGACGTCACGCGATGCTGGAGTTTCGACGGTGGCTCTCCGCCGCCGCATCCAACGCTGAAGACGAGCTGTCCGGAATTCAGCGACTGACGAGAGACTCGCGCCGCCGCCAAAGTCTCGAGCGTCGAGATCGAAATCAGCCCGACGTCGGCCTTCAGGTCAAACTTCACCAGCTCGCCGTCATACATTCGCGGTCGGTCGCCCTGAAACACGTCCACCTCGATCAAACCCGTGTCGTCGAAGTGTCGAAAGATGTGGCCGCAAGTCAGAATCAAGGTTTTACCCGGCTCGCTGTGGATGATCGTCCCCGAGCCGATGTCCATGCCGCTGGAATCTTTGACCCGAATCCGCGTGCAAACTTCCATGGGATCGCGAGTGAACTTCGGAGTTGGCGTATCGCCGATGTTGGCTCGCACGACATCCGCCTGCGACGGGCGAGGCGGGCCGGTCGCCTCGTTCGAAGCCGGATCGGTTCGCCCAGTCAGCGCATCTCCGATCTTGTCGATCAGTCCTTTGCGTTCTGCGGCCGGTTCGCGATTCGCTCCGGCCACAAATAACGGCTTCTTTGGAACGGTCGGCGGTCCAGACGCGGATTTCTGCGGAATCATCGACGCCATGCGCCGAAGCTGAGCCTCGCTGAGCATCCCCGTGTACCGCTGCTGTTCCTGCCCCTTCACGATCAGGACGAAAGTCGGCATGTGCGAAATATTGAAACGCTGAGCCAGTGCAGGCTCGCGGTCGACGTCGACCGTTCGAATCGCATAACCCTGCTTCTGCAGCCGATGGACGACCGGCATCATCTGCTGGCACGGTCCACACCACGACGCGGAAAAATCCAGCAGCACTCCGTCCGGAGTTCCTCCTACCGCCGCGAGAGCCACAACCAGGCTGGTCAACCCCGACATTCACCGTCTCCGTCCGTGGAGTTTTGTAAGTCTTACAACAACGTTTGGCGCATCCTGCAAAATGTCCAACGAGACCAGTCCGAAAACCAGCCCTTTGAACATCCCCGCGTCGCTGCCGGGCTCAATGCACAAACCGGACCAATTGAGTAGGCTGGAACGAGCGCCGCGCTGTTCCGGCATTTCGGAAGTTACTTTTGACTCACCCCTGCCGGAACTGCGCGGCGCTTGTTCCAGCCTACAGACTGCCCCTGAACCAAATTCCGATCACCACCCAGAGACATGACCAATCCTTCTTCACTGGCCGAGAATCAGCCCGCTCCGCTTCAAACTCGACCGCCGGCGGTCGACGGGCCGTTGGTCCTGAAGTCGCTGCGTCTCGGGAATTGCGAGATCGACTTTCCGATCGTTCAGGCGGCACTCAGCGGGTATAGCGACTGGCCAATGCGGGTTGTCGCTCGTCGACTGGGGGCTCCGTACACAATCGCTGAAGTCCTGATTGATCGGTTCGTGCTGGAGCTGAAGCAGCGGCACAAGACGCGACGGCATCTGATGGTTTCTGACGAGGAGCATCCGGTTGGCGGACAACTAATGGGCTCGGATCCGCAGCAGTTTCCAGCAGCAGCGGAAAGGCTTGTCGAGGCCGGGTTCGACGTGATCGACATCAACTTTGGCTGCCCGGTCAACACGGCTATGGGCGGCTGTCGCGGCGGCTATCACCTGTCGCAACCGGAAACAGCACTCGAAATCGTGGCACGCGTCCGGGACGCCGTCCCCGATCACCTACCGGTGACCGTCAAAATGCGCCGGGGTATCGACGACTCGGACGAAAGCCGCGACAACTTCTTCCGAATTCTTGATGGAGCGTTCGAGCTGGGAGCCGCCGCGATCACCGTTCACGGGCGGACGGTCAAGCAGAAATACATCGGCGCCAGTAATTGGGATTTTCTGCGCGACGTGAAAGAGCATGTCGGTGAGAAAATTGTCATCGGCAGCGGCGACGTCTTCACCGCTCAGTCCTGCCTGGACATGATGAGGTACACCGGCGTCGATGGCGTCTCCGTCGCGCGGGGCGCGATCGGCAACCCGTGGATTTTCCGCCAGGCACGCGATCTCGCCGAAGGACGACCGGCATTTTTACCGGACATCGCAGAACAGCGCCGCGTGCTGGAGATGCAGCGTTCACTCTGCGCCGAGATCTACGATGACCGAAAGGTGCTCAGCACGATGCGGAAGTTTGGAATCAAATTCGCGCCGGTGCACCCGTCGCACGAGCAGGTTCGAAACGCCTTTGCGGCGGGCAGGACGCTATCGGCGTGGCAGTCGGTTCTCGACGAGTTTTATTGAGTTCAGGTAGGCTGGGTCTCGACCCAGCTTTGTCCAACATGCAGATGCTGGGTCGCGACCCAGCCTACGATTGCCGTGCAGATTGACCGTCTAGCAGATTGACCGTCTAATCTAATTGACCGTCTAATCGGAGTTTTGTGCGCGGGCAGGCGTGACCTGAGATGTCGGCGTGACTCGATAAGGAGCGATCAATTCTTCGAGGCCGGCCTGTTCAACTCGGCGATCCGGATTCGCCGCCTGGTTCTTCGCCAATCGATTCTGAGCAGTGACATAGACGCGAGCTGACAACTTCATCAGCTCGATCCGTTGCTCGCGATCGATGCCGTCGATCCGCTGAATCGTTTGCTCGACCCAGCCAGGTTGACGCTCCATCGCCACGTTCATAAATCGAACGAACAGACTTAACTCTTTGAAGTTTCGGTCGGCAATCATGTGGCTGACCGGGGCGATCACTCGGGCAACGGTGTCGACCGTGTGCGACGGAAACATCACGAACAGGTCGAGACCGTGCACGACCTTCGGCTGCAGGTCTTCTCCCTGCTGATACTGAGTCTGCAGGTGCATGACCGCCGTTGCCTCAATCGGGCGAGCCAGCAGCGGGCTTTTGTACTTTCCGGTACAAAGCAACAGATGTCGGTTTGGCGAACGGGTTAGCACGTCGATCGTTCCGGTCGAACCGTCGCCTGCATCGCCGTACCACTCGGTCGGCCCGGTTTGCTGCATCGTGAACTTCGAAATCCCCAGCACTCGCCAGATGCCAACAACCGACTCAGGATTATGCGTGAGGTGGTTGTAGACTTCGGGATCGGCATCAATCGAAATCGCCGGAAGCCGCCGGAACATGCTTCGATGTTCGAGGACTTCGTTGACGCGTCGGCGCTGTTCGTTGGTCAGCTCATCAAGCGGAAGCCGCTCCAGGGCATCACGAAGCGTACTGCGTGACGACGATCCTCGAACCAGAGTCTCGACATTGATGGGCGGCCCGGTCGGCTTCGCTGAACGCTGGCCTGACTTCTCGTCCGACCGCTGCGCCGGTTCCGCAGCACCGAGGTCTGCCGAGTTCACATTCAACGTCAGAACGACCACCGAGAGAGCCATCGCGCACCAGGAGAGTCTGCGCAGAACGGCACTGCGAATAACTCGAACGCACCTCACCCCGGGCATTCCGACTCCTTCGTCACTTCACCGAATCAGGCCAATCATTGTTCGCGATGAGCGAGAACAGAGTACG
>Ga0316208_1003698_pt1 | contig 10772 bp, 11 predicted proteins | sample 3monopyrite_MG_FD_204944 | JGI IMG/M metagenome (GOLD analysis project Ga0316208, IMG submission 204944) | Microbial mat bacterial communities from mineral coupon in-situ incubated in ocean water Damariscotta River, Maine, United States -... | ecosystem: Environmental > Aquatic > Marine >...
CGCGTTATAAGTTTTGCCTTCATATAGTAATGTTTCAGCTAATTCTTCATTTAAATCTTCTTCCTCAAATTTTGATTTAGCTGCGGTATAAGAATCTAGTGCTGAATAAAAATCTTCTTTAGCTAAATAAATATCTCCAAACGTTTTGTAAGAGCTACCTAAGTTAACATTGTCGTTTATAATACGTTGAATTTCTATTGCTTTATTTAAAGATTTTATGGCTTTGTCTTCTTCTTCAATTATAAGCTCTAATCTTCCTTTTATAGCATAAATAATACCAAGACTTTTTTTGTTACTTGCTTTTTCAGCTAAATCTAACGCTTCGTCAAGATTTTTTTTAGCTTTATAATAATTGTAGTTTTCTAACTCGGTTTGCGATTGAGCAATACGATAGTTTATGTTATTTTGTACTATTTCAGGATCTTCATCAATAGCTTCCTGAGCAAAAGCCGTGATACTGATTAGCATAAAAACAATTAATATGTAGCTTTTAATTTGGAGCATTTTTAGTAAATGTTGCGGACAAATATAATTATTTTATCGATAAAAGACACTTTTTTTCCGATAAATAACACAATAAGTCAATTATTCTTTGAGAATAGCCTGTTTCGTTATCATACCATCCTATGATTTTTACCATATTTCCAATTACAGATGTCATTTGCGAATCGAAAATACAAGAATGCGGGTTTCCAACAATATCTATAGAAACAATTGGGTCTTCAGTGTATTCTAAAATACCTTTATAATTACTCCTTGAAGCTTCTTTAAATGCATTATTGATATCTTCTATCGAAACCGTTTTTTTTACATTCAAAGTAATATCAGTTAAAGAGCCGTTTATAACAGGAACTCTAATACCACAACCTCCAATAACATCAGAAAGTTCTGGGAAAATTTTAGTAAGTGCTTTTGCTGCTCCAGTAGTTGTTGGGACTATAGATTGACTTGCCGCTCTAGACCTTCGTAAATCCCGATGAGGCTGGTCATGTAAACTTTGGTCGGTAGTATAGGAGTGCACCGTAGTAATATATGCTTGATTAATACCGCAAAGTTTATTAATGATATTAATCATTGGTGCCGCATTATTAGTGGTACATGATGCGTTAGAAATTATGGTTTCTGTTCCATCAATACTATTTTCATTAACACCTAGAACTATTGTTTTAATATCATCTTCAAGAGCCGGAACACTTAAAATAACTTGTTTTGCTCCATTATTAATATGATGTTGCAATTCTGAGGATAATTTGAATTTTCCAGTAGATTCAATAACAAAATCAACATTAAAAGGTTTCCAGTTAATATCTTTTGGATGTTTTTCATTTAATAGCGGAATACTTCTTATGTTAGTAATAATTTCATTTTCGCTATGCGATATTTCACCATTGAAAATTCCATGTACACTATCATATTTGAGTAAATGACTCAAAGTTTTAGCATCTGCTAAATCATTGATAGCAACAACTTGTATATTTTTATGGTTTTGAAGTAATCTAAAAACACGTCTGCCTATTCTACCAAAACCATTGATAGCAACATTGATCATTATTAATTTATATGTTTTTGTGCTTTATAAGAAGACCTTACTAAGGCACTACTTTCAACATGACGAAATCCTAATTCTAAACCAATGTCTTCATATTCTTTAAATTGATCTGGATTTATAAATTGTTTAACAGGTAAGTGTTTTTTACTGGGTTGAAGGTATTGTCCAATAGTAACAACATCTACATCATTTTCTTTAAGATCATGGAGCGTAGCGATTACTTCTTCTCTGGTTTCTCCTAAACCGAGCATAATGCCCGATTTTGTGCGTCGTTGCCCTTGTTGTTTTAAATATTTTAAAACCCCCATGCTTCTGTCGTATTGCGCTTGAATTCTAACTTCGCGAGTTAAACGACGTACGGTTTCAATATTGTGTGATACCACCTCAGGCGCCACATTAATAATTCTATCTATATGTTTTTCAATGCCTTGGAAATCAGGAATAAGCGTCTCAAGAGTTGTTTCAGGATTCATTCTTCTAACCGCTTTAATAGTTTCAGCCCACATAATGCTTCCCATGTCTTTTAAATCATCTCTATCAACACTCGTTAAAACCGCATGTTTAATTTGCATGATTTTTATAGATCGCCCTACTTTTTCTGGCTCATCCCAATCCACCGTTTCTGGTCGCCCAGTTTTTACACCACAAAAGCCGCAAGAGCGTGTACAAACATTACCAAGAATCATAAAAGTTGCAGTGCCTTCTCCCCAACACTCTCCCATATTAGGGCAACTTCCTGAAGTGCAAATAGTATTTAGCTTGTATTTGTCAACTAAACCTCTAAGTTCTGTGTATTTTTTTCCCGTTGGAAGTTTAACACGAAGCCATTTTGGTTTGGGTGTACGTTCAGGTAATATATTTGAAGCAGTTTTGGTGTTCATATCTCTAAAATATAGAGTGCAAAGATACAAAGTATTCTTTTAAATAGTGCCCTAGAAAGCGACACAGAAATACACTTAAAGAAGTAAATTTATACTGATTTTTTTAAAATTTTTGGGCGTTACCACAAGGGTCGGGCTTTCACTACTCGCTCCCTCCTGCGTCGGGGAGCTCAAACATGCCGTTCAATCCCTAACGCAGCGCAGAACTCCATTTATAGACTTTATACCCTAGAAGATTACACAGAGATACACAGAGAACCACAGAGTTTCACAAAGAAATCTCATATAATAATAAGCATTTGGATCTTGGTTTAAAGAACGAGAATTTCAAAATAAGAACAAAACGCTCCGTGAATCTCCGTGAAAACTTTGCGAATCTCTGTGTAATAACCCTAAAGCGTAGTAAGATACCAAACACTAAACCCTATCAAAAAAACAATTCCTAAAATACTCAGAATATGTAATGCCTTTGATGGTTGCCATTCCTTAGGCGTATGCTTACTGGAAATTAATTTATAATTGATAATAGCATAAAAAGGAGCTGTAATAAATGATAAAATTGTGGCTATTTTAATTAGTAAACCCATTTCTGACTCTAACAAAAAAAAGATGCAGATAGTACCTAAAGTAAGTACCAAAATCCAAAATGTATAATTGAACTTTATGGCTTTTTTAAAAAGTAATTGTGTCGTTTTTGCCATGGCTCTTGGGGAAGCATCTAAAGTAGTTAAAGTTGTGCTAAACATGGTAGTGAATGCAGTAATACCAATTATGATATATGCCCAATCTCCAAGACTGGTGGTGTACATTTTGATTAATTGCCCAGAAAAAACACCGGCTTTGTTGCTAAAAGTTTCTCCACTGTTAAACATGACCAAAGTTCCTAAAAGTACAAATCCAATACCTAAAATCAGGGTTCCAATATAACCTACATTAAAATCGAAAAGAGCTGATTTAGTAGTGTATGATTTGGTATCTTTATTTTTTTCAATAGACCATAAAGATTGCCATACAGCAATATCTAAAGGCGCGGGCATCCAGCCCATAAAAGCAATTAAAAAGGCGATTTCTAGACCATTTTCAGGTAATACCTGTTTAAAGGAAAGGGCGCTAGTATTATTAAATAAAGCCATACTTACAGCTACTAAAGTGCTAATAGTAAGTGTGATGATAATTATTTTCATCAACCTATCTAATAGCTTATACTTGCCAAAAATTAATAGACTTAAGCAAATAACCAGAATAATCACTGTCCATATCTTTATACTAATAAAATCTCCAAACAGCGAAGAAGCTAGACCTGCCGTAACAATAGTAACCGCTGTTTGAATAGTAAATATAGTTGCTAAACTGATTATGAAATAAACTGTTAAAACTCCTTTTCCTAGTTTTAAATATCCTTCCAATAAACTTTCTCCTGTGGCAGTGGCATAACGAGGTCCGAATTGAAAAAAAGGATATTTAAATAAGTTTACTAAAAGCAATGCCCAAATTAAACCTAAACCAAAATCTGCTCCCGCCCGTGTAGATTGTACTAAATGTGAAACGCCTATAGCTGCACCAGCAAATAACAATCCCGGGCCTAGATTTTTAAGTTTAGTAATCATTTACTTTTCTCTAATAATTTCAGCTAATAATTTTTTAGCACGAAGTAATTTTACTTTAACGTTATTTATAGGCTCTTTTAATTCTTTGGAAATTTCTTTATAACTAAGTTCTTGAAAATAGCGTAAGTTTATAACCTCTTGATAATGTGGTTTTAATTTTTTAATATCGCGAAGTAGTTTGGCTAAATGTTGTTCTGTAATCAACTTGTCTTCAGGAGAAGGCGACTCATCTAAAACCTGAAATACATCTCGGTCATCTTTTGAAATGACTTGAATAATTGAATTTTTTTCTTTGCGTAATAAATCAATATGAATGTTTTTTGAAATGGTAATTAGCCAAGTTTTGAACGTGTACTGTTCATCATAGGTTTCAATTTTATCAAATGCTTTAGAGAATGTTTGAATAGTGATATCTTCCGCATCATTTTCATTATGAGTACGTTTTAACTGAAAACCATAAACATTATCCCAGAAAAGATCTAATAAATAATTAAATGCTTTTTGGTCGTTTTTTTTTGCACGCGTAATCGCTTCCTCTATTTCCAATGGATAGGTTTTGAGATAAGATTGTTTATAAAGATAGTTAATTGTGTAATAATTAGAAAAATTTCAAGGAAAGGAAGGGAAACTAATAAATCTGTTTCACCCAGCTTTTTTGACGAAACCCCTAATATTGTGTACTGTAAAACAATTCGAAATAAGAATAAACCTAATACCATTTGCCATTTGAATAATGATACAAAAAGTATTATTGCAAATAACCAAAACAATACATTTGAAATGTATAAAAGTGTTAGCAGCACTTTATGCTTCATTTTATAATGTTTTGCTGTTGAAACGTGGCGTCTTTTTTGCTTAAACCATCCCTTAAATGTAGTTTTTGGAATAGACTCTGTGAAGCTGTCTTTTGAAAAACATATAGTCGTGTTATTTTGAGTAGCTATTTGATTTACAAATAAATCATCATCTCCTGAGCGTAATTTTATATGGTTAATAAAACCATTAGCATCAAAAAATTCTTTTTTGGTATAAGCCAGATTTCGTCCAACTCCCATATATGGTAAGCTCGATTTGGCAAATGAAAAATAATTTATAGCGGTTATAAGAGTTTCAAAACGAACCAATTTGTTTAAGATGGAATTTTTAATTTTTGAATAGGCACCATAACCTAAAACAATAGATTTTGTATTACTAAAATGGGCGCTCATTTCTTTTATCCAATACTTGGATACAGGTTTACAATCAGCATCGGTAAACAAAAGAAAGTCGTTTTTTGAAGCTTTTATACCAAGTGTTAGGGCATATTTTTTGTTTCCCCAAAAGGCTTCAATACTTTTAACATTTACAACCTTTAAATTATCGTGTAATTTTGAAAAATGATGAATAACCTCTAAAGTATCATCTTTTGAGGAATCATTAATCAGAACAATTTCAAAATTTGGATAATCTTGCTCAATAATTGATGGGAGGAATCTTTTTAAATTTTCGGCTTCGTTTTTGGCACAAATAATAACAGAAATAGCAATATTTTTTGGAGGCACTTTTTTTTGCTTTGAAAAAGCAAATTTTCCAAATAAAAATACATAAAAAACAACTTGAATAATGACTACAGCTACAAATCCGTAGAATGCAAAATCAAGAAAACCCATACAGTGCTATGAATGTTGAGGTTCTTTACAATCAGTGAATTGATCTGGAGTTTTTCCGCAAAAACCACAAGCCTCACCTTCTTTATTAAGCATTGGGTTTTGACTTGCACAAGTTCCGGCAAATTTTCCGTCTTTTTTTCCCCAAATTTTAATAGCAATTCCTGCTATACCTAATCCTAAAAGTACTATGGTTATTAATAAAAGTTTCATGAGAGTTTATAATTATTTATGCAAAGATATGATTTTTGTAATTAAATTTTGGAAGAAACCAAACGCTATTTATAGACGGTGAATTGACGGGGCTACTTTGGTTGTTTTGGGTTGCACCTATTGCTAGTCTTATAGTTGCCAGAATCCTTCACAAAGCATTGTTTTATTAAGATTAGTCAAAGATTATTAAATAGAAAAGCCTCAATTTACTTAGTAAATTGAGGCTTTTCTATTTAATAATCTTATTGTAGCTTAATTTGTGCTACAGAATTTTGCATTGATGCAATAGTATTTCCGCCTTTAGGCTCAATGGTAATACTTAATGCAAGTGCATCTTCCATATAAGGGATGCTTCTAAGCTGTCTGTCAGCTTTGTCTAAAATACCTAAGTTAACCATCTTACCTTGCAATTCTGCCCAAATTTGGTAGCATTGTTCTTCGGGTAATTCTGGTAACGAAACGACATCAATCATTGATGTTTTTTCGCTAGGATTAATGTATGCTACCGTTTTTAAATCTTTAGCACGCTCATTTCCTTTTATAATGTACTTTTCAGTTTCAGGGTTATTAAGCTTTAAAAGTTGCCTCATTACGCTGTCTAGCATTTCGTTGTTTTTTGCAATGTCACCACGTAAATCATTAATCTCGTCATCGACAACTAAAGTTTCGCTATGTAATTTTTGATTTTGATCATAAAAATACATAGAACTGCTAGCGAAAATTAGCGCAGCAACACTAGCAGCGACACTAAATTTATACCATTTCTTATATTTCTTTACAATGTTTAATTTAACAACAGGTGTGTTGTCAAGTTCATCTAAAATATTATTTAAAATACTTTTTGGTGCTTCAACAGCATTAGCTTTTACAACCACTTCAAGGTTGTGTTGCATGATGTTGTAGGTATTCTCTATTTCTGGGTATCTTGCAATAAAAGACTCCGCTATTTCTGCTTCAGCAGAGGTAGTTTCACCTAATAGATATTTGTCTAATAGGCCAGAATTTAAAAAAGTAGTTATTTTCTCATTCATGACTTTGTTTATTGAGGGTCGTAAATTTTTTTCAATTCACGTAATCCAATTTTTAATCTTGATTTTATTGTTCCTAACGGAATATCTAATTCGTCGCTAGCTTCTTGCTGCGTCATGCCCTCAAAAAAGAGCGCATTAATCACTATTTGATATTTCTCATCTAAGCTACTTAGATGCTTTTTTATATCTAAAACATCCTGATTTAGTTCGTTGGATGTTACTTTATATACGGATGAAGTCTCCATTTGGACTTCATTATTCTTTTTATTCTTTTGAGACCGCACTTTATCAATAGCTGTATTATATGCAATTCTATAAAGCCATGTGAATAATTTTGCTTTACTTGAGTCATATTTTTTAGCATACCTCCAAATTTTCACGAAACTTTCTTGGAGTACATCTTGAGCTGTATCATCGTCTGAAATAATCTTTTTAATAACTCCAAACAATGCATCTGCATAGTTTTCATAAAGCAAACTAATAGCTTTCTTGTCGCTATTCTGTAATAAAGTTACTATTTGCTTTTCTATAGGTGAAATCAAGATGACTAGTTTTAATATAGGTGTTTAGACGGCGATTGTTTTTACCAAAGTTAGAAATTTCTTTTAAACTATAAGATATTTACCTCAGCTTCAATAAATATACCAAAAATTCGCTCCACCGTTTTTTGAATTAATTTAGAAAGTTTTAATATGTCAGAACCTTTGGCGCCACCAAAGTTAACAAGAACCAAGGCTTGGTTTTTATGTACACCATAATCATCAAATCGTTTGCCTTTAAATCCTGCTTTTTCAATAAGCCAACCTGCAGGCACTTTTACTTTGTCTTCTGAAATAGGATAGCTTGGGATGTCTTTAAAATTTTCAAGAAGTGTATTAAAAAGTGTTTTTGAAATCACGGGATTTTTAAAAAAACTTCCGCTATTTCCAATCTCTTTTGGGTTTGGTAATTTGCTTTCTCTGATGCTAATAACCGCTTTTGAAATATCTTGAATCGTTGGGTTATCAATCTGCATTAATTCTAATTGAGAAGTAATAGCTCCATAATTAATACTAAGGTTGTAATTTTGTTTTGACAGTTTAAAATTAACGTTAGTAATTATAAACTGACCCTTAGCTTCTTGTTTAAAAATAGAATTTCTATAACCAAAATTGCATTCTGATTTAGAAAATGATCGCAATGACTTTGTTTCTAATGATAAGGCCTCACAAGATTCAAAAACATCTTTTAACTCAACACCATAAGCACCAATATTTTGGATAGGAGCAGTGCCTACATTCCCTGGAATTAAAGATAAATTTTCAATACCACCAAAACCATTATTAATACACCAAAGCACAAATTCATGCCAGTTTTCGCCTGCATTGGCTTTAACGATAACGGTATTATCATTTTCAGAAATAATTTCTATGCCTTTAAGGTTTATATGAACTACAAGCCCGTTAAAATCTTTAGTCAGTAACATGTTACTACCACCACCTAATATAAGTTTGTTGGGGTGTTCTTTTAAAGATAGAATTTGCTTTAAATCATCAATATTACTAGCCGAAACAAAATGTTTGGCAGTAACATCAATACCAAAAGTATTGTAGTGTTTTAGGGATATGTTTTCTTGAATATGCACTAGTCTTTATAAACTTTTAAGGCTTCTTTTAAAATATGCACAGATTTTATTAAACGTTCTTTATTAAGTACGTAAGCTATTCTAATTTGGTTTAAACCTACACCTGGAGTAGAGTAGAAGCCAGCAGCTGGAGCTACCATAATCGTTTCATTATCAACTTCAAAATGCTCTAAAAGCCATTGCGCAAAATTATCAGAATTTTTTACTGGCAATTCAACAATACAATAAAAAGCGCCTTTAGGTTTTGCAACTTTTACACCATCAATTTTTTGCAATTCAGAAATTAATGTGTTTCTGCGTTCAACATATTCTTCAATAACATCATCAAAATAACTTTGCGGAGTTTCTAAAGCGACTTCACTTGCTATTTGAGCTAATGTAGGAGGACTTAAACGTGCCTGTGCAAATTTTAGCGCTGTTTGTATAACCGATTTGTTTTTAGAAACTAAACAACCAATTCTTGCACCACACATACTGTAACGTTTAGATACAGAATCTATCATAATGGCATATTCGTCTAAACCTTCTTCTTGCATTACTGAGTAATGTGTGTTACCATCGTAAGTAAACTCTCTGTAAACTTCATCTGCAATTAAGAACAAATCATACTTTTTAACAATGGCAGCTAGTTTTTGTATTTCTTCTTTGGCGTATAAATATCCTGTTGGATTTCCAGGATTACAAATTAAAATTGCTTTTGTTTTTGGTGTTATTAGCTTTTCAAATGCTTCAATTGGTGGCAATGCAAAATTATCTTCAATTTTAGAAATTACCGGTACCACCTTAACACCTGACGCTGTTGAAAACCCATTATAATTAGCATAAAAAGGTTCTGGAATAATTATTTCATCATCCACATCCATAATGCTTCCAAAAGCAAATAGTAAAGCTTCACTGCCACCAGTAGTTACAATAATGTCCTCATGAGATACATCAATATCATGTTTTTTATAGTAAACAGAAATTTTTTGTCTATAAGTTTCAGAACCTTCAGACCTTGAATAAGCAAGGACATCTATATTGCTGTCTTTAACTGCTTGTAAAGCAATTTCTGGCGTTTTAATATCTGGTTGCCCGATATTTAAATAGTAAATAGACTTACCATTTTTTACAGCGTGTTCTGCAAACGGTACTAATTTACGTATTGGAGACTGAGGCATTAATTGCCCTTTTTTAGATATAGATGGCATTTAAAACTATTTAGAATACAAAGTTGAGGAAATTATCTTAAATTTTTTTTAAAAATATGCTCTTATTCAATAAACTAATTTAAAGATTCGTAAATTCAATCATATATACTTCTTAATGAAAAAACGAATTTTAGTCATAATACTATTTTTTTGTTTATATAATTTTAGTTTTTCTCAAGGAAAATTTATTATTCAGAATAATAAGCAATCTGATAAAATTAAATTTAAACTAATTAATAATATAATAGCTATCCCTGTTGAAATAAATGGTGTAACCCTCTCTTTTTTGTTAGATACAGGAGTTAGTAAACCTATTATTTTTAACTTTTTAAATGTATCAGATACTTTAAAAATAAAAAATACAGAAACAATTTCCTTAAGAGGTTTGGGTGAGGGAGAATCTGTAGATGCGTTAAAATCTAAAAGGAACATTATTAAAATTGGAGATGCTATTAACTTAAATCAAGATTTATACGCAGTTTATGATGTTAATTTAAATTTTGCTCCCAGATTTGGGTTTCCAGTTCATGGTATAATAGGTTACGATTTGTTCAAAGACTTCGTAGTAGAAATAAACTATTCTAATAAGTTTTTAAGACTAACTCAGCCCAAAAAGTATACATATAAAAAATGTAAAAAATGTGAAAGACTAAATTTAGAGTTTTACAATAATAAGCCTTATGTAAATGCTGAAGTATGGACGAATAAAAGAATAATTCCTGTTAAATTATTAATAGATTCTGGAGGAAGTGATGCTTTGTGGTTATTTGAAGATGATTCTTTAGGAATTAAATCTAGTGATAAATATTTTTATGACTTTCTTGGTCATGGCTTAAGTGGAAGTGTGTATGGGAAACGTTCAAAAGTCGAGAATTTTTCATTAAAAAACTTTGTACTCGACAATGTTAATGTTTCATATCCAGATTCAACATTTATCAATGCTTCGTTAAAAACTAATTTAACCCATTGAGGATCAGTAAAATAAGTTGAAAAAAGATGATTTAAAAATAGGATAACTCATTGAAATTCAG
>Ga0316208_1003699_pt1 | contig 10771 bp, 10 predicted proteins | sample 3monopyrite_MG_FD_204944 | JGI IMG/M metagenome (GOLD analysis project Ga0316208, IMG submission 204944) | Microbial mat bacterial communities from mineral coupon in-situ incubated in ocean water Damariscotta River, Maine, United States -... | ecosystem: Environmental > Aquatic > Marine >...
GAAATCGACCCGGAAGTGGCTCACGCAAATATTGTCCGGGAACGGATCGATAATGTGGAGCTGAACACAGTCCTGTCCAACAGTTTTGGATTTGGTGGAACCAACGGATCCCTGGTTTTCCAGCGTTATAACGGCTAACCGGCGTTGGTGGGGAAACCATCTGAGGCCCAACCCGTTAACGAGGCACAGAGCTTGCTGCCCCCAGTAGTTGAGTGACCAGAACGTCTCATTTCGGCACACCTGCTCTCTTGTGGGGGCCGTAACAGAACATTTGAGGAGTGGCATCAGAGATGACACGCGGAAGTGCATTTCAGTCGGGCGACCTGCTTGCAGGCCGAAAAGGCCTCATCATGGGCGTCGCAAACGACCATTCCATTGCCTGGGGTATCGCTAAAGCCGCGGCTGCCCATGGCGCCGAACTCGCTTTCACCTATCAGGGGGAAGCCTTTGGGCGCCGGGTGAAGCCACTGGCTGAGTCTCTTGGCTCAGACCTGCTGCTGCCCTGCGACGTGATGGATGAAGCGAGCCTTGATACGCTGTTTGATGCGCTTAAAGAGAAATGGGGCACGATTGATTTCATCGTCCATGCGGTCGCCTATTCTGACAAGAGCGAACTTAAAGGCCAGTATGTGGATACGACCCGGGACAATTTCCGGCAGACCATGGAAATCTCCTGCTATTCCTTCACCGACATTGCCCGCCGTGCGTCTGAAATGATGCCGAACGGCGGCTCCATGATCACACTCACCTATGCGGGCGCTGAGCGGGTGATGCCGAACTATAATGTCATGGGTGTCGCAAAAGCGGCACTGGAAGCCAGTGTGCGCTATCTCTCCGTTGATCTTGGCCGCAAAGGCATTCGTGTGAACGCTCTGTCAGCCGGGCCCATGCGGACCCTTGCTGGCTCCGCCATCGGTTCCGCGCGCTATGTGTTTAAGTGGAACAAGTCCCATTCGCCGCTCAAAGAGACGGTCGAGCTTGACGATGTCGGCGGCTCCGCCCTTTACCTTCTGTCAGATCTCTCCAAACGAGTGACCGGCGAAGTCCATCACGTGGATTCGGGCTTTAATATTGTCGGCATGCCGCAATGGGAAGACATGCAAGCAGAAGAAGCGCCGACGCCTTCAAAAAAAGCCGCTGAGTAAGCCTTACACTGCCGCCAACTCTTCCAGAACCTCTGCTGTCTTCTCAGGCATTGAGAGGAAGGGCGAGTGCGCCGCGTCCAGCGTTCTTATTTGATCAAAATTCGAATAGAGCTGCATCTGTCTCTGCAGAGCGATGGGGATCGCCTGGTCGCCTGCGCATTCAATGAAGGCCTTGGGGACGCCACCAAAACGTTCCGGTGTGATTCCCACCTTTGAGAAAAGAGGCCGTACCGGCTGGGGAATGAGAGCCTCTGTCGCTTCCTTCTGAATGTCAGCCGTGCAGTCTGTGTAAAGAAACTCTGGCGCGGTTTCAGGCCGCACAGAATTTGTCCCGCCTAAAAAATCGAAATCGCTGTGGAGTATCCTCTTCCGCAGAGATCGGTCTGCAATGATCATGGGCAACAGGCGACCTCGTCCATTAGGCACCAAGGCTGTCAGAAAGATGAGTTTTTGAAAAAGCTCGGGGTGCCGCTCTGCTGCCATGGCGAGGATAAACCCCGCCATCGAATGGCCAACACAGATCGGCTTTTCATCTGCCTGAGCTGCTACATCTGCAACGGCTGCTGCGTATGCTTCCATGTTGATGGACCATGGGCTGAGCTGGTCTTTCTCATGGCCGGGCCCATGTACGGGCCCATGTCCCGGCAGTGTCGGCGTCAGGACTTTATGGTCGGCACCGCGCAACACCCGCGCGAGACGATGCCAACAACCGGCATCATGCCACGCGCCATGAACTAAGATGAATGTCGCCACGTCCCCTCCATGCGGCCGACCTTTGGGACGACTAGTTTGGCCGCTTCAATTCGAGCACGTCATAGGTGCTTTCCAGAACCGACCAGGGGAACACCACTCTCAGCCGTCCATCGACAAGCTGGCTCAAAACGCCTAGCTTATCCTGACGCTGGGGGTCGGTGATACCGCCTTCCGGCCCTGAATAGGCGCGCTGAGGCTCGTCATTATAGGTGGGGGCGGCTAGCAGCACGCGCCGGTCAGATCCATCCTGATAAAGACGGCCCGACAGCCGCTGCGACCCGGAGCGTTTTTCGAAAAACAAGAACCCGTCTCGGACACTTACCTTGCAGTCAAACCAGCTATAGACGACGAGGCCGGAGAATTTGCCACCCACTTTGATGGTTCGGCACGCCCACCAGCCAAGCAGATCCGCATCATTGATAGGCTTTGTCTCCGCATCCATCACTTTGTGAAAAGCGGCGCGCTCTCGAATGGTCGCCGATGCGCCATAGGATTCCTCGGTGCCCAGTGCCACGGCCTCATCAAGGCGGGACAGCCTGTCCCTGTCAAAGTCGGTGACGACATTGGTCCACATATATTCAGGCGGAATACCCTGAAAATCGTCCGTGGCGCCTGCAGCCGGTGCAGCGGTTGTCGATGGTTGCGTACCTGCTCCCTGAGGCGTTTCGGCGAGTACGCCTGTCGACAGAGCCATTGTGATGGCCAGTGCGGCCACAAAACCGGATATCATCCCCACATCCTTCTCAAACCCCGAGTCTTTCTCAGGCTTTTGTGTCGTTGGCATTGTTCTCCATGAACCGTTTCCAAACTGTCTAGAAACGCCTAGCTAATTGTCTCAACGCACTTCCCGAGCGGCGAACCGCGCACACTTCGCCTGGAAGTGCCCCCCCAACAAAAAAGGGCCCCCGTAAGGGAGCCCTTTATCTTGTCGCGTTGGCGGCATGCCGCCAAGACTTATTCGGATTTTTCTTCCGCAGGCTTGCGACGGCGTGGCCGGCGTGGCTTGTCGCCATCGGCCTTTTCACCACCCTCAGCTTTGTCGCCTTCTTCGCGAGGAATTTCCTCGCCCGTTTCCTGATTAACGACCTTCATCGACAGGCGAACCTTACCGCGATCATCAAAGCCCAAGAGCTTCACGAACACTTCGTCGCCTTCCTTCACAACGTCGGTCACCTGCGCCACTTTGCGAGGCTCAAGCTGCGAAATGTGAACCAGACCGTCTTTTGGTCCGAAGAAGTTTACGAACGCCCCAAAGTCCACTGTCTTCACGACCGTGCCTTTGTAGATGACGCCCACTTCCGGCTCAGCTGTAATGCCGGTGATCCAGTCAATCGCTGCCTTGATACTTGCGCCATCCGAGGAAGACACTTTGACAATGCCTTCGTCATTAATGTCGACCTTGGCACCGGTTTCTTCAACGATCTGACGGATGACTTTACCGCCTGCGCCAATCACATCCCGGATTTTGTCGGTTGGCACTGTCATGGTTTCAATGCGCGGTGCATATTCGCCAAGCTCTTCACGGCCTTCGGAGATCGCTTTCGCCATCTCACCAAGAATATGCAACCGACCGCCCTTCGCCTGGTCAAGCGCGGTTTGCATGATGTCTTTGGTGATGCCGGTGATCTTGATGTCCATCTGAAGGGACGTAATGCCTTCTTCAGAGCCAGCGACCTTAAAGTCCATGTCGCCGAGGTGATCTTCGTCGCCAAGGATGTCAGAGAGAACGGCAACGCCCTCCTTTTCCTTGATGAGACCCATGGCAATACCCGCAACCGGGCGCACCAGTGGAACGCCAGCATCCATCATCGCAAGCGATGAACCACAGACAGTCGCCATGGAAGACGAGCCGTTTGATTCTGTGATCTCAGAAACGAGGCGGATCGTGTAAGGGAAGTCTTCGCGAGTCGGAAGAACGGCCCGCAGGGCACGCCATGCAAGTTTCCCGTGACCAACTTCACGACGTCCTGTGAAACCCACACGACCTGTTTCCCCAACCGAGTAAGGTGGAAAATTATAGTGCAACAGGAAGTTTTCTTTGTAGGTGCCTTCCAGTGCATCGATGAACTGCTCATCATCACCCGTACCCAGCGTTGCAACCACAAGACCCTGTGTCTCCCCACGGGTGAAGAGCGCGGAGCCGTGCGTGCGCGGCAGGATGCCCACTTCTGAAACAATCGGACGCACTGTGTCGAGATCGCGACCATCAATACGCTTGGATGTTTTCAGAATGGAGCCACGAACGATCTTCTTTTCGACACCCTTGAACGATCCGCCAACCTTATTGGCAGGGTAGGCGTTTTCGTCTTCTTCATTCGCCAGTTCTGCCATCACCTTGTCGCGGGCTTCAGACACTTTGGCCTGACGCTCCATCTTATCGGCAATGGAGTAAGCCGCTTCGAGGTCAGCTTCGACGAGAGCGGCAACCTTGCCGTCAAGTTCGCTTGTGTCTTCTTCGGCAATTGCGCGAGGCTCTTTTGCTGCCTTTTCTGCAAGGCGAATGATCGCATCAATCACAGGCTGGAAGCCTTCATGACCGAACATCACAGCGCCGAGCATGACATCTTCTGGAAGCTCTTTCGCTTCTGATTCAACCATCAAAACCGCATCTTCCGTGCCCGCAACAACGAGATCGAGATCACTCTCAGGCAACTCGTCGATCATTGGGTTCAGAACATATTCGCCGTCAATATAGCCAACACGTGCCGCACCAATCGGGCCCATGAACGGGATGCCGGAAATGGTGAGCGCTGCGGAGGTTGCCACCATGGCCACGATGTCTGGATCGTTTTCCATGTCGTGGGAGATCACGGTTGCAATGATCTGCGTTTCGTTTTTGAAGCTCTTGTGGAAAAGCGGGCGGATCGGCCGGTCAATCAGACGACAGACGAGCGTTTCTTTTTCGCTTGGGCGACCTTCGCGCTTAAAGAAGCCACCGGGGATTTTACCGGCAGCATATGTCTTTTCCTGGTAGTTCACGGTCAGCGGGAAAAAGTCCAGTCCCGGCTTTGGCTGACGTTCAGCCACCGCTGTTGCGAGCACTGTTGTCTCGCCATATGTCACCATCACGGCGCCATCCGCCTGACGGGCTACCTTACCCGTTTCGATGATGAGGGGCCGTCCGCCCCATTCAATTTCCTCTCGGACAATATCAAACATTTCAGTTTCCTAATTTGCGCCTTCAGTTCTCGTATCATCACATCCAGATCGGTTTGTTTGGCCGGATGTGTGGCGCGTCGGTTATGCCGCTTTCATGTCAGCGGCCGGATTGTGGACGGGGTCGTTCCGAAATTTTATTTGCCCAAACTCAAGAGACAGAAGCATCAAGGGCAGTTTCGGATGAACCCGCGTCAAACGGACAGAGTCTCTTTCTTACTCAACTTGATTACATTGGTGCGAAACACGAAAAGCGCTCGGCCCGATTTGGAGCGAACGCTGTTTCATGGGTCGAGAAGCCAAAGCTTCCGCCTTATCGCCGGATACCGAGGCGTTTGATCAACGCTTCGTAACGTGCCTGTTCTTTGCCCTTTACATAGTCGAGCAAACGACGGCGCTGGCTCACCATTTTCAGAAGGCCGCGGCGGGAGTGATTGTCTTTGCCGTGGGTTTTGAAATGGTCGGTCAGATTGGTGATCCGTTCTGTCAGGATAGCAACCTGTACTTCCGGCGAGCCGGTATCACCCTCGCCTTGGGCGAATTCTTTTATCAGTTCTTGCTTGCGATCGGCTGAGATCGACATCGGCAACTCCTTAAAATTGACCGGGAAATTCCCGGGACATTTCAGGGCCGTTCGCCGGATGCCGCATGCGACGTCCGAGTGAGACCCTGATCGGTCAGGTTAAAAACGCGGACCGGCTTCAATTCGCCCCGGTCATACTCTGCCAGGGCAACCGGCGTGCCGCCTGCAACGGTGAGGGCTACGCCCTCCAGTACCGGTGCATCACGGCCGCGTAACAAAATCGCCTGTCCCTGCTTCAATCGGGCTGCATCCTGATCGCTTACGGCCACCGCCGGGATGTCGTCCAGCGCGGTCTCAAGCGGATGAAGATGGGCCCACAAGGTCGGGCGAGCGGCGGCACTATTGCCGAACTCTTTGAGTTTATCCAGCGAAATCGACGCTTCTTCGCCAAAAGGTCCGGTTGAGAGGCGTCTTAGGGCCACTACATGACCAAAACAACCCAAAAGCTCGCCTAAATCACGCGCCAGGGACCGGACATAGGTGCCTTTTGAGCAGACTATTTCGAAGGCGGCATGGTCGGGATCGGGCACCTCCAGAAGCTCAGCTTCATGGATCGTCACGGGCCGTGATTTCAGCTCCACCGTCTCCCCGTCGCGGGCAATGTCATAGGCCCTCTCGCCGTCCACCTTGATGGCGGAAAATTGGGGTGGCACTTGTTCAATCTCGCCTAGAAATCCTTCCAAGGCGGCCTCTATGGCGTTTTTGGAAGGTCTCTCGTCGCTGGACTGGACAATCTCCCCTTCAGCATCGTCGGTGGTCGTCGCCGCGCCCCATTTCACGGTGAAGCGGTAGACTTTCTCACTATCAACGACGAAGGGAATGGTTTTGGTCGCCTCGCCCAAGGCAATCGGCAAGATGCCTTCCGCGAGCGGGTCAAGTGTGCCCGCATGACCGGCTTTTTGAGCGTTAAAGGCTCGACGGACCGCGCCCACAACTTGGGTGGATGTCGGGCCCACGGGCTTGTCGACAATCACCCAGCCGGAGACTGGGTCGCCCTTCTTGCGTCGTCCCATGCCCTTAGCCCTCGCGGTCCGGATCAGGTTCTGAGTCTTTCAGGTCCTTGGTCAAATCCTGAGCCACTTTCGGCGAGCTAAGCATCGCGTCAACGCTTTCGGCATAGTCGAAGGTCGTGTCCGCTGCAAAGGTGAGGTCGGGCATGTGCTTCAGGGTTACTGCCCTTGAAACCTCTCCACGAAAGTATTTTTTCGCGTGATTGAGAGCGTCCACGACTGATGTGGGATCGTCGTGGCCCAAAGGCACAACGTATGCCACCGCGTTTTTCAGATCCGGGCTCGCCCGTACTTCCGACACGGTGATGATGGCCTCTCTCAAAATAGGGTCCAGCACATCGCGACGGGTGAGGATCTCCGACAGGGCTGCCCGCAATAATTCTCCAATGCGTAGCTGTCGCTGGCTTGGAGCTCTGCCTGATGGGGCTTTGATGGTGCCCTTACGACGTTGGCTCATGGCTCTCTACTTCACAAAAGGGGAGAAGACCGCCCGGTTTTCACCCAGTATTTCTCCAAAAACTCCGCTGTCATCCCGCACTTGATGCGGGACCCATCAAGCATTTCGGCTTATTGGAGCGGCCCCATGGACCCCGGCTCTAGCGGCCGGGGTGACAGCTTTTGTGTTGAGGCACCTATCTTCAAATTAAACCAGATAGATCTCACTCAATTTCAACAAACCAAACTGGTTAGCCTAGAATTTTAGTCCAGGGTCCGGGCAATCGATTCCACATCGAAGCACTCGATCACATCACCAACACGCATGTCCTGATAGTTTTCGAAGCTCATACCACATTCCTGGCCGCTACCAACTTCTTTCACTTCGTCCTTGAAGCGCTTCAGCGTGGAGAGCGTGCCTTCGTGGATCACTACATCGTCGCGAATAAGGCGCACTTTCGATCCGCGCTTCACGGTGCCTTCCGTGATTTTACACCCTGCAATACGGCCCACTTTCGAGATGTTGAACACTTCGAGAATTTCGGCATTGCCGTTAAAGGTCTCGCGTATCTCTGGCGACAAGAGGCCAGACATGGCCGCCTTCACGTCATCAACCAGATCATAGATCACCGAGTAGTAGCGGATCTCAATACCGGTGGCGCGCGCAGCGCTTCTGGCCTGTGCATTTGCACGAACGTTAAAGCCGATAACCGGTGCCCCTGAGGCATCCGCCAAGGTGACATCTGCTTCCGTGATCCCGCCAACGCCAGAATGGATGATTTTGGCAGAGACTTCGTCGGTGCCAAGTTTCTCCATCGCTTGCACGATGGCTTCTGAAGACCCCTGAACGTCAGACTTCACAACAATCGGAAGTTCCTGACGATCTGCTTCTTTCAGTTGCGTCAGCATCTGATCAAGCGATGTCCGTCCAGAACCACCTACGCGCTTATCGCGTTGCATGCGCTGACGATAGTCGGCCACTTCCCGGGCACGGGCTTCGTTTTCAACGACAACAAAAACGTCACCTGCTTCCGGCGTGCCGTTCAGACCAAGCACCTCTACAGGCTGCGAAGGTCCAGCGCTTTCAACGCTTTCGCCGCGATCATTGATGAGTGCGCGAACTTTACCCCATTCAGCACCTGCGACGAGGATGTCGCCAACCGCAAGCGTGCCGCGCTGAACAAGCAGCGTGCCCACTGGGCCCCGGCCCTTGTCGAGCTTCGCTTCCACGATCACACCCTCACCAGGGCGTTCTGCGTTTGCTTTCAGTTCAAGAATTTCCGCCTGAAGCACGATGGCCTCTTCCAGCTTGTCGAGGCCTTCTTTCGTATGAGCGGAAACTTCAACCGCCTGGATGTCACCACCCATGTCTTCAACGAAAATTTCGTTCTGGAGAAGCTCGTTTTTCACACGCTGCGGTTCAGCCGCAGGTTTGTCGCATTTGTTGATAGCGACAATAATCGGCACCTCGGCCGCTTTGGCGTGATTGATCGCTTCAATGGTTTGCGGCATCACACCATCGTCGGCCGCGACCACAAGGATCACAATGTCTGTTGCTTGCGCACCACGAGCCCGCATGGAGGTAAAGGCTTCATGGCCTGGCGTATCAAGGAAAGTGATCTTGTCACCAGAAGCGATGTTCACCTGATAGGCACCAATGTGTTGGGTGATGCCACCGGCTTCGCCTGCGACGACATCTGTCTGGCGAAGCGCATCAAGCAAAGATGTCTTACCATGGTCGACGTGACCCATCACAGTGACGACTGGTGCACGCGGCTGTTTCACTTCATCCGTGTCGTCATCAGTCACCAGACCTTCTTCAACGTCTGCCTCGGAAACACGTTTCACCGTGTGTCCTAGTTCTTCGGCGATGAGCTGTGCGGAGTCACTGTCGATCACATCATTAATGGTGACCATCTCACCCTGTTTCATCAGGATCTTGATCACGTCGACGGCACGCTCTGCCATCCGGTTCGCGAGTTCCTGAACCGTAATTGCTTCGGGGATCACAACTTCACGGACAACTTTGGCTGCAGGACCGGTTTGGCCCATTGCTTTCTTTTTCTCGCGCTCAGCGCGACGGCGCATGGCTGCGAGAGATTTCTGACGGTCCCCATCTGACCCACGAAGGGCGCTGTCGATGGTTAGCTTGCCCGTGCGACGGCGCGGCTCGTTGCGACGTGTTGGCGTTGGCGCCGGACGTGAATCGCCTGGACGGCCCCGAGGTTTCTTGTCGTCTGCCTTGGCTGCTTTCGGCGCCGTCTTCGCGGCAGGCTTTACCTCTTCACCTGGCGGTGGTGGCGGCGTCGCATCAAGGCGTTTTTGCGCTTCGATTTCTGCCTGGCGCTTGGCTTCTTCTTCCGCCTTCAGACGCTTAGCTTCTTCGGCTTCACGCTTGGCCGCTTCTGCCTCTTCTTTTGCCCGGATTTCATCTTCTTCCGCACGGCGCACAGCTTCAATTTCTGCGCGCTTGCGATCTTCTTCTTCCCGCACACGCGCCATATCAAGCGCACGACCGCGGGCTTTCTTTTCTTCTTCCGTCAGGGTGCGTAGCACCATGCCACTGCGGTCTTTTTTCGGTGCAGGCGCCGCTGCTTTTGGAGCTGCAGGCTTCGGCGCAGCCGGTTTTTTCGCCACCGTCTTCGGCGTTGGCGTCGCGACCTTCTTCTCTTCCGCCGCCGGTGCTGCCTTGCCTGTTGGCTTGATCGTGCGCTTCCGCTTTGTCTCAACGACAACCGATTTGGAGCGGCCATGCGAGATGTTCTGGCGCACATGGCCAGAGTCCACCGTCCGCTTCAGGCTGAGAGTTTTCCCGCCTGCTGGCTTCCGTTCGCCGTCGTCCGTCTGATCGCTCATTCTATTCCTTTACGTCGCCCGGATCTGTCTGATCGTTCCAGGCAGCAAGTCTGGCAAAGTCCGCCAGCACCTTTTCCTGCATACGTCCCGTTTTCAGGGCTGCATGTACCACATTTGACCGCCCCAATGCCAAGCCCATTTGGGCAGAACTGAGGCCTCGTATCACCGGCAGATCGTTTAAATCCGCCGCTTTTAGCTTTGCGCGGAGCCTGCGGGCCCCATCTCGGCCTGCATCCACCGCCTCAATCATCAATGCGACCGGCTCCCGGTCGAGGGTCTCAAACGCCCTTTCGAGGCCCATGATCAGCTCTCCAGAGCGCCGCGCCAACCCTAAGGTTTCTGCCGCACGCGCCTCCAGAAGCCGTTTCACGAGATCCGCCAGTCCTTCCGGGACTGTGACCTGTTGTTTCGCCGCCCTGGCAAATGCCTTCTTGGCAATTGCCTGATCAAGCGCTTCTTGGGTCCCTGTGACCCAAATGCCTCGCCCGGGCAGCTTTTCTGCCAAATCCGGCCCAATGGTGCCGTCAGGCCCTAGAACAAAGCGAATAAGCGCTGTCTTCGGTTGGCTTTCGCCCGTCGCGATGCACCGACGCTCAGACTTTGCCTTGCCAAGCTCCCGGTTCGGCGAGCCCTCCCGAGGCTCGTCCAGCGGTGGGTCGTTTGCCGGGGCTGCAGTCATTGTCAGCGCCCCTCAACCTTCGGCCTATGCCTCAGCCTCCGGTGTTGCTTCACCTTCGCCAGCTTCGTCGTTTTCTTCCTGCTCCTCAGCTTCCGCTTCAGCCGCCGCTGCAGCCAGTTCTTCTTCTGTCACCCATCCCGCTTTTACACGGGCC
>Ga0316208_1003700_pt1 | contig 10764 bp, 10 predicted proteins | sample 3monopyrite_MG_FD_204944 | JGI IMG/M metagenome (GOLD analysis project Ga0316208, IMG submission 204944) | Microbial mat bacterial communities from mineral coupon in-situ incubated in ocean water Damariscotta River, Maine, United States -... | ecosystem: Environmental > Aquatic > Marine >...
CCTTTGTAGATGCCGGACATGCTTTCCAAAGTGCCTTTTGACGCTTTCTTGAGGCTCTTGCCGAACTTCGCAAACAACAGCCCGATGCACGGCACGACGAGCAGCGACAGCAGCGTCAAACGCCAGTTCAGCACAAATGCGAAAGTGATGCAGCCGCCGGCTTTCAGTGGTTCTCTGACGAGTCGGACCAGCACTGTGCGCAAGCCGACGGCCAGAGTCTCGACGTCATTCGTAATGCGCGACATTAGATTTGCGGGGCCTGCCGCGGCGACAGTCTGATAGTCCAGCGATAGCGCATGACGGAAACACTTCTTGCGAATGTCGACAATAACGCGATTGACAATGCCGCCAACCAGAACTTCCTGCATGTAGACAAAGACGCCTTTCAGGAACGTCGCTATCAGGAAACAACCAAAGATGAGTGCAATCGTGTTGAACCGGTCGACAGGCACGTAGGGCAGCACGTAGTTTCGCGTCGTTGTCAGAAGTGACAGTCGCCGAGTTGCGTCGCTCTGATATCGCTGCGCGCGAGCGCGTCGATCAACGTCGCCGTTGGCCATCTGGTCGATTGCGGCGTTCCGCTGCTCGATGTCAGCTTGAGTCAGCTCAATCTGCTCATCGACGTGCTGATGCAAATTTTTGTCCTGAAACAGGACGCGCACCATCGGCAGAACGGTCGACAGGTTTCCCGCCCATAGAACGGAAATAAATATCGCGCAAATGATCGAAAGAACGGCCAGACGACGGTACGGCCAGACAAACGGGAACAGGCGACTTACGGTTTCCACTCAGTAGCTCCAGCATCCATGCGTGCGGATCTCGAACCTTCCAGGCCGAGCAAGGCCGCGAATTAAAAGCGGCGAGCGAAAACGTGTCTATACGAGTCCGATGGCCCCACCATGAGGAAGCGGAAAAGCCACAATTCGGCGGACGCGCTCAGCCCTGACGTCTATTCGTCCTTGCCTGTGTCCAGAACCGAGAGGAACGCTTTCTGCGGAATTTCGACTTCGCCGAACTGTTTCAGCCGCTTCTTGCCTTCCTTCTGCTTCGCCCAGAGCTTCTTCTTTCGCGAAATGTCGCCGCCGTAGCACTTGGCGGTGACATTCTTGCGGAGGGCTGAAATCGTTTCTCGGGCGATGACGCGCATCCCGATGGCGGCCTGCAGAGCGATCTCAAACTGGTGTTTCGAGATCTCGCCCTTGAGACGCTTTACCAGAGACCGGCCGCGGCGTTCTGAGTTGTCCCGGTGGACGATCGTCGACAGAGCGTCCACTCGGGTCCCTTTAACCATGACGTCCATTTTGACGAGATCCGCGGCCCGGAAACCGATGATTTCGTAGTCCATCGTTCCGTAACCGCGAGTCGCACTCTTCAGCCGATCGTGCATGTCGTAAATGACTTCGGCCAGCGGAAGTTCGTAGGTCACCTGGGCGCGATTGCTGCCCAGGTATTCGGTTCCGATGAAGTTACCTCGGCGATCTTCGGAAAGCTGCAGGATCACGCCGATGTTCTCTGCCGGGACGATAAACGTGACCTTGGCAATCGGCTCGCGAAACTCCTCGATCTTGCCGGAGTCCGGCACGTCCTGTGGGTTGTCGATCAGCTTGACTTCGCCGGTGTTCAGTTCCAGTTCGTAGGTAACGTTCGGCGCCGTCTGAATCAGGTCAATTTCGGCCTCTTTCTCCAACCGCTGCTGGATGATCTCCATGTGGAGCATGCCGAGAAATCCGCAGCGGAAACCGAAGCCCAGTGCATCGCTGGTTTCGGGCAGGAAGGAAAAACTGGCATCGTTGAGAGCCATCTTCTGCAGCTCGCCACGCAGCTTTTCGAAGTCGGTCGCGTCGATCGGGTACATCCCGCAAAAGACCATCTGCTGCGGAGTCGCGTATCCAGGCAGAGCTTCTGTGGCCGGGTTTGACCTGCCGGTCACCGTGTCTCCGACATGAACCATGCCCAGCTCTTTGATGCCGCACAGCATGTACCCCACCTGGCCGGGGCCGAGTTCATCGCACGGTTTCATCTTCGGACGAAATTGTCCGAGTTCCAGAACTTCGTGGACGGTCCCGCCGCGCATGTACTGGATCTGCTGTCCCTTCCGGACGCTGCCTTCCTTAACGCGCAGATACGTAATCACGCCTCGAAAACCGTCGTACTTGCTGTCAAAAACCAATGCCTGCAGCGGGTTGTCGGCCTTGCCTTCCGGCGGGGGAACCTGCTTGACGATGGCATCAAGCACGTCCGTGACGTTCAGCCCAGTCTTGGCACTGACCAAAATCGAACTGAGACCGTCGAGTCCAAGGATCGTTTCGATTTCTTCCATGACCTCTTCGATTCGGACGACCGGCAAGTCGATCTTGTTGATCACCGGCACGATCTCGAGGTCGGCTTCAATCGCGGCGTAGGTATTCGCAACGGTCTGAGCCTGCACGCCCTGAAAGGCATCGACCAGAAGCAGCGCACCTTCGCAGGCGGCGAGGCTGCGCGAAACTTCGTAGTGAAAATCAACGTGCCCCGGCGTGTCGATCAAATTCAGTTCGTAGGTCTTACCTTCGTGCTCGTAGTAAATCGCCACCGTGCGAGCTTTGACCGTGATGCCTCGTTCACGTTCGACATCCAGGTCGTCGAGGATCTGTTCCTTAAACTCCCGCTGAGTAATCGCCCCGGTTTGAAGCAGAAACTGGTCGGCGAGCGTGCTCTTGCCATGGTCAATATGGGCAACGATGGAAAAGTTGCGGATTAACGAAGTGTCCATAGAGGGGTAGCCAGTAACGCGGTGAGAAGAACTTCGAGTCGATCCTGCGAGGTCGACAAGAGGACGATGAAGTGGTCAGAATCGTCTTTCCGGCATTCACCGGGAAGACGTCTGTGCCGGGGAGTTGAACAGCGAACGACGATCGCCTGAGGATCCCGAGTTTTTCGCACTCTCTGCGGAACGGCGAATCGTAACGACAGCGAAGAAGTCGGTCGACGGATTTCCCACTCCGAGCGGCAATTCATTCAGAGGATGATTCAATGTCGACGGATTTGACCAATTCGGAACTCCGAAAGAGCAACCTCCAGCTCACGTTTGCACTGCATGAGGCCGGGATTCTGATGATGCAGCAGAATCTGCGGCGAAGGCACCCTGACGCGACCGAAGACGAGATTTGTAAACGATTGCAATTCTGGCTTGAGGACCAGCCATTGCTCGGAGAACGGGTCAAAGTAGAAGCTACTTCGGGAGCAGATCATGATCTCTCTACCTGAACTGCTAACTCGAGCAGTCGTAGATCTCGAAGATTCAGGAGTTCAGTTTGCCGTTGTTGGTGGACTGGCAGTCGGTGTTTACGCCGAGCCTCGGTTCACCAAAGACATTGATTTTGCGATTTCGTCAATGAGCGATGCAGATGCTGAGCAACTGACGGCATCGATGTTTCGCCGAGGCTACCAACTCGTCAGTCAGCTTGAAAACAAACCTGACCGGCGTTTGCGGGCCGTTCGACTTAAATTGAGAAGTGATGACAATTGCCCGCTCGTCGATTTGCTGTTTGATGCTTCGGGAATTGAATCTGAGGCCGTCGAATATGCAGAAGTGACGGAAGTGTTTCCCGGTGTTGCTGCCCCTGTCGCGAGGCCCGCCGAGTTGATCGCGATGAAAATGCTCGCTTCCGACAATAAACGCCGTCATTTTGACCATCGCGACATGGCGGTGCTCCTTGACCTTGCGAACGCAGAAACCGCGAACATTGTCAGGCAACGACTGGAGTTGATCACCGACCGCGGGTTAAACCGCGGCCGCGACCTCGTTGCAGAGTTCGACGAACTTCTGACTCGACTTGATTGGTCAGGATGACATTCGGCACCACCGACGTCGCCGCTTCAACTGAAACTCGTCACGGATAGAGCATCTGCTTCGTCCACGTCTCGCCGTTGGCTTCGTAAACGTAGCGTTCGTGGAGACGGCCTTCGCGACCGGACCAGAGTTCAATTCTGTTGGGGACAACTCGGTAGCCGAACCAGTGAGGTGGTCGAAGCACGTCCTGGCCTTCGAAGCGTTTTTCGATCTCGGCGACGCGCGCCATGAACTCGTCGCGGCCGGAAAGCGGTCGAGACTGGTCCGACCCCCAGGCTCCAATCTGACTTAAGCGGACACGAGTCTTCCAGTACTCGTCCGATTCAGAATCCGGGATGACCTCAACACGCCCCTCCACATGCACCTGCTCCGCCCACGCGTCCCAGTAAAACGTCACGGCCACCTGAGGGTTGTCGGTCATCTGCTCGCCTTTGCGGCTTTGCGAGTTCGTGAAGAAAACGAAGCCGCGTTCATCGATGCCGCGCAGCAGGACCGTTCGGATTGATGGCTGGCCGTTGGCGTCGACCGTGGCGAGACTCATCGCCGACGGTTCTCGCACGCCGAGTTCTGCCGTACGTGCGAGCTTTTCCCGGAACGCGTTGATCGCTTCCAGGTAGAGCGGATCGTAATCGCCGTGTGGTGTGAAAGATTCTGCGGACTCGTTGGTCATCGAAGTTCTCAGTCCTCGTACTTGCGTGTGTCGACTTCGGCGTAGGATTCCAGTGCCGTCAGCATTCGCTCCAGCAGGGCGACCATTTTCGGCAGGTCAGTTTCCAGGAGCCGTTCGAGTTGACTCATTCGTCCGCGAAACTCGTCCGCTTCGTGCCGAACTTTGATGCACATTGCTTTGACGATTCGCATCTTTTCCTGGCAGTAGGCCAACCGATCCTTAGCATCACGAAGTGCCTCTTTTTCTTCAATCAACGATGGACGGTAGTCGTCCATCGACTTCCTCATCCGCGCTCCTTCGAGAGCGATTCTCGCTTCCGAAATCTGATCGAACGCCTGCAGCTCCTGCTGGTGCCAGTGCCTGGGCCGATCGTTTTCCATCCACTCCAGAGCCGAGTAAACCTGCTCCTGCATTGACGTCAGCGCATCGCTGACGCTCTGCTGAAACATCAGCAAAGCAACGCGAAAATCGCGGACGGCTTCGATGGATCGGACATTGGCTGTCGACATGGACGCAATCGATCAGTGAAAAGAAAACGACGCTGTGTGCCACTGGCTTTGCCAGTGCTGACTCCCATTTGATCCTCGAAATCTGCTTGCACTGGCAGAGCCAGTGGCACACGGATCAACGGCATACTACCGCTGCTGAAGGTACTCTTCGATCCGCTCGGCTTTGCGTAACAGATACGGGATGTGATCGTTGTTCGACTCGACGAAGCGAGCCAGCAAACGCATGTGCTGTTCGAACTGCTCGCAGAATTTCTTGTTTTCCTGGTCGCGCCAGGTGTTACTGACAGTTGCCAGTTGATTGGCGAGAGCCGTTGATTGCTCCAGCAGTCCTTCGTTGAACTTCTTCAGTGTCTGAGCAAACTGTCGGAGTTGCACGGGATCGACGATTGCCTGAGCCATTTTGCTACCTCATCGAATTATTGTTTTCAGCCTCTTTCGGCCATTCTCGCGCTGGACAGTCTGCGACGCAAGGAGTGTCACAGACGACCGGTATCAGATTGCCGAGCGTTTTCGAGCAATTCTGAGTCGACGCCGAAAGACCAAACAAGGACCATCCGCCTGTCGGAACACGCATACTCACCCGCCTGCAGGTTGAATACGAATTCTGACAATTCATCTCAACGATAGATTACCGAACTCAATTCCCTCGTTACCGGTCACTCGGCAACCATGAGCCGTCTTTTAAGAGTCGCCGTCCTGATTGAATCCTCCCGCGCGTTGGGGCGAGGATTGATCGAAGGCATTGCCAGCTACAGCCGTCTGCACGGTCCCTGGTCGATGTATTTCGAACCTCAGGGGCTGGGAGCGGCACCGCCGGAGTGGCTGTCGACGTGGGACGGCGATGGCATACTCGCGAGGATCGACGATCAGGTCATGGCGGATGCCGTGCTGGCCACCGGTTTGCCCGCGATTGATCTGCGCGGTCGATTGCCGGAACTCGATTTGCCATTCATCGGTGGCAACAACGAGTCGATCACGCGACTGGCCTTCGACCATCTGCGCGATCGAGGCTTGCGGCAATTTGCCTTTTGCGGAGTTCCGACGGGGCAGATGAGGACGCTGGATCTTCGGCGAGCCCATTTCGAACAACATGTCGAGTCCGCCGGATTCTCATGCAGCACTTATACGGGCGAGCCGGTCGGCAGGTCAAAACGTAAGCGCAGCTCCGCTCGGCGTAGTTCTGACGCTGGAACTCCTGGCATTCCCGCCGCCGACTTTGGCACGCGAAGCTGGGAAGAGGAACAGACAGATCTTGCGAGCTGGGTGGAATCGCTGCCCAAGCCCGTCGGCATCATGGCCTGCCATGACCCGCGAGGTTACCAGCTGGTCGATGCCTGCCGTCGAGCATCGGTGCTGGTTCCTGACCAGGTCGCGATCGTCGCCGTCGACAACGATCCGGTTCTGTGCCTGATGGCGAATCCGCCAATGACCAGTATCGACACAGACGGAATTCGCATCGGCTACGAGGCGGCGTCGCGACTTCATCACATGATGATCGGCGAAGCCGACTCAGCGGCTCCGATGCTGCTTGAACCGAAGCAACTCGTCGCACGCCGATCGTCCGACATGCTGGCGATTGATGATGGGGACATTGCGAAGGCCGTCCGCTTCATCCGCGATCATGCCTGCGACGGAATTCGCGTCGACGAAGTCGTGCGGCACGTCGCCATGTCACGCAGCGTTTTCGAGCGGCGTTTCAAAAAGATTCTCGGCAGAACCCCGAAAGCAGAACTCTTGAGAATCCAAATCGAACGCTCACGTCAGCTGCTGACCGAAACGGATCTCGGCCTCGCGGCGATCGCCGACCAAGCGGGATTCTCGAACGAAAAATACTTCAGTGACGCGTTCTTCCGACAAACGAAACAACGTCCGACCGACTTCCGCCGCGAGTCCCGTCCAGCCGCTCGGTGAGTCTTAGACGAGGGATTCGTTCCGAAACATCTTCCCGATCTTGTGCACCAGAAATTGAACCACGGAAGGAACGAAAAGACACGGAAGGCGTCCTCGTCGCCTCAACCATTTTCGTGTCTTCCGTGTATTTCGTGGTTTAACTCTGATTCTCGCGATTCTCTGACTCCTCAGAGTCCGGCACTTGCTTGAACTGCCGATCGTGTTTCACCATTCTGCGACTGTCGGTCGAACAATTCGCCGAAATTGACTCCTAAGACATCCACGCAGCAGAAAGCACGCCATGATGCGTTTGACATTGCTCCTCGTTGTGACAGCGACGGTCCTCAGTGCGAACTTCGTATCCGCAGAAAACTGGTCGCGATTTCGCGGCGACAACGGCGTCGGGATCAGTCAGCAAAAAGGCATCCCCACCAGCTGGAGCGCCGGCAACTATAAATGGAACATCGAACTGCCCGGCGTCGGGCACGCGGCTCCGATCGTTTGGGACGACAACCTGTTTGTGACAGCGGCGACCGATCGCGGATTCATCAGACGCTTGCTGTGCCTTGATCCGGCGACGGGGAAGGAAAAGTGGACTCGCGAAATCGCGATGAGCGACAGCCACAAACACAGCAAAAGCAGCTGGGCGTCCAGCACGCCGGTCACGGATGGCAAGCTGGTTTACGTCGCCTTCGCGGACATCGAGCGGTACCTCGTCAGCGCCTACGACTTCGACGGAAACCTCGCCTGGCGACGCAGCCTCGGCGAGTACGAAAGTCAGCATAACCTCGGCGTTTCGCTGTTCCTCTTCGACGGCATGCTCATTTGCCCGAACGATCAGAAGGGACCCAGCCGAGTTGTCGCCCTTGACGCCGCGACCGGAAAAACGAAGTGGAGCACCGTTCGAAGTCATCGTGAAACGTCCTACGCGACACCGATTGTTGTCCCGGACAAAAACGGTAAACCGCAACTGATCTGCGTCAACGGGAATATGGGCATCACCAGCCTGAACCCCTACACCGGAGTCATGAACTGGCAGGGGCAATCGTTTCCGCTGCGAACCGTCGCGTCCCCCGTTTACGGAAACGGTCTGTTGATCGCGTCATGTGGTCAGGGTGGGCGCTGGGGAGTTCAGCAGATGGCCGTCAGCCTGAACGGCGACCTCGACGAAGACGGTCGAGCGAAGATCGTCTGGGAACGGAAGAAAGTCATCCCGTACGTGCCCACTCCGGTCGTTTACGACGGACATCTTTATGAATGGAGCGACGAAGGAATTTGTGCCTGCGTCAATCTGGACGATGGAAAAGACATCTGGATCAAGCGGCTCGGAGGCAACTACAGCGGCTCGCCCATCTGCATCGACGGAAAGCTGTACTGCATCGCCGAAGACGGCGAAGTCGTCGTGATCGCCGCGTCGCCCGAGTTCAAAGAACTGGGACGAACCCCGTTGGGCGACCCAAGTCACTCGACACCAGCCATCGCCAACGGTCGATTGTTTCTACGGTCGTTCCACCGCCTCGCCTGCCTGGAAGCTCAAGAAAAGTAAAGTCCCCATGCCCGCTCCGTTCGGCCTGCTTCTGATCACGGGAAACCAGACTCACCAGGAAAACTACGCGCGAGCATTCGCTTCAGACGATCGGTGCCGACTGATTGGTCTGACGGACGAAGCGCGCCTTCCAGCACGTCGTCGGGAACTGAACCAGGAACTCGCGGACGAACTTGGCATCCCGTTTCTCGAAGACTTCTCGCAAGCGGTGAATCGAGACGACGTCGATTTCGTTTCGATCTGTGCCGAACCGGAACGTCGGCTGCCGCTTTCTCTGGCGTGTGTCGACGCTGGCAAACACGTCTATTTCGACAAGGATCCCGCTCCCTCCGTTGACGATGCGTGGCAGATTACTCGGGCCGTTGAAGCGAAAAGTTTGCTCGCGCAAGCCTTCAGCCTTGTCCGAATTCCGGCGTGCCAGCAGGCGAAGCAGATTGTCGATTCAGGAGAACTCGGCGAACTGGTCGGGCTGCACTGTGACGTCACCTTCGCCAAGGGAATTCCAGGCACAGCCGACCTGACTCGGCCTCGTGAAGAAAATGCAACGGCATCGAAGTTCACGTTCGTCGATTCAAAACGCGAGTTCCTTTGCGTTGGCTATTACCCGCTGATTCTCTTTCAGTGGTTAACGGGGCAGCGATTTACAAACGTCGACGCGACGACGGCGAATTACTTTTTCGAAGCTCATCAAAAGAATGATGTCGAAGACTTTGCCAGCATCATGCTGGAAATGGATGGCGGCATCGAGACGACGATCACAGCCGGTCGTTGCGGCTGGATGAGCCATCGAGACTACGGTGTGCACGACATCCGTCTGGTCGGAACTCGCGGCAGCATCATGATCGATGCTCAACGACCTCGGTTGGAAGTATGCTGTGACTCGACTCCGTGGACTCAACCCGCGGTTGGTCACCAAGAAGATCCGATGGGCTTCTGGTCGAGCACTCAAGCGGCGGGTGGCATCACGACAAAATACGACTGGCAGGCAATCAACACGGCGGCGAAGTCTGATGCGGCAGCGTTTCTCGATTGTCTCGAAGTAAATCGGCAAAGCGACGTGACGGCAGCAATGGCTGCGCATTGCGTGGATGTTGTCCACGCAGTTTATCGATCGGCGGCTGGCGGCAATGCCGAACTAATAACGAATTCAGAATCCAAAGTATGACCGAACAACCCACACCCGATAACACAGCAGCAGATCAGTTGGCCGCGTTGCAGCAGCAGTTCCTGACGATGCAGGAATCCATGATGCACCTGCAGCATGACCAGCAGCAGATGCACGAAGTCCTTCTTGCTCAGCAGGAAGAGATCGGACGTCTGAATGCAAACCTTTCCAAAGTCAACGGAGACATGGAGCGTCTTTTGTCGGCCGAAGAGATGCCGACTCTCGAAGACGACAAGCCGCCGCACTATTGATTCACCGGAACACGTCGAGAATAGTTTCCCGGTGATAAGGAACCGGGAATCAATTACTTCCTCAATTTCAGCCGCGAAGCGGCGGCAGCAGATAGCCCCTGGCGTCAGCCAGGGGTTGCCAGTCCCAAACCGATCAAAGCCGCGGAGCGGCGACAGCGGTCTCGCGATGGAAACTTCGCTGTCGCCGCTCCGCGGCTTGTTGGTCAGCGTGGATCGATTACCTCGGGCTTACGCCCGAGGCTATCTGCTGTCGCCGCTTCGCGGCTAGTCCTCAGCAGGCCGGAAAGTCGCGTTGTGAATCTCACGATTCGGGAAAAAGCTGCACGGTCGGTATCCGACCAGGTGCTCAACTGGTGGCCTGCCGCAGACTCTTCCTGCGAAACACCGTCGCTCAAAGACGCAAACGCGTATTGCCAAACGCTCACGACGGGGCACTACGAGAACTTTCCACTTGTTTCATGGCTGCTGCCAAAGGGGCTGCATCAGCACTTTTACAATGTGTACGCGTTCTGCCGCTGGGCTGACGACCTCGGAGACGAGATCGGCGACACGGAGGAGTCGCTGAAGCTGCTTGGTTGGTGGCGGCACGAACTTTCCGAGTGTTACGCCAGGCGATTCCGGCATCCTGTCTTCGTTGCTCTGCGGCCAACGATCGACGAATTCGGAATTCCGGAAGAACCGTTCGCTGACCTGATCTCAGCATTCGAGCAGGATCAGCACATCCTTGAGTACGACACCCGCGAACAGGTTCTCGACTACTGCACGCGCAGCGCAAATCCTGTCGGCAGAATCGTTCTGCATCTGTGCCGGCAGGTTTCCGAGCAGACGTTTGCCTGGTCCGATTCAATCTGCACCGGTCTGCAACTGGCGAACTTCTGGCAGGACGTCAACCGGGATCTAG
>Ga0316208_1003702_pt1 | contig 10763 bp, 10 predicted proteins | sample 3monopyrite_MG_FD_204944 | JGI IMG/M metagenome (GOLD analysis project Ga0316208, IMG submission 204944) | Microbial mat bacterial communities from mineral coupon in-situ incubated in ocean water Damariscotta River, Maine, United States -... | ecosystem: Environmental > Aquatic > Marine >...
GCGCCAGTGCCGCCTGGTTTGACGGCGTTTATATAATTAATATCAGGATGATGCCCATCTGGGACCGCTGCTCTTAGATGTGCACCGGCTTTAAGATATTTGTAACAATTTTTTGCTGCCTCTATTGCATCGTCATGTTCTAAATGTTCCCAGACATGTTCTGCTAATATCACATCAATGCTGCCAGGCTGAAAATATTTGTTCCAGTCATTAATGTTCAACATATTTAGGTGGTCGACGTCACTGCGTATCCAACCTGGATACGATGTGCTGGACGATCCAATAATCAATTTTTTTATTCCGCCACGCCTTGATTCGAGGTGTAGCTTAAGGTCGCGGCAGGTGAAACGGATCTGTTTTTTTATAGTTTTTAGTGAGTCCAGCATGATAATTTATAATTGATTCTGAATGGGCCATTAATGTCTATAAATGAATGTAATGTCAGAAGGTGGTCCACTATTAAATGTGGACATATCTGAAGAAATAATAACAGCAATTAGTAAAGGTCTATGTGCCGAGAACTATCATCAGTATTTATAGCCATTCAGTTATTTTGTCATTCATACCGTATCAGTGGTTTGTATCGATATGGAAAGCTGGAATGTGACAGGCTATTATTGACGATGATGGCTTCGTCTGCGGCACCAAAGGTTTCTTCCTTACAGGCAGTGCCTGTTACATAAGCAGCTGATATATTATCAATTATTCGTCAAAATGACACGGTTATTGGTTATGGTTGATGATCTGCTAAGTAAATTCTAGTTTATTCATAAGTGTATTGCTCGTGTCTAATATGCTCACCTTCTGCATTGCAAATCTACGCGCCTGCCTTTATTTAAGCAGCATGCTGGTATAATTTCGTTTCTACTGAACCTATAATCATGTTGAAGTGTGGGTCGACAGCGTAGAAAGCTGTAGATTAAATCAGGCTTGTTCTGGCCGGTAATTGTAGTATTGGTCAGCGATAATAATGTTTTCGGTGGTGTATTTATTGTAAACAGCCATGCGCATTAATATATTTTTATGAATAAATAAGGTCTTTAATGACGCATAAAATAGCAATTTGTATCGCAACCTATAATCGTAATGAGGATCTTGGCCGACTATTGAAGGGTTTGGCGAGATTGAAGTTTGTAAAGAACCCCTCACCGTTGCTCGTCGTATATGTCGTAGATAATACTCCTGATGGTAGCGCAGCTGTCGTTTGTGAGGCTAGTAAATCTGGCATGCCATGGGAATTACGATATTTTATTGAAAAGGCCAGAGGCATCACCTATGTGAGGAATAGGCTTGTTGGTGAAGTGAATAGCAGTGCTGATTTAATTGCTTTCATTGATGATGATGAGGTGCCCGATGAGAACTGGCTGGATGAACTGCTTGATGTTTTTACAAGATTTGATGCAGATGTGGTTGCAGGACCGGTGTATCGTAAGTTTTCCGAAAAGGTAGAAGGCTGGGTTGAACACCCTGATTTATATAAGAGGCCGGATTATATAACAGGTGATGATGTGAAGCTGGTTGGTGCGGGCAATGTTTTGATGAAAGCTGACATATTTAATCAATACTCATTTGATAATCGGCTTGCCTTGGTGGGCGGTGAGGATATGCTTTTATTTCTCCAGCTTCATCATGATGGCTATAAAATGAAATGGTGTCAGGAGGCTGTGGCCTGGGAGCATTATCCACCTGAGCGCGCAACAGTTAAGTGGTTGCTGCAGCGTGCATTTCGTAGTGCTAGTTGCAATGTTTATGCTTTTAGCAAAGTAGAAAATCTTGGGAAGGCTGTGTGGGTGAAAAGAGGGGTGCGTGAAATTGTGTTGGGCGTGATATCTTTTCTTGCGCATTGCGCAAGAGGAAAGGTGCCTCGAATTAAAGCAATGGTAAAGATTTTATATGGGGTAGGATTGCTTGCAGGGGTAATAGGTTATCGTTTTCGCGAATATAAGTAACGATGCCTCAGGCATTGATTGATGTCGTAGTAATTGCCCAAAAGGATTTGCCAGAGTTGCTCGGGTCAACAGGTTATATTGGGCCTCTTTTGATCAAACATTTGATGGTGAAAATTAATAATTTCTTTATCGGTGGTGATGCATGTGGGTGCAATGGGTGTTGTTTAAACCGTCGCATGGCTATCGGGCCTAGTGATGTTGCTTGTTGGCAAACACGCCACCACCGCATGGCCAAGACGATGTTAAGTAAATCTGGGTTATAATAATGGCTTTGTTTGTTTGTCATGGCGATTTTTGAAAGCCAGGCTCCAGCCGCTTCGATGAATTGTAATGTCGGCTCAAAGGCCCAACGGGCAATCTTGCAGTGTAGGGTAAGTTCATCGGGTGAAAAATCAATGCCGAATGATCTGAGTTGCTGTTCCCGTATGCTGTCTGCAACAGCAGCTTGCGAATTCTTATGCTTGCTCTCAAGATTGATGTCATGCTGTCTGTATTTCAGAAGTACAGCGGGGATGTTGGCCAGTGCGTGGTGTTCAGATAAGCGCGTCCATAGTTCGTAATCCTCGGCATGTTTATATGCCTGCGATTCATCAAAAAATAGTTCATCCTTTAATATGGCAGAGCGCCGCATGATGATGCTGGGATGGGCAAAGCATGATTCAAAGAGTAAATGGCAGCGTATGTCGTCATGCTGGGTGGGATATTTCCAGATATCCTGGCGTACTCCGAATGTTTCAACCCAGCTTCCACATAGCGTTACAGCAGGGTTAGCATTCATAAATACCACCTGTGTCTCAAGGCGTTGTTGTAAGCTGATGTCATCACTATCCATTCGGACGATGTATTTCCCTTGAGCTAGTTGTATTCCCTTGTTTAGCGTTTTTTCCAAACCTAGATTAGAGGGGTTGTGTACCAGTTTTATTCTCGCGTCATTGTATGACTGTATGATTTCAATGCTACGGTCGGTAGATCCATCGTTAATTATAATAAATTCAAAATCTGAAAATGTTTGGTTTAAGATGCTGTCGATGGCTTCCTCTAAATAGGTTTCGCCATTATAGACAGGCATTAAAACGCTGACTTCAGGGTGCTTGCTGGTGAGTGTATTCATTTTATATTCTGAGCCAGCTGTTAGGTATTAGGTCGCTTGTATCAGTTTCAGTAACGTTGAACCAGCGTAGTGGGGCAATTATGATCTTATCCGGGTTTGGGTTCAGCCATGCGCCCCACCAGCTAAAAGAGCTGTTAGCAATGATTTGATGTTTGCATAAGCTTATTAGTCTCATGTCTTCATGGCATGCGCTTTCGTTGTTATGGCTAACGTATGTTGTGGGGTTGTCAATGATAAAGTTATTTCTAACCCAGTCAGGGTCATCGGAAAAAATATAGAAATGGGGGTCGCTTACTTTTCCTAAAATATTAGAGATAGCCTCTCGGTAGTACTCTATATTGTAAGTGTTATGTATTTTGTTGGCGTTAGGGTCGGTGATGTAATCACCTCTGCGTATATGTACTGCAATTGAATGATGACGCTGAATGTTATTTGCCATAGTCAGATTAAATTCTGATGGCGGTGATATAAATGAAAAATCTGTGCGGATAATATTTGCTATAGCTGTGAAATATTTTTCGCTCTGCCAATAACCCTCAAGATAGTAATTATCTGTAATAGATGAAAAGCTCGGGTCGTAATGGAAATGTTTTTCTTTGAAATGCCTAATGGGTTTTTTGTGCCAGTCGCCACGTATGATTCGTTTAATACGTGATGTTTGTGTTGTGTTGAGATTATTGATCAATTTTAAATCGGTAGGGAGAGCAAATGTAAGTTGAGTATTGAAGCAGCCCAGCGCATAGCTGCGCAATTTATTTGATTCGAGATCAGTGATGTCAATTTTAAAGTCAGCGCCAAGAGTGTAGGCAAGGCAGCGACCTGCTGCATATTGAAACATCTGGTTACCCAGACCGCCATTTAGCTGGGAGATGATCATGTTACTGTTTAGTCGCTAGAACATGAAAGCCATAACAGAGTAATTCCTCGGAGCCTTGGTTGTCGTGGCTAAAACGCGCCAACATCTTTAAGCTTGTCTTGATTGCAAGTCGCTCGAAGAAATTGGGCTGGCATTTGGTGTAGCGGTTTGCAATATCGGGTATCCGCCTTACTTCCTGTGCAATATATTCAAAGTAATTACCGTTTTCTGTTAATTCATCGATTGTAAATTCATTGTTTGGCAAATGTGTTTCATAAAAGTAACGATTAAACCCACTAGCAAAATGGTACGGTGCAAAATGCGTAAGGCTGCAAAATGGCGCAGTAATAATAAGCTTACCCCCTCTTTTCAGGAGGCGGCTAAACTCGGCAATAGCAGCAAGCGGGTCGGGGAGATGTTCGAAAACTTCAGTGCATAAAATAGCGTCAAATGAGTTGTCCAGTTCGGGGATAGATGTAATGTCGGAGATTATATCGAGTTCGCTCTGATCCCATGATCCAGTTTGAAGGGCAGAGTTGTCGCCACTGCCGTCATATTGTCCGAAGTCCTGGGCGACATAATCAAGGTGGTTGCAATAGTTTTTAAATTGCTGTTCACCTGCACCTGCATCGAGTAGTCGTGACCCCTTTTTAATATTGCCTAGGGTGTGTTTTATCCAGCTCACTCTATTTGATTCGTTTTTGGTGCCCGCAATCGGCATATAATTTTTTTTCATCGTTATATTTGGGTTTGTTGGTGTTTGTGTTAAGTATATTTTAGAGAATAATGTGATGATTTGGTGTGCGGGTAATTTTATCGAAATTATCGGTTAATATTTACTGAAGATATTACGAATGATTTTTCGGGTTTTACTCGCTAATGTTTTTTTCCGATTTAATGTTTCGCTAGCTTTGGGGATAATTAATGATGAATTGTTGTAAGTGATCTCTTCAAGTTGTCTGACGTGAGTTGTGGTTATTTTGTCCGCCCATTCAAAACCTTGGAATAAAAAAGGTTTTAATTCATTGATTAAAGAAGTGTATCCTGCTTGAGCTGAAGCGTAGAAGAATTTTGTTACAGACGAAAATTTATGTAAGTCACTTTCATTTTTTAACATGTAGTTCAGTTTGTTGGTATCTTCTAGGTAGAGTAAAAATGTGACATGTTCTGGGAAATCATAAATAAAATCATAATAAATTGTAGGGAATTCTAGGTAACCTTTTGGTGCGATACGTTGGAGTTCTGAGATAAAGAATGGTACGTCTTCGACGTGTTCTAGGACGTGAGAGCAGATGACATAATCGAATTCATTTTCATTAAAAGGAAATGCTCCACCATCATAGTACACGATTTTTTTTTCAGTATTTATTGGACTTGTATGGCCGCGTTGTTTGTATGCTTCTTCTTCAGTGCTAAATCGTAATTCAAGCAAAATATCTGATCGATGGTAAGGATTACTTCCTGGCCCGACCTCTAGCACTTTATCGTTGGGTTTAATGGATATGATTCTGTCTGGGAAAAACATGGTTATTTGATTTGAAAGATATTAAAACGTTTAAAGTATTTGTAGATAGAAAAAAATAAGCGTTGGAATTTATTGTAATTCGGAGGGAAAGACCTTAAGTATTTTGGAAGTTGTTGGAGTGACGATGTATCGTAGTATTGGTCGTGCCAAAGTAATCTTTTGTCTCCGGAAATAAAAACACTTCCATCATAGCCTGTAAAGATGTATGTGACAAAAGGGGGCGACGGTCGCAATATATGTAATGAATTGTCGGTAATTTCAAATAAATGAAAATATTTTTTGTGTACGAAAATGCAATTAAGGTCAGTAGCCGCAACTAGTTCATAGTTTTTTTGTTTTGCAAGCTTAGTAAGCGAAGATGGGCTGGCGCCTTGGCTAATAGCGGCGTTTGCTGGTTGAATAAAGTCGACTTCATTTGGAATCGAGGGGTTGTATTCAATGCAGACTACTTTCGGTTTATATGCAGCAACAGCTTTCCAAATATGGTAATCATTTCCATCTATATCGATGGAGAGTAGATCGAAATCTGTTGGTATCTGAGTTTTATTGAGTATGCTGTCAAGGCGGTCATCTTTATTGAAACCTACAAATTTATTTACTGTTATGACATTGTTGTTGCTGTTGAATGTATTTTCAAGATCGCTGAATTTTTTTTTATTAGCTTCTATTAAAACAGCAGAGTAACCGTGGTTAGTTATTAAATTATAAGTGTTACTTAAGTGTTTTCCATCCCAAGCGCCAAATTCTACGCACCACTTGTTTGGGGGGGCGATTGTGGCTAGGATTTTTTCTATTATCCCATCTTCGCCAGATTGCGATGCGATGTTATGCTTGAAATCATTTAGCCAATTATTGTTTTTGTTCATTTTACGAAGCCTTAAATTTTGTGACAATCTTTTTGAAGATGCTTTTTTTATGAAAAGTATCTTCAGGTTTTATCTCAATGAGTTTGTGTTGTTCTCTATTTGGGGCAGAATTGTATAGTAATAAATTTGAAAAATATGGGAAAAAATTATATTCATTTAAAACTTTTCTTTTGGCATTGATGATGGATTCTTTTCGAGTTTGATATATGTCCTGTTCGATTGTGCCAAGGATTATATTTAGGGCTTTGTCAGTTTTATTATAGTCAATATTGATAAGGGAATCAGGCTCAAAATAGCTTTCAATGTTCGGGCAGCCACTATAAATTGGGAGGGCCTCTCCTAAATAAGCGTCAGCAATTTTTTCTGTCCAATAATCATTGATTTGTGAATTTTCAATTGCTAAGTGGTATTTATATGGTGCTATTGCGTCCCATTTGTCCTTCATTGGCGAGTAGCCGATGCCAAAAACATCAAATTTATCATTGAGTTCATGCTTAAGTGCGTCTATAAGTTGATTTCTTTTTTTATGGCCAGCAGTAATTTCTTTTTTTGAGGCTACAATTGATAGTAGCTTGGTTTTGTTGATGGGTGTTGAGTTTAATGCTTCATGGCTCATGAAGTTATTCCAGACGTTATTGATGTTGCGATGCTTGCTGCCAGCAGTGATTAATTTTAATTTTTCGTGATTGATAGATGCCCCTATCATCCATTGTAGTCCTGGTTGGGTGTAAATAGGATTTTGGTGGTTAATGTTTCTGTCGCACGTAACTATGGTGTGGAATTGAGTCAGAAAGTCTTTGTTGTATTGGTGGATGTCGGGTGGTTCGGTTGTGATAAAGAATATGTTTTCCTTTAAACAATGGCAGTTCTCGGCTTTTTCTAGCCCGCCTGCAATAATCCAAAAATCACATTCGGGGTCATTCTTGTTTACCACAAATTTAAATTTATCAAGCATTCTGTCTTGATTTTTTAATTGGCGTTCAATGGGCCAATAAGGCGTATTTGTGGAGATTTTTACTTTTATCATAAAATTAATTGGTTTTCGATATGGTTTGATATAGGTGGAATGCTTGACTTCTGTTGATGATGTTTTCTTCCTCTGCTGTAGCGAGTGTTTTCTGATTAGAATTTTTAATTCTTGATGATTTGTTTGCTTGAGCATCACCCATTTTTACTTTTCTATCAATTATTTTAGTAATTACTTCAAGCTTTAAAGTGGTTTTAAGATCTAATTCTTTTTTTGGGTTTTGAGTGAAATGTTCATAAATTACAGGAGTGCTATTGCCGATTAAGTTTATAAATTCGCAGTAACATGAGATGAAGGCGTTAAGATTGGAGGCCCAGCTACTTTTTGAGGGGGTGGACCTTTTGAATGAGTCCCATATTCGCAAAGGGTCTCTAACTATAGGGATTAAGATATAGTTATTGTCAAGATAGCGTTGTAATAATTTACTGTTTGGTAGGTTCTTATCATAAGTATGATAAACATCAGAGCGGTAAGTTTCCTTGAATCCTGTATATTCGTAGCGTTTTTCAATGCGGTTTATTGCGCTGTCAAGTGGTAGGGATTCATTTTTTCGATATTTCAGAAAGAATAGTCTTTTCAATTTATCATCATTGAAAAAATTCGTTGTCTGGTGTTGCGTATATTCCCAGTGTGGCTCGAGAAAACAGAAAGCTTTATCTGATGAATTGATGTAATTCGAAAGTATGGTGGTGCCTGAGCGCGGCAGACCAATGATGATGAATTTCATTATAGTAGTGATGATCAATAACGAGAGCTGATTGTTTACTTGATATCAGGAACAGATAGACCTGCTTTGCATATACCCTGATACCGTGTTTTTTTCGCGTAGGCATATACTCGATGGCTTTCTTCGTGCCATACACTCTGTATATCTTCAAAGCCTGCTTCTAATAGCATTCTGTGTAGCGCAGACGGAGAAGGGCTAAACCAGTTCCATCCTGCGCGAGTAAGACCATCTTTGTCACCTTCATAAAAAATCTTATTACCTTCGAATTTGCAATGAGGCTCAGTAGTGTTTATTCCGGCTGTTTCTATGAGTATTTCACCGTTTATTTTTAATGTGTTAAAGATAATTCTGAGTGCTAAAACGGGGTCTGAAAGATGGTAAATGACACCTGGAAAATAGGCTATGTCGAATTTGTCGTAAAGGGTGTCAGTGTTGCATTGATAAATTGATTTCGGTGTGGCTTTAAGCTTGCTTTCTATGCCGAATGAGTTGGCAAGAAAATTCACTATTTCGGCATATTTTTTTACTTCTTCGATAGCATATACTTTTCCACCAAGCGCAGATAATAGCAATGTAGTGCCGCCAGTCCAGCAGCCAATATCTAAAATATTTTTATCTTTAAATGAGTTTAGGTCTGTAGGGAAAAGGGAGATAAAGTTGCTCATTAAAGTGATATGACGGCTGCCCATGCTGCCATCAAGTTTGAAGGCACCAAAATCATGATCATGACCCCAGTGAAACTTTATGGATAAATCACGCTGCTGTTCTAATTCAGAAGCACTATATCCTTCGCTTTCTGAGTCGATTTCTCCTATTTTTGACTGGATATGCTGAGTAAATTCGTCTGTGCTAATATTTTTCAGGTTGGAAACAGTGTATTGAGCAAAATAATCCGTCAAAGCTTGTTTGGTCTTGTTTTGCTCGTCAGTAGGTTGGTGTTTAGAGTGCTTGGGTGGGTTTCCGATAAAACTGTTAACCACTGACTTGGGAGAAGCATTGTATATCCCTGAAAAAATTTTTTTGATCATGTCTGGATGTGGTTCCTTTGATTGTGCTTACTTATCGATTGCCGCGTCTCTAATCAATAGACCACGCATGCTTAGCTTTGATTAGCCCCTTGTCATTTCCAATGAAATGGCCGCTGTTATATACATCAGCAGCAGAGACATTTAACGTCAGTATATCAGCATATGATGCTATCAATTTAACGCCGGCTACAGCGATCTGTATGGTGATGATATAATTCCCGGCCAAGAGCGGAAGGTCCCTGATTAATAGGGTGATTGTTCCTGTTTCTTTCAAGCTATCAATGGCAAATCCTGAAATAGGCATGGTGCCAAGTCGGATTACTTCAGTGCCCTCAGGTGTGAAGATTGAAATGACAAAGGCAGGATTGCTGATGTCCCTGAGTTTCCGGTATTCCATTACAATAGTGGTGTCACTACCTGTAGACACCATCTCATCTGGGGTATAGATATTGATCGATTCAATAATGACCTCAGGGCTGCCTGATGAGATGAGTTTTTGATTGGTTGCAGCCAAGTCAGTCGCTTCATCTCTGTATCGGTCAGTGTATTGGGTAATGAGTTTAGAGATTTCACCGGAGGACACCATGCAGCCTGTTTCAAGTAGGATGCCCGATGTGCAAAGTTTTTTTATCGCGCCCATGTTGTGGCTGACGAACAGCACCGTTCGGCCTTCCTGGCCGACACTTTCCATTTTGCCCAGGCACTTTTGTTGAAACTTTGTATCACCCACGGCCAGGACTTCATCGACGATCAGGATTTCTGGTTCAAGGTGTGCTGCCACGGCAAAGGCAAGCCGTACATACATGCCGGAGGAATAGCGTTTGACCGGTGTGTCGAGAAATTTTTCAACCTCGGCAAAATCAACAATTTCATCGAATTTCTGTTTGATCTCGTTTTTACGCATGCCAAGGATGGCGCCGTTGAGAAAAATATTCTCTCTGCCAGTGAGCTCAGGGTGAAAGCCTGTGCCGACTTCGAGCAGGCTAGCGACACGGCCCTGAATGGTGATGCGGCCGCTTGATGGGTCTGTGATGCGGCTTAATACTTTGAGTAAGGTGGATTTGCCAGCACCATTGCGACCGATGATGCCGACTCGGTCACCTGTTTTGATTTCAAAGTTGATATCTTGCAATGCCCAGAACTCTTCTACGTCGGTGTCTTCCCTGTTCATTGAAAGTGGGTGACGTAAGCGCTGTTTCAGGCTCCTCAGCTGGTGCATCATCATGTCTCGAACAGTGGCGTAGCGTTCGTTGCGTTGATGACCGATGATGTATTTTTTGCTGATGTTCTCAGCTTTTATGGCTAGGCTCATGGTGTTTAGATTACATCCGCAAATTGTCGTTCGGTGCGGATGAAATAGCGGACGCCATATATAAAGAGCGCCAGGCTGAATCCAATTGAGAGTAAAAAGCCGGGCCAGTATATTTGTGCTTCGCCGCCGAGAATGGCCCAGCGAAAGCCATCGATGACGCCGACCATAGGGTTGAGCGAATAAAGTAATCGCCATTGTTCTGGAATGACGTTGCTGCTGAAGCCGACGGGGGAGATATAAAGACCAAACTGAACCATGAAGGGAACGATGTAGCGGAAATCACGGTATTTTACGTTTAGCGCTGCAATCAGGTAACCCATGCCCAGTGAGGTAATGATGGCGAGTAATAATAATAGTGGTAG
>Ga0316208_1003703_pt1 | contig 10763 bp, 8 predicted proteins | sample 3monopyrite_MG_FD_204944 | JGI IMG/M metagenome (GOLD analysis project Ga0316208, IMG submission 204944) | Microbial mat bacterial communities from mineral coupon in-situ incubated in ocean water Damariscotta River, Maine, United States -... | ecosystem: Environmental > Aquatic > Marine > Coastal...
CGGTGAAGATCGACGAGAAGCCCAGGATGAACGCGCCCATCGTCGCCCACAGCACCGCGGTGCTCGACTGGATCGAATACGGCGTGTAGAAGGTCCAGCCCGTGTCGAGGCCGCCGGCCAGCAGCACGGCAATGAAGAACAGCGCGCCGACGCACCAGAGCCAGAAGCTCATCAGGTTGATGCGTGGGAACGCCACGTCCTTGGCCCCCAACATCAGTGGCAGCACAAAGTTGCCCAGCGCACCGGGGATGCCCGGGATCACGAACAGGAACACCATGACGGCGCCGTGCAGCGTGAAGAACTGGTTGTACGTCGCGTTGTCGGTCAGCGCGCCCTCGGGGCTCCACAGGTGCAGACGCAGGAGCAGCGCGAAGAGGCCGCCCAAGAGGAGCGCACCCAGCACGCCGAACGTGTACATCACGCCGATACGCTTGTGGTCCAGCGTGTAGACCCAGGACATGATGCCCTTGGTCTCGTTCAGGTAGTTCTTGCTGGCCGCGGTCGCGGGAGTCGGGAGCCCGGTGCCAGTGGTGACTTCAGGAGTTTCCATGGTGTTCTCGGTGCGCCTAGTTGCCCAGGGACTTGATGTAGGCGATCACGCCGTCGATCTCCTCGTCCGTCAGCTGACCCGCGAACGAGACCATGCCGCCGTTGGGGTAGCCTTCAACGAGTTGGGAGTTCGGGTCCAGGATCGACTGACGGATGTAGTTCTCGTCGACGAGCGTCGAGCTGCCGTCCTCGAACTGACGCTCAGTACCCCAGATGCCTTGCCAGCTCGGGCCGACGACTACGCTGCCGTCGATCGAGTGGCAGACCATGCAGGTACGCTCCTGATAGACCATCCCTCCGATCTCCGCGCTGTCCTTGCCTTTGTAGCGATCGAGGTACTCCGCAGCGGCGACCTCCATCCACTCGTCGAACGGTTTGTTGTTGGGCTCCGACTCGTCGATGTCGAGGCCGCGCTCGCGGTATTCGACAAGCTGCTCCCGGGTCGGGTGCACCACAACGTTAACCATCATGTCCGAGTGATTCAGGCCGCAGTACTCCGTGCAGAACAGGGTGTACTGACCGGGCTCGGTCGCGTTGACCCAGACCTTCGTGTAGCGTCCCGGAACGACGTCTTTCTTCACACGCCAGGCCGGCACGAAGAAGCTGTGCAGCACGTCGTTCGAGCGCATGATGAACGTCACCGGCTCGCCCGCAGGTACGTGCAGCTCAGTTGTCTCTTTGAACCCGTTGTAATGCTCGAAGGTCCAGCCCCACTGCTGGGCCGTAACGTTGATCTCCATCGACTTGCCCGGCTCGGGCACCGTCTCGGCCTGCATGAACGTGTCGACGCCCTGCCACCACATGACGATGGTCAGCAGGAACGGGATCACGCTCCACGTGATCTCCAGGACCAAGCCGTGGCTGGCCGACTTCTCTCCGTCCCAGACACCCTTGCGGTGCCGGTAGCGGAGCGCGAAGAAGATCATCACACCCACGATGATCGCGGTGAAGACCACCGAGATCCAATAGATGTAATAGAAGACCCAGTCGATGTCCGGAGCGATCGTCGAGCCCTGGAGGGGCATCCAGGTCGTGCCGGTGGCTTCGGGGTCGAGGGGGACGGCGACCTGCAGGCCGGTTTGGGCCTGGAGTGCTGTCAGAAGGACGGGAAGAAGGTTCATTGCTCGGTTTCCTCTGCTGACCGGCGCTTCTCGAGCGCGCGGAACGTGATCAGGAGGCTGGCCAACCCCAGGACGAAGACGCCCCCACCGATCGCCATGATGCGCTTGGCGATGGGGGCGTACTTGCCGCGGGCGGCGTCGTATCGGAAGCAGGTCGTGAAGAACAGGTCGGCGACGTTGCCGATCTTGCCTCCGCTGGCGTCGACCAGGGCGAGGCGGACGGTCTGGGGGTTGTCGCTGATCGCGGTGAGGTACAGCGACACGCGGCCCTCGGGCGTCAGGATGATCAGGGTCGAGGGGTGCGAGTACTCGGTCGTCTCACCGCCCTCGATCTTGACGAAACCGAAGCCGACGGCGTTCGCGACGGCCTTGATGTCTTCCTCGGTGCCGCGCAGGAAGGTCCAGGCCTCGTCGCCGCCCTCGCGGCCGAGGCTCTCGACGTAGCGCGCCTTGACTGAGGCGGCGCGCTCTTGGGTTTCCTCGGGGTTGATGCTCAGCGTGATCGCGCGGTAGTCCTCACCCGGCTCGAGGTTCATCTCGCGCATGTTGTCGACGACGCCCGTCAGGACGATGTCGCACAACATCGGGCAGTCGGAGTAGTTCAGCGTGAGCAAGACCGGCAGCTCGCCGTTCAGCACGTCGCGCAGGACCACGGGCTCGCCATTCGAATCAACGAACGAGCGGCTGAGCGGCACCTGGTTGTCCACCCGCTGGATGACGCCAGCCCCGACCGCCGCGGCGGGCAGGCTGTTCATCAGCGCCGCGTCGGACTTCTCGCCGAGCGGCTCGTCCCACACCTGGGCGCTCGCCGCGGGCCAAGCGGCCAGCACGAGCGCTGCAGTGAACAAGGATGAGCGGGTGAGCTGCATGGTGGCTACTGACGCTCCTCGAGAACGAGCTCGATGGCGCGGTCGATCGGGACGCGCACGACGTCGCCTTCACCCTTGGAGTAGGTGGTCAGGCCCTGGTGCTGCTCATCGCGGTACTGCTCGACGTCCTCGGGATTGATGTTGCCCCACTCGTCGGTGTAGTACGTGTTGCTGCCTTCGTAGAGTCCCGTCAGCCCGAGGATGATCGCGATCGTGAAGAATGTCGTCACGCCGAGAGTCATGAACAGGGCCCCAATCGGGACGTTCTCTTCTTCGAATTCCTTCATGGTGCGCTCAGGGGTTGTGGAACGACAGGGACTCGGTCATGCGCGGATCGCGGAAGGCCAGCAGCGAGTGCTTGGAGAACTGGCGCGCGATACCCGCTGCGAAGAGGGCGATCATGCCGACCACGCAGAGCAACTCTTGGATGCCGACCGGGAAGACTTCGAACGAGTGGATCAGCTCCTCGGAGGCGTTCGCCATCTTCATGGTCGTGACGTGGCTGGGCATCACCAAGAAGAAGATGTCCCACAGGTGCACGAAGAGCATCCAGCTACCGAAGATGATCAGTCGCCCGGGGACGCGCTTCATGTGGCGCGACATCAGGCCGAGGAACGGCAGCACGAACTTGACGATGAAGAGCAGCTCGACCCGTGCCCACGGCATGTGCGCGCGCTCGAGGTACCACTCGGTTTCCTCGGGGATGTTCGCGTACCAGATCAGGATGTACTGGCTGAAGGCGATGTAGCCCCAGAACATCACGAAGGCAAAGGTCAGCTTGCCGATGTCGTGGTAGTGCTCGTCGCGGACGAAGCCCTTGAGGATCCCCTCCTCGCCGAACTTGTACGACAGAATGCCGAGCAGCGCCATGAACGCGCCGAAGCCACCGGCGAAGTAGTACACGCCGAAGATCGTGCTGAACCACGCCGGCTCCAGCGACATGAGCAGATCGAACGCGAAGAAGGTCAGGGTCAGCGCCATCACCGGGATCGCCGGCGCGCTGAGCTTCTTGAGGCGGTTGGTGAGTTTCGGGTCGCCGGTGCGGTCCTGCTCGAGGGACGTGTTGAGCGCCCATCGCGAGATCAGGATCCAGGCGAAGAAGTAGATCACCATGCGGATGAGGAAGAACGTCGGGTTGAGGTACCCGGTCTTGCCCATCATGAGCCCATAGGCGTGATAGCCCTCGAAGCCCTCACCACCCTTGACGAAGTCGCTGTTGGTGTCGGCCCAGTAGAACATCTCCGTCTGGCCCAGCATGACGGCCGTGACCAGCGGGATCGCCAGCAGGCCGAGCAGCGGGAACGTCTGGGTGATGAGCTCCGCGATGCGGCGCACGGTCACGCTCCAGCCGGCGCTGGTCACGTTCTGCAGCAGCACGAAGATCATCGCGCCCAGGGCAATGCTCGCGATGAACATGTAGCCGGCCAGGTAGGCGTGCCAGAAGCGGCTCGCCGAGACGATGTCACCGCCCAGGCCGAGCGCCGCCGCGACCACCAAGGCAAGCACGCCCGTGATCGTCAGGCCACCGACCAGGCGGCCGGCGGTGCTGCCGAGCGTGAACTTGTCGGCCGAGAGGTCGGTCGGAATGGTTACTGAATGTTGGCTCATGATTGGGCCCCCTACTGGTTCAGCGCGCCGCGCTGGTCGGCCGGAACATCGGCCATCGTGGACGTCGCGGCCCGCTGCAGGGCGCGCATGTACAGAACGATCGCCCAGCGGTCGGCGGCCGGGATTTGGTCGCCATAGGCCGGCATCGTGCGGATGCCGTTCTTGATCACGCTGTAGAGCTCGCCGTCAGCTTGGCCCGCAATCACCGAATCGGTGATGTTGGTCGGCGCAATCCACTGGCCGGCCATGCCGGCCTCACCGCGGTTCGCGGCGGCGCGTCGCGCGACCATACCGTCGCCCAGCCCAAGCTCGCCGTGACACGGCGTGCAGAAGATGTCGTAGCGCTCCTGCCCGCGGGCCATCAGCTCCGGAGTGACCTCCATCGGAAGCGTCGCGAGGGGCAACCCTTGGTCGTCGATTCCCAAGTGCATCGCGTCGTCCGCTTGCAAGTCGCCACGCGCGACCGTGCCATCGACCTGCGGACGCATCGCGCGACCATCGGCGAAGAGCGGCACGTGCTCGCCATAGCGGTATGAGGCCTGGTAGTCCATGTCCGTCAGAATGTGAACCGCCGGCTTGTCCGTGATGTTGAAGCGCGCCTTGACGATCAGGCCGAGCGGGACGAACGTCACGAACACACCCACGACCGCGGTCTGCCACATCCAGGTCGGCAACTTGTGGTCGGCGCCGAGGTCGGGCACCTCTTCGATCGCGTGGGCGCCACTACCCGCGAGCAGCGCCTTGGCGCTGGACTCGTTGTAGAGCGGGTCGGTCGCATCGAGCGAGAGGAAGAAGCGGTCCTGGGTCGCGCGGTCGAAGCGCGGCACGTCGAACAGCGGGTTGTGCAGGCGCGGCAGGCGGTTCAGCGCCAGCATGCCGAGCAGCGTCGTGATGCCGGCGAACAGCACCGTCAGCTCGAACGTCACGGGGAACGCGGGCACCCACGCGAACAGCGGCTTGCCGCTGACCTTGAAGGGGTAGTCGTATGCGTTCGTGAACCACTGCAGGCCGAGCGCAGTCACCGTGCCCGCGGCCGCAGCCATCAGCACGATCCAAGGCAGGATCGTGGGCTTGATGCCCATGGCATCGTCGATGCCGTGCACCGGGAACGGCGAGTGGGTGTCCCACTTCTTGTAGCCGCCGTCGCGCACGCGCTCGGCTGCTGCCAGCAGCTCCTCGGCCGTCTCGTACTCGGCCAGGAGGCTCAGGGTCTCAGGTTGATTATCCATCGTTTTCACCTCTCGAGCGCGAAGCCCTTAGTGGTGCCCCCCTTGGTGCTCCTTGGTGGTGTTCTGCTTGTGCAGGATCATCTTGATCTCGGCCATCGCGATGATCGGCAGGAAGCGGATGAACAAGAGGAACAGGGTGAAGAACAGGCCGAACGAACCCAGCAGCGTGAGCGCGTCGAACAGCGTCGGGCTGAAGTAGCCCCAGCTACCCGGCAGGAAGTCGCGGCTGAGCGAAGTGATCGTGATCACGAAGCGCTCGAACCACATGCCGATGTTGACGAAGATCGTGATCACCCAGATCGCGGCGATGTTGTGGCGGATCTTCTTGAACCAGAACAGCTGCGGACTGATCACGTTGCAGCTGACCATGATCCAGTAGGCCCAGGCGTAGGGTCCGAACGCGCGGTTCGTGAAGGCGAACTGCTCGTAGGGGTTGCCCGAGTACCACGCGATGAAGAACTCGAGGGCGTAGGCGTAGCCCACCATCGAGCCGGTCGCGAGGATGATCTTGGTCATCACGTCGATGTGCCGCAGCGTCACGATGTGCTCGAGCTTGAAGATCGAGCGCACCGGGATGATCAGCGTGAGCACCATCGCGAAGCCACTGAAGATGGCGCCCGCGACGAAGTACGGCGGGAAGATCGTGGTGTGCCAACCTGGTAGCTGGGACACGGCGAAGTCGAACGAAACGACCGTGTGCACCGAGAGCACCAGGGGTGTCGCGAGGCCAGCGAGGATCAGGTACGCCTTCTCGTAGCGGTGCCAGTGGCGCGAGGACCCGGTCCAGCCCATGCTGAAGGCGCCGTACAGGAACTTGCGCAGCTTGGTCCGCGAGCGGTCGCGGAAGGTGGCAAGGTCCGGGATCAGGCCCATGTACCAGAAGAGCAGCGAGACGGTCGCGTAGGTCGAGACGGCGAACACGTCCCACAGCAGCGGGCTGCGGAACTGAGGCCACAGATCCATCTGGTTGGGGATCGGGAACAGGAAGTACACGAACCAGACCCGGCCGACGTGGATCGCGGGGAACAAGCCCGCGCAACACACGGCGAAGATCGTCATCGCCTCGGCGAAGCGGTTGATGCCCGTTCGCCAGTCCTGCTTGAGAAGGAAGAGGATCGCCGAGATGAGCGTGCCGGCGTGGGCGATACCGACCCAGAACACGAAGTTCACGATCGGCCAGCCCCAGAAGACGGGCGACTGGTTACCCCAGATGCCGACGCCGGTGTACAGCAGGTAGGCGACCACCGCGCCGAGCATGCCCAGCACAGAGACCGACAGGCCGAACATCGCGTACCAGACGAGGGACGGCTTCTCGAGGAAGCCCTCCGCCACGCCGGCGACGTCGTCGTCGATCGACTTGTACGTCGAGCCGCCCATGACGAGGTCGGGGCGGAACGTCGGATCCTCTTCGGCCTGGACGACCTGAATGTCGTACTGACTACTCACGATCAGTGGCCTCCGTTCGATGCGTCATCGGCTTCTACGACCGGAGCGAGGTCCGGGTGGGGGTTGCGGATCTTCGCGAGGAAGTTGTTGCGCGGCTTCACGTTCAGCTCGGCGAGCAGCTCGTAGGCGCGCGCGTCGTGGTGCAGCTTGGAGACCCGGGTGTCCGGGTCGTTCTTGTCGCCGAAGACAATCGCTTCCGTCGGGCAAACCTGGGCGCAGGCCGGCGTGACCTCGCCGTCCTGAATGCGCCGGCCTTCGTTCTTTGCCTGGATGCGCTTCTCGGTGATGCGCTGGGTGCAGTACGTGCACTTCTCCATCACACCGCGGCTGCGGACCGTGACCTCCGGGTTGAGGGCCAACTTGGCGACCTCGTTGTTCGGGTCCTTGAGGTCCTTGCGGTAGTTCAGGTAGTTGAAGCGCCGCACCTTGTACGGGCAGTTGTTGCCGCAGTACCGGGTTCCGATGCAGCGGTTGTAGACCATGTCGTTCAGGCCTTCGTCGCTGTGCACCGTCGCGGTTGCCGGGCAGACCTGCTCGCACGGGGCGAGCTCGCACTGCTGGCAGTTGATCGGCTGGGTCGCGAGCTCCGGGTTGTCGACGTCGTCACCGGCGAAGTAGCGGTCGAGGCGCATCCAGTGCATCTCGCGACCATTCATCACCTGTTCCTTGCCGACGACCGGGATGTTGTTCTCGGACTGGCACGCGATGACACAGGCGTTGCAACCGTTGCACACGTTGAGGTCGAGCGACATGCCCCACGCGTAGCCGTCGTAGCTGCGCTCTTCCCAAAGCGAGACGAGCTTGGGGTGATGCACCATGTGACGGAAGTGATCGTGCCCGTCCGGATCGAACTCCTCGAGCGTCTCCTCGCGGACCAGAGCACCGAGGCGTTGGGCGACGCCCTGCATGCCGCGCGCATCCATCAGGTGGTGCGTTTGGGTGATCGCCAGCGGGAAGGTCTTGCCGGTCTTGGTGACCTCGCCGCCCGTCTGGCTGATGCCTGCCTTGCGCAGCGGGTAGACGTTGACGCCGACGGAGTCGACTTCATCGTTGCCCGCGACGACACCGGCCTGCGTGCGGCCGTAGCCGAGCGCGAGCGCGACCGAATCGCGCGCCTGGCCAGGCATGACGTAGGCCGGCACGTTCAACGATTGCCCGTCGACCGTGATCTCAAGCAAGTCACCGGTCGTGACGTCCATGCGCTCGGCCGTCGACGGCGCGAGCATGGCCACGTTGTCCCAGGTCAGCTTGGACATGAACTCAGGGAGCTCTTGGAGCCACGCGTTGTTCGCGTAGCGACCGTCCCAAACCTTGGTGTCGGGCGCAAAGGTGACCTCCATGCCCTCGCCGGCGCCGGTGGGGCGGAAGGCGGTCGGCGCGGCCAAGCTGGCCGCGCGCGAGGCGAGACGGCTGCCTTCGCTGCGGCCGTCGTGGACCGCCTTGCGCCACGCTTTGCCGTTCAAGCCGGCCGTGCGCATGATCAGGTCCTTGGGCGTCTCGGTGATGCTCGGCAGCATCCACTGCAGGAACTCGATGTTCGACAGCGAGCCCCAGATCGGCGCGATTCCCGGCTGGCCGATCAAGTGCGTTCCGTCCCAGCCCAGCGCGTCCGTCCAGGACTCGAAGGGGTGGGCCAGCGGCACGTGCCAGGCGCAGTGCGCGGCGGTCTCGTCGCGGTACAGGCCGAAATGCAGCGTGTTCTCGCAGCGATCGAGGGCCGCACCCACGTCGACGCCCGCAGGCGCGTTGTAGACGGGGTTGCTGCCCATGACGATGACGGTCGAGACCTCGCCGGCGTCGATCGCGGCGACCAAATCGGTCAGCGCTTGGACGTGGCTCGGGCGCTCGGCGGCGGGCTCGTCGGTGAACTTGACGGTGCGACCGAGGTTGCCGAGCAAGCCGTTGAGGTGCAGCGCGCGGGCGTGGACCTCGGCGGGCTGGTTCGGGCCAACGACGATCAACGAGCGGCCGGTGTGGGCTGCGAGGTCGGCGGCGACGGAGCGGGCCACTTCGCGGGCCTTGGCGTCGGTCGCGGCACCGGCAGCGGGCACGTCGTCCATGGTCACGCCGTTCGAGGCGAGCGCCATGCCGTGCTCCTTGGCGAGCAGCGCCTCCACAAGCGCGAGGAAGGCGCCAACATCACCCGAGCGCATCGGAACGCGGTGGTCGGCCATGCCGCCGTCGATGGTGTGGCGGCTCTCCGCGACGTACATGCGGCTCATCACGCCTTCGACCGGGCGGCGCCCGGCGGCCCACTCACGGCTGTGACGCAGTTGGGCGGGGTGGCCGGAGAACAGGTCTCCGTCGAGGCTGAGGATCACGCGCGAAGCGCCGAGGTCGTAGTGCGGGCGCAGCGCGGTACCCAGCGCCGCGCGGGTGCCGGCGATCGCGTTGTCGCGGCTGACCGGCTCGTACTCGACCCAACGCAAACCGGCGAGCTCGCCCTGCAGACGTTGACGCAGTTGAAGAACGGTCGGCGAGCTGGTCGCCTCGGCAAGCACGGCAACGCCAGCACCACCAGCGGGCCGCACGGTGCCTTCCATCAAACCCGTGACGTAGCGCTGGGCCTCGTCCATCGCGACATCCGCACCAGCGCTGCTCGCTGAGCGGCTGCGGTCCGGATCGTACATCTCAAGGATGGCGCTCTGCGCGAACACCGTGGTCGCGCCGTCCGAGTTGGGGTCGAGCACGTTGCCTTCGACCTTGACGGGGCGGCCGTCGTAGCTGGTCAAGACGATGCCCTGGCCATGGCCGGCGAACTCAAGCGCCGAGGCGAAGTGCTGGGCCTTGCCCGGAACGCGGTTCGCGGGGCGCGAGGTCAGCGGGATGATCTCCTCGGCATCCCAGCGGCAGCTCGCGACGCCGGCCAGTGCGACCGACGCGCCCATGACCTGCAGGAACCGACGACGCGAGACGCCGTCGATCTCGTCGATGTTCTTATCGAAGTCATCGCCGACGAACTCCTTTCCGAGCAGCTCCGCAAACTCGGGAGTCTCGTTCAGCTCGTCGACACTGCGCCAGTGCTTCTTGGGGGACTGTTGCATGGTGATTCGGTCTCGCGCCTAGCGGTGACAGCCCGAGCAGCTGGTGGTCGGGGGATTGATCTGTTTCGTGTCGACGAGCTCTTGGAAGTGGGCCCGCAGGGCCGCGCGTTCGTCTTCCGGCAAGTCGTCTGCGTTCCACGCGAGGTTCGTAACCTCACTGACCGGGCGCAAACGGTCGACCGGGTTGCGGTGGCACTCGAGGCAGAAGCCCATGCTGAGCGACTCGACTTGCGTGACCTTCTCCATCTGATCCACGCGACCGTGGCACTCCACGCAGCTCACCCCCCGGGTCACATGCGCGCTGTGGTTGAAGAAGGCGTAGTCCGGCAGGTCGTGGACTCGGTTCCACGCGATGCCCGTGTCATTCGACCAGGCTTCACGGACGAGCTCGAGCTCTTCAGAGTCGGCCCAGATCCGCGTGTGGCAGTTCATGCAGGTCTGCGTCGGGGGCACTGCCGCCTTGGCGCCAACATCAACCGTGTTGTGGCAGTATCGGCAGTCGATGCCGAGTTCACCGGCGTGCAGCGCGTGGCTGTACGCGACCGGCTGGTCGGGCTGGTAGCCCTTATAGATCGTGTCGGCGCTGAAGCCGAAGGTCACGACCGTGATCACGAAGAGCGCGCCACCACCGAGAACGATCGGCAGGAGGTCGCGGACCGTGGAGGTCCACGCCGGGAAGACGTTGCCTAGCATGAATTGGCGGCCACTCGTAGCCCAGCGCTTGGGAGCAGAGCGGCTCAGGGGGGGTTAGATGGGGAGGGATCCGGGACGCAATTTTGCCGGGCAGAATAAATGGAGTCCGCGATCCGCACAACCCGTTTGGCGTGGACTTCCGGGTTTCTCTCCAGGAAAGTTGCGGCGCTCGAGGACGCTTCGAACCGGACCGCTCGATCCCCG
>Ga0316208_1003704_pt1 | contig 10763 bp, 8 predicted proteins | sample 3monopyrite_MG_FD_204944 | JGI IMG/M metagenome (GOLD analysis project Ga0316208, IMG submission 204944) | Microbial mat bacterial communities from mineral coupon in-situ incubated in ocean water Damariscotta River, Maine, United States -... | ecosystem: Environmental > Aquatic > Marine > Coastal...
GCCATGCTTTTATTTATAAGAAGAATGCTTTTAGTATCACTTGAAGCGGTGCTATCTATTTCGTCCCAATATTTTAACATCAACTCACTTAGTTCTTTTTCAGCATCAGTTGGATAATTCAGCACGCCATGGATAGTATTTCTCACAAATGTGCAATGCGTGCTATTTACAATATAAATGTGTTCTATTTCTTTCGACTTAACTAACCCATTCACTTCTTCCATGAAGCCATACTCATCATAGTTAAAAATGGATCCCAAGGATGTGAGGAAATAGCAATCCTCTCCAAAATGTTTGATGATTTTGGATTCCATGTAGCACTCCGGGCAAATTAAAAATAAACGAGCCATATATTAATACTAGAAACGAGAGGCCAAAATAGAATCCAAATCTGTAGACATTCTGGTCTCCCGGATGAGACAATCAGATTATGTCAAAACACAAAAAAAGGAAAGTCATTAGTCCCAGTATGGCAAGGAAAATAAGATAATGTCTAATGTCCTTAAGAGGATTAAGATTGGACTTTTTCCACGTATCTACCCAATCAGGTTTGACCAGGGACATAAGCAAGAAAATGGCAATAAGACTTAGAAGTGGTAAGACTAGTCCCATTCTACCCTTCTATTTATCTAATCGCCTTAGTCCAGATGGGCCGCTGAGCGTGGTTGACCACATCCTTAGATATATGTCCCGAAAGCATATAGAGTAATCCATGACGATCATGAGCACCCATGGCGATCATGTCTGCATGGATACTACTTGCGAACTTCATAATGGCATGGGCCTGGTCAATATCATGATCAACGTTTATAGTGAAATTACTTAGACCAAACTTCTCGGCATACTTTTCCATTTGATCCTTTATTTTGGATTGGTCTATCCATGAACTATCATATGCCTTGATTAGATGAATCCGTGCTCCGAATATTTTTTGGAACTCTTTAAGTGCTTCCACTACTGGTTCTTCCTCCTCGCGCAAGGCTGTGGCAAAAACAATGTTCTTGATACTAGCAATGTTGCGACACTTCTTCACTGTAATCACGGGACATTTTGCATAACGGACTACTTTGTCCGTTAATGAACCAATCAATAGTTCCTTCAATCCATGAGCTCCCTTTGTTCCCATCAGGATCAAATCCACATGATGATTTGTGATATGCTCTGTAATCAACGAATATGCATTGCCTACGTCAAGTTTGTAAGAAATCTTGATGTCGCTATACGATTCATCATCAATTATCGCCTGTAGTTTTTCTTTCGTTTTTTCTATCAATTTGATCACAAAGACTTGCTCCATGGGGTCGTAATGGCTTTCGCCGATTGTTTTAATCGAATCGATATAAGGATCCTCTATTACATTTAGCAATAGAATTTCTGCATTTATTATGGCCGCCAGAGAATGCGCACTTGCCAGCGCATTGTCCGCTTCTGATGAAAAATCTGTGGGTACAAGAATCGTTTTCATTTTGCTAGTTCTTTATTTTTTTGGGTAAATATATTTTGTGATTCTGTAGACATTCTGGGCAAAAGATCATACCATATTTGGTAGCACACTGACAATCGATCCACAGGTATGTTAAAAGTGAATTATCACGGATACTTTTTTATGATTTTCTCAAAACTCCAATTTCTCTACAGAATCTATTTATTTATTTGAAATAAAAAATTGGCATTTCCCTTCCCGATATGAGAAAATTAAATAAACGAATATCATGAAACGGACATTATTTTTTTTCTTACTTTTCATTGGCTCATTTATGGCTATTCTCCACTTTGGAGGGCACTTATTAGAAAATGAAAGTCCAACGCTGAACGATAAGGCAGGCGATCCTGATATCCACCTTGAAAACACGAAAAGGTATGCCAATGAACATGCTTTTGACAGAAGCATGTATCATCTGGAAAAGGCCATCCAAACGATTAGGATTATAGAAGAGGACGCAGATGTCTATTCAGGGGAGATTTTAGAAAAAACCATTGATGAACTTTTAAATTTAAAAGTTGAATTAGCGACGAACACGCTAAGCAGCGACGACCTGAATGCGGCCATTTATAACGCCCTCAATGCATTGACTATGGTAGAACTTCGCATCTCAGAGTCCTACGCAGAAACTAATAAACTAAAAAAGGCGAAGATCGCGATGAAATACGGGCTCTTGCATTTAGAACACTCTATGCCCTATTCTAAAGGCTCATTGAGGAAAAAGGAGGTTGAAATTTACAATGAAATTGATTCTATGTTGACAAGTGAATCACTTTATTCTATAGATGTTACTTTCAAACTTTCAGACCTAATAACTGAATTAGATAGTCTCCTAAAAGAAAATCAATTTAACACTTTAAATAACTAATCAAGATGACTGAATTTGACATTTTCATTGACCACTGGCATCAGATTACGCATATCTGGTCCATTATTGCAATTGCTGTATCCGCATTGGTTCTTATGTACTATTTTCTAGTACTGACCTCATGTAAAACACTAACTGAAAAATATGAATTCATAAATACCAGTGAAATCAAACTATTTTGGTACGCAGGTCTCAGTGCATCCATAAGTTTTGCACTTTTCTTAAATGCATTAATCGTTAGAGTACATGGTACGTCCTCAAATATTGAGCTCATTGCCAAAGTATTTGTTTCTATGATAATAGGATTGGTGCTGGCTTATAGTATCAATAAATATCTCTATGGATACTACCCAAATCAACTGGCAAAAAGGCTTCATGGATTGAGATTTGCCCCAAGGTATAATCCGGCTAGCAATATTAAAATGCGCATGCTTACGGAGGAAGAAGAGGACGTGCACCTTACTCAGGAAATGATTGAAAATGAGCATATTTATGCCAATGAATACGACGTGTGGCTTGACGAAGAAACCGGATATAAAATAATAGAAAAGTATCCTGGAGATCTCAGTCGCGTGATTTGCGAAAATTGTAACTATCGTACAGCAAAGCTGTACAAAGAAGAAACGGAAAAAGAACCGACAGGAACGCATGAGGGATTATTCGTGAAAAGCTATCGGTGCTCTCACTGCGAACATGTGCAAAGAAAAGAGTCTGCGATTCTTGCGCTCACAGAACAGTATAAAAAATAATCAAAAGTAGTTCTCTGAAAATACGCTTAGACCTTGGATGAAATATAGGCTATCCAAGGTCGGAAGTAAATCTTAGAATGGCACCTGTTTTACAGATTGTCTCCAGAATTCTATTGCTATTTTGAAACCAGAATAGGCACGTTGTTGTGCGCATTCAAAATATAACAAATATGCCGTTGATTCATTTTTCCTTGGACGAGACGCTCCACAAGCTCAGACACTATCTACCCGCCCAAGCTCCCTTGAAGGACTTTGTCCATCACAATACGCTTCATGCCTTTCAGAATGAAAAATTTGAAAAAGCGGTGCGTAATGCCTCCAAAATTTTCGGATACAAATCCTCCCTTTCGTTAGGCGAATACAGAGAACTTTTGAATGAGGGCAAGATTGATCGAAGTATTCTAGAGAAAGTGATCCAACAAAGAGAAGGACTAGTTGATCAAGTGAAATGGTATGATCGACTACTCACGAAAACCTATAACGAAGAAATTTCTCCTAAGATCGGTGGTATTAGAGAAGCATGGAAGAAAAATTATGCTATCGACCTAGATACCATCGTGCATACAAATCTATTTCGAATACTCAACGCTTATCTGGATCAGGGGATTGCTTCGTCTAAGTTTCCAGTCAATGATGCCAGCTTCATGGCTTCTGTTAGAATACTGGAACGCAACACGCTAGTTGGGTTCTTCAAGACAAAAAGAGCTAAACGACTACTCCAGACTGAGAACCTCAAAATCGAAACATTACTAGAAATAATTGTTGGAGACCCTGATTTTTATGAAGAGTATCTCTTCGATCAGCAGTTTGCTCATCCCGGATGGTCTGGGTTGGTGGCTGTGATTGAGCAGCAGCCCTTATCCTTGCTGGATGGTCGTAAAATCACGCTGAAAGAATTGCTGATTTTGGAGTGTCTTTTGGAGATTGATAATCTTGACTATTCGCTAGGGAAAGACTGGCAGCCTTTGAGCAAAAAGACAAAACTCAATCATCTAGATCTATTCGATAAAAATGAGTTCACGGAATATGACGAAGTGCTTACCCTTTGGCAAAAAGCGTACGAATGGACTTATTATGATGACGTATTGTCTGGAATAAAATCCAATATCAGGGAGGAATCGGTGGAAGATTCGGAGGTTAGCTTTCAGGCTTTTTTCTGTATAGACGATAGAGAATGCTCCATTCGGCGAAATATTGAACATTTCGATACTACTTGTCATACCTACGGTACACCTGGACATTTTGGCGTTGAGGCGTACTACCAACCCCGACGGGCAAAATTCCACACCAAGGTTTGCCCAGGCCCTGTAACACCTACGCATCTATTAAAGGAGGTTGCCACCAATAAGGAAGATCAGGAGGACATCCATTTTGATAAATCTACTCATTCACTTTTGAAGGGTCTTTTGATCAGTCAGACCATTGGTTTTTGGTCGGTGATCAAATTATTAATTAACATTTTTCGTCCAAGTTTTAGCCCTGTTTCCAGTTCATCTCTTCTACATATGGACGAGTTCTCCAGTCTTACGATTGAAAATCGAAGCGATGAGCACATGGCTGGTGAGCTGCGAATCGGCTTCACGATAGACGAGATGACTGATATTGTTGAATCAGTACTGAGAAGTACTGGACTGGTTTCGGGTTTTTCAAGACTGATCTACATATTCGGTCACGGAGGCAGCAGTGCGAACAACACGCATTACGCGGGGTATGACTGTGGTGCTTGTTCAGGCAGACCAGGATCAGCCAATGCAAGAGCCTTCAGCCATATGGCCAACCACAAGGGTGTGAGAAAAGGGCTCAAATCTCGTGGGATATTATTGGATGATGAGACCGAGTTTATCGGGGGATTGCATGATACCACAAAGGATGAATTCACCTTTTATGACGAAGAGCTATTGTCGCCAGAAAATGAAAAGCTCCATGATAAGAATAAAAACACATTCCACAAGGCACTGCAAGCAAATGCCAAAGAAAGATCCAGACGCTTTAATTCGGTCAATACTCGAACCAGAGATCGTCTCATTCATACCCAGGTAAAACTCCGGGCGGTCTCCCTTTTTGAACCAAGACCGGAGCTAAATCATGCCACCAATGCACTGTGCATTATTGGCAGTCGCCGGATGATTCATAATTTATTCTTGGATCGAAGAGCATTTCTCAATAGCTACGATTACAGGCTAGATCCAGATGGCGCACTACTTGGTACAATCCTGAATGCGGCGGCACCCGTTTGTGGTGGAATCAATTTGGAGTACTATTTCTCAAGGGTAGACAATGAGAAACTTGGGGCTGGATCCAAGTTGCCTCACAATGCCATGGGACTCATTGGGGTGGCCAATGGATTTGAGGGCGACTTGCGCACTGGACTTCCATCTCAAATGATTGAGGTTCATGACCCCATTCGATTGTTGATGATTATTGAGCATTTCCCAGAGGCCATTTTAAAAGCCATTCAGAATAAGCCCGAAACCTACGAATGGTTTATCAACGAATGGGTGATGCTATGCGCCGTGCATCCAGAGACCAAAGAAATACATCGATTTGCTGATGGGAAATTTGAACCCTACACGGTCGTGGGAGACGAGCCTGAAACCATTCAGGATTTGACGTACTTGATCGAGACCAGTTCAGAGAACCTTCCTGTGTACAAATTAAAGCCAACCGCTAATGCTTGAGATTCTTCCAATATTTATTCTGCTGCCACTCACGGCCTTTCTGGTAAGTTTGGTAATACCCAAACGTTTGGAATTGGTCATTTCCTCTGTGGCATTTGTCACGGCCGGCATTCAGCTTTTAATCGCACTTGGGTTTACTGTGTACTGGTTATTGAACGAGCGTCCTGATCTGAACATCAAAGAATTTGTCATCTATAAATCGGAGAATTACGAACTTTTTTGGGATATTTTCTTTGACAATGTTACGGCCGTATATGTGTTGGTAGGCGCACTCCTCACTTTTATGATTACAACCTACAGTCGTTTCTATATGCATCGAGAGGAAGGATTCAAGCGATTTTTCAGTACCATACTTTTCTTTTTTCTAGGTTACAATATCATCATCTTTTCTGGCAACTTCGAGACGTTGTTTGTCGGCTGGGAAGTGCTGGGTATTTCGTCCTTCCTTCTGATTGCTTTTTATAGAGATCGATATCTGCCCGTTCGAAACGCCTTCAAAGTGTACTCCATTTATCGGATCGGTGATGTGTGCTTAATTCTGGGCATGTGGCTTAGTCATCATTTCTGGCACCACAATGTCACTTTCATTGAATTTCAGGATTTTGCTTTTCTAGAGACTGAAATAGAGAGCCACTTTTTTCTTGGCTTCTTTTTGACCATTATGATCCTAATCACGGCATCTGTGAAATCTGCGCAAGTACCGTTTTCTTTTTGGCTACCAAGAGCCATGGAAGGGCCTACCCCTTCCAGTGCTATTTTTTATAGCTCTCTTTCGGTTCATATTGGCGTATTCATTTTGCTACGGACCTTCCCGTTTTGGGAGCACCAGCTTATTTTTCGAGTAGCTGTTGCGGTGATAGGTTTGATCACCAGTTTTATGGCGTCCACAACGAGCAATGTCCAAGCCACAGTAAAATCCCAAATTGCCTATGCATCCATTGCTCAGATCGGGCTAATTTTTGTGGAGGTGGCACTGGGATTGGAAATAATCGCTCTTATTCATTTTGCCGGCAATGCCTTTTTACGAACCTACCAGTTACTGGTCTCTCCATCTGTGGTGACGTATCTGATCCGAGACCAGCTGTATAAATTCAAACCGACTCCAAAGAAAGGAAACAAGAACCTTCTGCTTGAATTAAGGAATTCGATCTATGTATTGAGTGTGAAGGAATGGAATTTGGATCGGATCATGTTTCATTATTTATGGTACCCAGCCAAAAGGGTGGGCTTACTAATCCGCTTTATTGGACCAAAAATTCTTGGTTTCATATTCTTACCCCTGTTCATAATTGGGTGTTTTTTGCTCTACAATAAATCGACTTTATCAAGTGAGCTGACCCATTGGCTTGCTTATGTCTTTTCCGTTATCGGATTCCTCATGGTAGTCCGGTCTTTTGCTCTTAGGAAGCAACCAATTTTTGCTTGGACTTTAATTTCGATTAACCATTTTTGGTTTGCACTTGGTATATCTTTTAATGAGCCAGTTAAAATTTCTGATATTTTTATTTACTTGATTGGGGTGGTCGTATCCAGTATACTTGGATACGTCGTTTTATTTCGATTGAAAAAGAAGGAATCGCACGTGGATATGAATCGTTTTTATGGACATGTTTATGAACATAAAATTCTGGCTTTTCTTTTCTTACTTGCCTGCCTTGGATTAGGGGGCTTCCCAATTACACCTACCTTCTTGGGCGAAGATTTGATCTTTAATCACATTCATACAAACCAGTTTGTTCTTGTCATGATTATATCCATTAGTTTGATTATTGGAGGTCTTTCACTCATTCGGATGTACTCACGAATATTCCTAGGCCCTCACATCAAAACATATCATAAGGTTGCTTATAGATCATCATGATCTTATTTAGAATAGCCAGACCAAATGCTTGGCCTCTCTCCAGATTTTCTACAGAAAGTATTTATTGATTTGAATTTTCATTCCAGAAGCACCAACAAGTCAAAATGGATGTACTGATTTTTCAATTGCTTTTAGCACTTACCTTGGTGCTCTTTATGCTCCCCAAGAAAGTAATGTATAGTGCAGCAATGGTCTTGCAACTTTCGCTTATCGGGATCTCCGGAACATGGGCAGTACAGGCTCTTTTCTTGGGTCAGAACCTCAGTAAAGTATTTCAATTAACAATTCAGAGTCAGCCCCTTATTTTGACTATAGATTCACTAAGTGCCTACTTCATTTTGGTGATTAATTTCACTATCCTCACTGGACTTATTTATGCAAAGGGGTATCTCGCTCCCTATCATGAGAATAAGTCCAAAGGACAGTTTTCTCTTCATTATTTCAGTTTGAGTTGGATTCACATTTCCATGTTACTGGTGGTCATGTTGAGAGACGGTATTGGATTTCTGCTAGCGTGGGAACTCATGTCCGTCTCATCTTTCCTTCTGGTGATTTTTGACAGTAGAAATGAAAATACCCTCAAGATAGGACTCAATTATCTGGTACAGATGCACATCGGATTTCTATTGATATTAAGCGGTTTCTTGTTTACTTATTTGGCAACAGGCACAATGTCATTCGATGCAATGGCGCAGGCATTTGGTTCATTGGAAATTAGGCAAATACTGGGTGAGCGTGGTAGTCTCGTTCTTTTTTTACTCCTGTTTGTGGGGTTTGGAATCAAGGCTGGTTTTATTCCCCTTCACACGTGGCTACCACATGCTCATCCTGCTGCCCCTTCCCATGTTTCGGGGATTATGAGTGGAATAATGATCAAGATGGGCATTTACGGAATCCTGCGGGTTTTGCTTGTCATTGAAAATGACTTACTAATTATTGGTGTTTTCATTTTACTGATCTCAATAGTGTCGGGCCTCTATGGTGTGATGATGGCCATCGTGCAGCACGATCTTAAGAAACTGCTTGCCTATCACAGTATTGAAAACATTGGAATTATAGGAATGGGAATTGGTCTGGGGGTGATTGGGAAAGCGACTGGAAATAATGCGCTAATGGCACTCGGCTTTGCGGGAGGGTTGTTACATATTTTGAATCATTCGCTTTTCAAGTCCCTGCTATTCTATGGAGCGGGCGCGGTATATCGTGCCACGCATACACGAGATATTAATAAGCTTGGCGGACTCATTAAGTCCATGCCTAAAACGAGTTTGTTTTTTCTACTTGGTGCCATTGCGATTTCTGGTTTGCCACCATTTAACGGCTTCATCTCCGAATTTTTGATTTACTCCGGGATGTTCGAGAGCATAGATTTTGGAAGCCTGAACTCTGCTCTTCTGTTCCTTACTTCCATTGTTGCATTAGCCCTTATTGGAGGGCTGGCCTTGTTTTGCTTTACCAAAGCCTTTGGTATGGTATTCCTGGGAACGGGCCGATCGGCGCATACCGATCAGGTGTCCGAAGCTACATCGGGAATGCTCTTTTCCAAAGGCCTGATTGCGGTGCTAATTGTGGCTATTGGAGTTCTGCCTATGTTCTTCGTTAGAGCCTTGTTTCCCGTAGTGGCTCAATTCGGAATTCAAACTTCGGTATTGGAGAGCTACATATTGTCGGGCAGTGCGCTTACTCAAATCTCCATGGTGATTGGAGGGCTTTTGTTGGTCTTTATTTTCATTTGGCTGATTCGGAGAGCGAAACAAAAAAGTGTGGAGGTGGTGTACGGGCCAACCTGGGGATGCGGATATACTGGAGCCGATCCAGCCCTGCATCAATACACGGCTACATCGTTCGCTGATAATTATAAGATTTTGGCTAAGCCGATTGTCGGAGTAGAAAAATATGATCCCAATACCTTCCCTATTTATGAAGAGGCAGAGATCTTCCCTGGTGAAAGGAAATTTGAAACGCACAGCTACGATAAAATCGAGCGTAACATCATTCAACAGTCGATCACTCAACTGGCTCGGTTACCGCGGCTATTTGCCAAACTCCAGACAGGAGAAATAAGACACTATCTCATCTATCCGCTGGTATTTATCCTGTTGATTTTTCTTTTAACCTTCTTAAACCTAATCTGATATGCTGAGTTTAGGATTGATCTTACTAAGTGCCATTATCTTCCCTGGCATCATATCGCTCACCAAGGCCAAGATGAGTGGGCGGAAGGGTAATTCGCTTTTGCAACCAATGAAAGACATTGTGCGACTGATGCGAAAAGGCAGCATTTATAGTACCACAACCAGTTGGGTGTTCCAATTTGCCCCAACCATTTATTTGGTGAGTATTCTAGGCGCCATGCTCATGATTCCCTTCCCGAATGGTAGCGAAGGTCTCATCTCCTTCAAAGGTGATTTCCTACTGTTCGCCTACTTATTGGGCTTTGGAAAATTCTTGATGATTGTAGCAGCTCTGGATACGGGGAGTGGATTTGAAGGAATGGGAGCAAATCGGGAAGCACTCTATTCGATGCTTGTCGAACCCGCTTTTTTCATTCTTATAGCCTCGCTTACTTTTTTAAGTGGATTTACTTCGTTTCACGAAATGTTCACCCACTATCACCTCGATAGTTATGCAGCTCTGCTCTACGCAGGATTGGCCATTTATGTAGTTATTCAGATCACGATGATCGAGAACAGTCGTATGCCCGTGGACGACCCCAAGACACATCTGGAGCTTACAATGGTACATGAGGTGATGGTACTGGACAATAGTGGGTTTGATTTGGGGCTGATCCAAATCGGATCAGCATTGAAGTTTACCCTGTATGGAGGATTGATTGCTAATTTGCTCCTTGCGCCATTTCATTTTTCTCCTATGGTTGCGACTGTCTCATTTTTTGGGGTAGAGGTTGTATTTGCAATTGTCATTGGACTGCTGGAGAGTTTCAGAGCTCGTATAAAAATGATCTACAACCCACAGTATATCCTGACCTTGTCGGGTATTGCCATTTTGGCCTTCTTCACCGTTTTGATTATCACCCATAAAATACTATAGGATGAATTCCCTGCTCGTCATATGTTTTATTGCCACGTTGATCTATCTCTCTACTTCGGTAAATATCAAATCG
>Ga0316208_1003705_pt1 | contig 10760 bp, 6 predicted proteins | sample 3monopyrite_MG_FD_204944 | JGI IMG/M metagenome (GOLD analysis project Ga0316208, IMG submission 204944) | Microbial mat bacterial communities from mineral coupon in-situ incubated in ocean water Damariscotta River, Maine, United States -... | ecosystem: Environmental > Aquatic > Marine > Coastal...
TGCAGAGCCCGCGCATCGGCTGGGTGCTTTTTCCCGTCGTCGTCGGACTGGTTGTGCCGTACGTGCTGGTCGGAATCATATCGGCGGGTGCCGTCTTCAACGGAGCCAGCCTGGGTCTGTTTGAAACGGCCTTTGCCGATTACGGTCACGGCATCCCGCCCTGGTTGGGCTCGCTGGTCGTGTGCCTGGTCGTGCTGACCTATGTCTTCTTCGGAGGCATGCGCGGCACGGCCTGGGCGAACGCGTTTCAAACGTGCGTCTTTATGGCTTTGGGAGTCATCACGTTTTTTGTTCTGGTCAAAGGGATCGGCGGTCAGGAAAGTTTTCTCGACAGCCTCAAGTCTGCCAGTTCGGCGGTTGATCCAGCAAAGCTGTCCCGTGAAAAAATGCCGCATCGTGAGTACTTCGCGTTTCTGCTGATTCCTTTTTCGATTGGAATGTTCCCGCACATCTTCCAGCACTGGCTGACCGCGAGAAATGCCGCCGCTTTCAAACTGCCAATCGTCGCACACCCGGTCTTTGTGATGATCGTCTGGGCTCCGTGCGTGCTGATTGGAACCTGGGCATCGGCTGATGGAGTGCTGCCAGCAGGCGTGAATCCCAACGCGCTGCTCAGTTACCTGGTGAGCGCACATTCGGGAGAAGTTCTGGCTGGCCTGCTGACTGCCGGAATCCTGGCAGCGATCATGTCGTCACTCGATAGCCAGTTTCTCTGCCTGGGCACGATGTTCACGAAGGACATCCTGAAACGGAAATCGGGCACTGCAGAAGAGGATCGCGGTACCGTCCTGTTGGCTCGATCGTTCGTCGTCGCCGTCGTGGCGGTCTGTTACCTGCTGAGTCTTGTCGTGCCCGGCGGAGTCTTCAACCTGGGCATCTGGTGCTTTACCGGGTTCTCGGCATTGTTCCCGCTGGTCGCCGCCGCTTTGTACTGGCGTGGCCTGACTGCCGCAGGAGTCTACGCCGGGATCCTCACCACTGGAGTTTTGTGGTGTTATGAGTTCTGGCAATCAGGATACGGAGTCGACAAGCATTACGAATTCCTAGGCATTCACCCCGTCGTTTCGATTGTCGCCGGTTCGACCATCGCCATGATCGCCGTCTCGCTCGTCACGCCACGCCCAAACGCTCAGACACTGGCAAAGTTCTTCCCCGACAACCGCGCAACTTGAATTCCCGAGTCAGCCTCGTCACCCAGGACAGGCGAACGAGACCAACCACGAAATACACGAAATACACGAAAATAGGTGAGCATTCATTTCGTGTCTTTGGTGTATTTCGTGGTTCAGAAATTCCGAGCATCATCTCTTCAAAAATTACTCTTGGAGCATCCCTTCATGACCGTTCACAAATCAACCACCGCGACAAGTTTCGCGTTACTTGTTTGCTCAACCGTCCTGGTCAGCGCCGATGACAAGCCGTGGAAGAAGCACGTTGTCCACGAAAGCGAACGCGTCAACACGGCCGTCGCTGCGGACTTCACCGGAGACGGCAAGCCGGACATCATCAGCAACAGCGGCGGCAAGACTCGGTTGTTCGTCGCGCCTAACTGGGCCGAGCATGTCATCGACGAAACGAAGGGGCACAACTTTATCCACAGCGAACACTTCGACGTCGATGGCGACGGCGACGAAGATTTCATCGGCGCTCGCTACCAGCCCGGCCTCGTCGCCTGGTTGGAGACTCCCAAAGATCCAACAGCCGGAGTCTGGAAAGTCCGCATCGCCGATCAGGAGATCAACGGAATTCACGGGCTGCTCAAGGGCGACGTCGACGGCGATGGCAAAGTCGACCTGCTGGCCAACAGTGCTCAACCGGTCGGAGCGTTTCCGAACTCAGGTGCGTGGCTGAAGGTTCCGAAGAACCCTCGCAAGGCCAGGTCATGGCAGCGCAACATCTTTGCCCGCAACGACGCTCCGGGCCTGAGCCACTACCTCGGCATCGGAGACATCAACGGCGACGGTCGAGCAGATATCGCGATGGGAGCCAAAGGCGGTCCGCAGGACAAGTCCGGCATGGGCGAATGGTTCTACTGGTGGGAAGCATCGATCGATCCCACGAAACCGTTCACTCGGCACGAACTTCCGGGCAAACATCCCGGCGCAACGTGTATCCAGCAGGCCGATGTCAACGGCGACGGAAAAGTCGACTTCATCGCAACGCGCGGCCACGGCCTGGGGGTCATCTGGTTCGAAGCTCCGACCTGGAAGATTCACGACATCAACCCCGATCTGGAGTTTCCACATTGTCTCCAGGTTGTCGACATGGACGACGACGGCGACATCGACGCTGCAACGTGTGCTTACGGAAGTCAGATCGCGGCCTGGTTCGAAAATGACGGTAAAGGGAATTTCAAAACTCACATCGTCGCGACCGAGCAAGCCGCCTACGACATCCGCGCCGTCGACATCGATCTGGACAAAGACCTCGACCTGCTCATCGCCGGCCAGCAAAGCGCAAACGTCGTCTGGTACGAAAACCCTCGAAAGTAACGAAACAAGTTGAGCCGCAGATAAAGGCAGATAAGCGCAGGTCGCTCAAACAATCTGCGTTTATCTGCGCCCATCTGCGGCTTCTTTCAAAATGATCAACGGTAATGTGATGAACTCACTTTGTGACCTTGTGGTTTTCTTTTCAGCGTTCCTCTGAGCTACAGAGTCGGCAATGTCCAAACTGCCCGTTTCCTACGAAGACGTGATGGAGGCTTTGCCTCGCGTCCGAGCCGTTTTGAAGCCGACGCCGCTGTATGAATGGTCTGGCCTGAGCGAGCTGCTCGGCTGTCGGTACTTCGTCAAGCACGAGAATCACCAACCGGTAGGAGCCTTCAAAATTCGCGGCGGCATCAATCTGGTATCGACTCTGACGGACGAGGAACGCGCGGCCGGCATTCTTGGTTGCTCGACCGGCAATCACGGTCAGTCGTTGGCGTATGCCGCAAAAAAGTTCGGAGTCGAATGCACGATCGTTGTCCCCGCCGGAATCAACCGTGGCAAGTGCGTAGCAATTCGGCGACTCGGAGCGAAGCTGATTGAACACGGCCGCGACTTTGACGAAGCACGAGATTACGTCGAGACAGAACTCGTTCAAACCGGACTTCGATACGTTCACTCGGCAAACGAGCCGAAGCTGATCGCTGGCGTGGGATCGATGGCCGTCGAGATTTTCGATGATTTGCCAGACCCCGATGTGATTATTGTTCCAATCGGTTTGGGAAGCGGAGTGGCCAGTACGTGCATCGTCGCCAAACATCTTCGCCCCGAAACCAAGATCATCGGCGTGCAGGCCGAAGGGGCTCCGGCCGTCGCCATGTCATGGAAGAACGGCCAGATCGGAACGGACTACCCATGCAACACGTGGGCCGAAGGTGTCGCCACCCGCGTCCCCGCCGAGATGACTCTGGGGATCATGAACGAGTTGCTCGACGACGTGATTCTGGTCAGCGACGACGAAATGCGACAAGCCGTCTATTGGCTGCTTGAACACACTCACAACCTGGCCGAAGGTGCCGGCGCCGCCACACTCGCCGCAACGTGGAAAGAACGGTCACGATTCGTCGGAATGAATGTCGCCGGAGTTCTGTCCGGAGGAAACCTCGACCTCGCACAGTTGCCCGAGATTCTTGAATTCGACCGTCGTTGAGAAACGGAGCGTTTCTTCGCTCGTAGGGTGTGACCAGCGGGCCGAATGTTAGTCACGGTGTGCCCGCGCGGAGATTTGTGAGCAATCATGACGGCGACGCACTCCAACGGTCGCCCGCGCCGGCACACCAGTCGTTTGATTCGCTCCGCTTGTCACACCCTACTGGCTACTGACCGAGGCTCATCGTCACTCCACATTCGCGAAGTAGCGGCTCAATCGGTTGCCTCGGCAAGGTCGATCGTGATGGTCTTCGTCTCGCCGGATCCAACGCGCACCGTTTGCTTCTTTCGAAGTTCACCCTTCACTCCAACGTCGATGATGACGAACTCGCGGCCGATCTCGCTTCGCACGATCGAAGCGGAAATCACAACGCCGTTCACGATTATTGCGAGTTGCTGAGCAAGGCAGGTCTTCGAAAGACGCTGCATGTGTCGCCCGCCGAGCTGATCAAGTTTCACTCGGATATTCCGATGCCCGAAATCGTCATCCTGGATATCGACTTCCGAAACATGCCATGAACCATCAGCGGTGAGGACATGCTCAGGCGAGTCGCTCAGAAGCCCAAACGCAAAACTGCCATGCCAAAGAACGTGCAAGAGCGACAGCGTCAGTTGCCACGCGATTGAGGTCGCGGTGTCGGTCAGTTGCGAGAATGCAGATGCCATCATGAAAGAGTCTCCAGAATTCGGACGACTAAACGTAACTCGCTCAGCACCAAACGTTTTCTGTACGGTGGGCACTGCCCACCAGTTTCGAATCATTCTGGTGGGCGGTGCTCACCCTGCAAATCTCGTACGGTCAAACCTTTGCGGAACTACTGTTTCAGCTCGCGAGCCTTTCGCGAGATGACCTTGCGGATGGCAGCCAGTTCTTCGGAATCAACATCGGACGCTTCAAACAGTTCGCGCATCACGGCGCTCGCTGAGCCATCAAATACTCGGTCGACAATGTCGCCGAGCATGCGACGACCGACGCTCTGTTGCTCGATGAGCGGCGTGAACTCGAACGCCCGCCCGGCCTTTTCCCGTTTGAGATACTGCTTGCGGACCATGATATTCATCATGGTGATGACCGAGCTGTGCGCGAGTTCGCGACCAGCTGCAGCCAGCTCGTCGCGAACATCCTGCACCGTTTGCGGCGACTTCTGCCACAATACTTTCAGAATCGCGAGCTCTAATTCAGTCGGATGCTCTGAGGGCGGGCGGGCCATGTTGCGAAACTCCAAAAGTCGACGCACGAACTTTTAATTCGTTCGGAGTTTAGACAGAGAAGCAAATCAGTCAAGCTGAATATCGAACGAATTAAATATTCAGAACGCCCGAATCATTCTCGACCAGGCTGACTTTTGAACGCAGAGGTCGGAGAGAAAAAACGCTGAGGGAATGGAGAGTCCGCTTTTGCTCGGCGAGTCCTCTCGCGGCCTCTGCGTTCCGTCATCTGAACTTCACGGGAACGACGAGTGGATGGAAGATTTGACCACGGAATACACGAAGTGACACGGAAAAAGGCAGTCCCTCTTCCGTGTCACTTCGTGTATTCCGTGGTTTTATTTTTACGGAGCCGTCTACTTGCCGAGGCAGATGACGGTGCCGTCCTGCGTGGACAGGAACAGCTGACCTCGGGCGGCGGCCATGCCGTCCCAGATGGGGAGTGCTTCGAGCTGTATGCTCGAAATGGTCGAGCCGTCTTTGGCAGAGACCGCTCGGAGGAGTGAGCCTTCTGAACCGTTCAGCAAAGCGTCCTGTTTGGCGAGGACCGCATCGACGGAGACGTCTCGGTTCTTCAGTTTCTCGAAGGTTTCTGCTTCGTCGACGATGTCCGGGGGGCCGACGATGAACAGGTTGGAACCGGCTTTGACCATCGCTCGGACGAACAACGGCGCGTCCTTCGTCCAGTGCGGCTCGACGAACGAGCCGGAAGATTGACCGCCAGCTTTTGTTCGCCCTGCAAAATGCAACGCTTTGCCGGAGCGGCCTGGGACGGACGTCGCGGCAACGATCGATCCGTCGTTGCCGAGGTCGGAATCGTCCGTCGCTTTTCCGCTGGTGAACGAGCTGGCGAAGACGGCTTTGCCGTCTAATGCTTCGGGAGACTCGATGTGTTCTTCGACGTCGGCTGCCGTGAACGACCCGTGAATCACTTTCACGTCGTCGATGACGGCGGTGATGCCGTGCGGAGACTGGTAGTTGCCAACCGCGCTGCCGTCGTCCGCTCCGATTTCGATGGACTGAGCGGGAGCTTTCGGGATGAGTCCTTCAAGCTTTGCGGAAGAAACCATCGAGCCATTGACGTAAAGGACGACCTTGCCGTCGCTGGTGATTGCTCCGGCGAGTTTCGCCCATTTGCCGACGACGGATTCTTTGCTGGATACCTGAACGAGCTTCTCGTTGATCCGAGCGGCAAATTGCGGTCGGCCTTTCTGGATAAATAATGAGTATCCATTCAACGGGCCGCCGTGAGCCACGACAACACCCTGAGGTTTTTCGACGTTGGTCCAGGCTTCAACGAAGATCGACTTGTTGGTTGGGTCAATCTTCTTGGACAGTGGAACGCGAACCATTGCGGCGCTGCTTGCTCCTCGACGCCGGCTCTTGGCAGATTCCGGAACGACCGGAGCTTCGCGTGGTGCCGAGAAAAGTTGGTGTTCGAGGACCGTCGTCCAGCGCAGGTGATCGGGCTTGCGACCGAAGCCGTACACGTTGTCTTCGTCGAAGACGAGAATTCTTCCCGACGGAGCGAACTTGCCCGCCTGGTAGTAGCCCGCGTGGCCGCCGGCAAAGCTCTTGCCATAGACCCAGTAGGAGCGGTGGAACCAGGTGTCGTCCAGGAAGCCCATCGGTGCGAACAGATGAGCGTGCTTGCCGGCGTGGACGGACGCCTGGCCGGCGAAGTCGCCTGAGTTTGGTCCGATGTCGTACCGCTTGCCCTCCTGATCAAGCCGCTGCGATTTCATGTAAACGTTTTCGCCGTCGCTGGAGAGAATGTCCGGCAGACCGACCGGCATCTGCAGCGTTTCGTGCCGCATCTGCAGGTTCTTGCCGGTTTCCGGATCGATCTCGTCGATGATCGATTCGGCGACCATACTGCCGGTTCGAGCGTCGAGTTTCAGGAATCGCAGACCGCCGTCCAGAAAGTTGGATCGACCGGCGACTCCGAACACAAAACCGTTTTGGACAAGCACGCTGCCGTGAACCGGCCAGACGGATTCGAGCTGTTCGAACGCCATCAGTCGGCGATCTTCGGGAGCAGCCAGGTATCGCCAGACGAGTTCTCCGTCGGTCGCGCGGACGCAGTAGATCCAGCCGTCGTTAGCTCCAAAGTACGCTCGCCCGTCTTCGATGGTTGGGGGCGAGTCGACTCGGCTGCCGGCGGTGAATGTCCAGGCTTTTTTACCGGTGGCCGCGTCGAGGGCGTGGACTCGGTGCTCGTCGATCTGCGCGACGAATAGTTTTCCTTCGGCGACGGTGACGGCGGACAGTCGACCGCCAAGCTTCGTCGTCCATTTCTTTGAAAGCTCGGTGGGGATCTCTGCGGACGATGTTCCGCTGCGAGCCTGATCGTGGCGAAAGGTCGGCCAGTCATCGACGACGGACGAAGTCTTAATCGTGTCTCCGAAGGCCGGGCCTTTGACGAGGCGGGTGTCTTCGGGAACGTCTTTGGGTGGCTCGCGCGAGACGGTTGCCGGAGCGAGGGCGTTGAAACCGTACAGTTTGGCTTCCGGGTAGCATGCGCAGTTGTGGGGCGGAGCGTAAACCAGACCGTTGCACGGCATGACACCGTAAAGGCAGCCACCGCGCACCCAGTGATTGATGTCCCAGCTCTTCTCTTTCGTGTCGACAAATTCGATGCCCGTCCGCGACGGCATGATGAAGTTTTCGGTGGCTTTGGCGATGTAGCAGCGATGGTGGAACCAGTACGCGCTGACGTCGGGCGGGAAGGTGATCTTCACTTCACCGGTCTTGAAATCGCGAGCCGTGAAGATGCCCGAGTCGCCGCCGCTGGTCGTCGGCGCGGACCAGACGAGGTCCTTCACGATGAGCAGGTCTTCCGGAGACTGATAACCCGAGCGGTCGTGCGGGGCGTCCCACAGAACCTTGCCGGTTTTCACATCGAACGCTTTCATTGTCCGCTCACCGCCGGCGTAAAGCAGGACGCCTTTGTGAATGACCAGTCGCGGTCCGAAGTTGTAAGTGATCGTGCGGCGGCGGGCGGCGGGTTCGGAGCTCCATTCCAGATCGCCGGATGTTCGGTTCAGGCAAACGACTTTTGTTCCGTCGTGAAGGTAGACATGTTCGGAATCGGCAGTGAGCGTCAACGGTGCAACTTGCGTGCGGCGTTGCCAGTTGGTCTTGCCGGACTTCGCGTCGACGGACATGACGATGACGGGCTTTTCGTTCCAGCGCCAGTTCTTGCCGACGTCGCCCTGGTCGCCAGTGACCGGGTTAATCGGCGCGTACTTAACGAGATCGGACTCGCCCTTGTTAACGGTCAGGAAGAGCGTCCCGTTGTCGTGCAGAATTTCTTCGGTGGCTGCAGTGTCTTCGTAAGTGCGTAGGATTTCGCCGGTCTCCGCGTCGATGGCGGACAACGGAGCATCGATACCCAGCGTGGCGTAAACCTCATCTTTCGTCGCGACCAGACGGCGAGCCAGTTGAGTCGGGCCACTCTTCAGCGGCCACAGATGACTGTGCCACTTCGGAATGTCCTGCTTCCAGAGGATCGTTCCGTTAAACGCGTCGCGGCCGACGAGCTTCCAGCTGGGCGGAAGCTGAATCGAAACTCGCGAGCCTTCGTCCATGATGTAGAACAGGCGACCGCCTGCGGAGACGAGGGCGCTCATGCTGGCCATGCGGTCGTGGTGCCGCGACCAGCGCGGGCTGCCCAGCCACTGCAGATGCCTCGGCGGACCGACGGCCGTGTCCTGGGCGACGGCGTTGTTGCTGGCGCTGTGCAGGAAGTGCGACCAGTCGTCGATGTTGTTGGGACGCGGCTTGACGACCTTCTTCCAGTCGTCGCCGTTTCGAATGAAGGCAACGCCGTTCGGAGTCAGGGCTCGCAGGATCTCGGCGTCCGAAACGTCGCTGCGATCCTCAATCACCATTAGATTGACAAGGTTCTCGATGTACGGCAGTCGCTCGCCGGTCAGCAGGCCGACGGAGACTTCTCCGTAGACGCCCATCTTCTGCAGGGCTGATCGAGCGGCGTTGACCTTGGCAATGTCGCGGTCGATTCCGTGAACCTGGTAGCGGCTGTTGGCTTTCAAAGCGGCGGTCAGTTGGCCATCGCTCAGGCCGATGTGAACGACCAGCCCGCCTTTGATGCCGGATTGTTCGATCAAGTTTGCGGCTTCGGAGGCCGAAGCGGGAGCGGCGTTCGCTGTTGATTGATCGGGAGTAAGGCTCGGCGAGAGCACGGTCAGCAAAGCAAGTAGCGCAATGGAATGGCGGTTCATCGAAAGTCATCTCCGGAATAGTCAGGCACGGCTTGAAACTCAGGTCGCCGTGATGCGGAGATCTGAACCAGTCTCGTCGGATAATGCAAATCCGCGCGCTGATCCCCGGCCATAAAGTGGCCACGAGAAAACGTGGAGCGCGTCAGAGGCGACCGAATCATCCTTCATCCGACCGTGGTGGCAAGACATGCCGGAAGACGATCAGTGGTTCAGCTTCGCCGCAGGATGATGTCGCGGTACTATCCGACTACGAAGCTGTTTTGACCGTACTTTTCTGAATGCTGAAATCGGCCCTCCGATTGTCGTCCTTCACCAGCCAGCGGCTGATCTCTCAACAATGCGTCTCCATCTTCTGACCGCCTCGCGAGCTTCTCATGAGCCGCTCTCGTAAATCACGTGCTGCTGGTAGCGGCTCGGTTCCGTTTCTCGTGCTGGACGAAAATCGTCTGGCATGGACGGCGGTCGACTCAGTCTGCCGAGATGATGATACGGTCGCGTTTGAGCTCGAGTCGGCACTCATTTACGGGCCGTCCGGTTGTGGCAAGTCTCACCTCTGCGACCTGCTTGTCAGAGCGCACGAGGATGCGGCGAAGATCGTTCCGTCGTCGGATTTCGTTGAGCAGGTCACTCGCAACTACAAAGTCGCCAACACCTTTGATCCCGCCATCGAGTACTCTCCCCTGAAACTGTTGATTCTCGAAGACGTTCAACACCTTTGTCGGCACCCGTCAGCACAGCGGGTTTTCGCCACGCTGATGGACGAACTCCGTCGCACCGAGACCTCCGTCGTCTGTACTTCGAACCAGCCGCCCGCAGAGCTGAAAGGGCTGATCCCCCGACTCGCCAACCGCTTCCGAGGCGGACTGTGCGTCGCCGTCCGAATTCCCGGTCCGGCATCGCGAGTCAAGCTGCTCAGCCACTTCTGCAGTCATCTGCAAATCGCAGTTCCTCTGCCGGTGATTCGATTGTTTGCCAACGAACTGTCCGTTTCGCCTCGAGAATTGCTGGGCCTTCTGCTCCGATTCGATGCTCTGGCGACGCAACAGAAAACGATGCCGGACGCTCGGCTGGCGCGGGCCTTTCTCAATCAGGAAATCGCCCCGAGCGCCGTCGAGGTTGAAGACATCGCCAAGGCTGTCGCACGGCAGTTTGGAATCCGCCTTGCCGACATGCGATCTCAGGCTCGCGATCATGCGGTGGCTGTGCCGAGGCAATGCGCGATGTACCTTTCCCGCGAACTGAACGGCGACCACTACTCCAGAATCGGCGAGTACTTCGGGGGAAGAAGCCACAGCACCGTCCTGCATGCCTGCAACCGGATCCGACAGCAGCTCGAAAACGACGCCGGCTTGCGACAGCAACTCAAACGTGCCCGGCAGAGCCTGCGAGGCGTGTAACCGGCTGAGAATTCCCGGACCAACCTCACCTGACTCATGAGCGTCGGCACGAGAGCCTCTTTGACGGCCCGAAAGTATTCCCTAAACTCCGATCATCGTCTTGTTTTGGTAGTAGAATTGGGAGTCGTCACCCGATTCGAACCGCACGCTCACCTCAGACTCGCCCACGGACTCCTCGCCTATGGCCCGCGCACAGCTCACTCGGCACGAATCAGGCCTCATCGCCGCGGCTCAGTCGCTGGTGAGTCAGAAAGGCGCGTCTGCTGTCGTCA
>Ga0316208_1003706_pt1 | contig 10755 bp, 9 predicted proteins | sample 3monopyrite_MG_FD_204944 | JGI IMG/M metagenome (GOLD analysis project Ga0316208, IMG submission 204944) | Microbial mat bacterial communities from mineral coupon in-situ incubated in ocean water Damariscotta River, Maine, United States -... | ecosystem: Environmental > Aquatic > Marine > Coastal...
TGTGGCTTTATCACACCAGGAGCGCCAATGAGTAATCTCTTTTCAGCACGAGCATTTGCTCGATCTGGGCTGGCAGCTTTGTCTGATCTGCAGGATCCCGAGTTTGTCGAACTATTCTCGTATCTTGAAACAGAACAACGACAATTTCTGGACAAGGATGACCAATTTCGTCGTTCCGATTACCAGTGGCCGCGCGATGTGATTCATTGCTGGAGTCGGCAATGGGAGTACCCTTATATCTATCACCATTTACGGGCATCCTTGCAGGCCAAGCTGCCGAATCGGAATGTAAAGGTTGTTGACCTAGGAAGTGCGGTTACGTTCTTTCCCTTCTCGGTGGCGAAACTTGGCTGCCATGTCTACTGTCTTGATGTTGATGCTGACTGTGGACCAGATATAGACAAAGCGGTGGCAGTGGTCGATCACGCACCCGGCAGTCTTGAGTTTGGGCTGATCTCTAATGATCGGCTTCCTTTGGGTGACAGTGAAGTTGATGCATTGTATTGCATAAGTGTGCTTGAGCATGTCCCGTCGCATGAAAAGACAGTTCAGGAGGTGTCGCGTGTCTTGCGCCCTGGCGGATTATTCGCCTTGACCATCGATATGGACTTGTGCGGCTACAAGGACATCGGAGTCGGTAAGTATTACGAACTACGAAGGCTCCTTGCCAAACACTTCGAGCTAGTTGAGCCTGAGACGGTCATACACCCACTAGACACGCTCCGCGCCAGCAACGGGCAATACCCGTATTTGACATTCTCGACGTGGCAGAGATGTAAGTTTCATGCAAAGCAGCGTTTGAGGCCATTCGTCGGAAAGAGCCGACTGGCCGCTGTGCTCCCGGATCTGGCGGTCTGGTGTGGAATTTTTCGAAAAAAACAGGAAAGCTGATCTGCAGTCGAATTCCCAAAGGGAAACGCGTACTTCACGCGGCTGATGTGAAGTTGCATACAACATTGCATCGCACGAAATGCACGATGATTGATGGAATATTCCATGCAGATTGCGATGATTTACTACAACTTCCTTCATGCAGATGGCGAGACCCGTGTAATTGGAGGCGTTGAAACATACTTATGGAACCTTTCGCGACTGATTGCCGAGCGCGGCGACAAGCCGATCCTGTTTCAGCCGGCAGCACAGTCGTTTGACAAACAGATTGAACATTTGAAAGTGATTGGCGTCACACGCAACCGAATGCGACTCCGAAAACACGTCCGCCGGGATTTGTACGACTGTGCAATGTCCTGTTTGAAGCGAGAGGGCGGTGTCATTGTATTCGGCGCAGACAACGCAAGTGTGCGGACCAACTTTCCTCGTAGCTTATCGATTCAGCACGGGATTGGATGGGATCTTCCGGCCCATCTTCTCCATCCAACTCGATTCCTTGGAACGCCACTGGTCACGGACGTCCTGTACAAACGATACCTCAACTATCGAGCAAAGCTTTACTTTTGCAACACGCCGAATCGCGTGTGCGTTGATTACAACTTTCTCAATTGGTACCGCACTCAAGTCGCGGACGACACCAACGGCAAGACTTGGGTTATTCCCAACTTTGTCGACACGCCAACAGGTTATTTGCCAGATTTGGAACGCCATGCACGAGCCCCCGTGAAGATTCTCTTCGCCCGTCGATTCGTCGAAATGCGAGGCACTAGACTGATGGTTGAAGCCGCAAAGCAACTACTGCCAACCTTCCCCGGACTCGAAGTCTGCTTCGCCGGCGAGGGACCTGACGAGCGTATTATTGCAGACGCATTCCCAAACGAACCGCGAGTGACGATTTGCAAATACCTCCCCGATGAGTCGCTCGCCGTTCACTCAGGATATCATATTGCAGTTGTTCCATCGCTTGGTTCCGAAGGAACGTCTTTGTCCCTTGCTGAAGCGATGGCGGCTGGATGTGCCGTGGTCGCTACGAACGTGGGCGGCATGACCAATATGATCATTGATGGTTACAATGGCCGCTTCATCGACCCAAACAGTGCCAGCCTAGTGGCGGTGCTTGCCGAACTTGTTCGCGACAGTGAGCTACGTCGCCGACTTGCAAAATGTGCAAGCGAGACTGCACGAGAATCCTTTTCCTTGAAGAAGTGGAACGATCGCTGGTCTGGCGTCCTTGACCATATCCAAAGTATCCCGCTATAGCGGATTCAGTCTGCAATGTTAGATCACATACTGATAAAGGTACCGCCAGAGTTCTTAATTCTCGCGAGCGTTCCGGCACTCGCGTTCATGCTCTTGGCTGCTCACCGCCCACATGTATGCTTTGCCCTTGCGATCCCTTGCTATCTGTTCGTCGGCCAACTCAATGTTTCAGTGTCAGCGTCCACTGCAATGTGCGTGCTGATGGCGAGCGTCGGTTGCCTTCTGCGGCAGAATGTCGGAGCCGATTTCGAATTGGACCTGGATCACGGTGCGACCGGCCACAAGCACGCGACGTCTATCTCTGGGAATACAATGGTTGCCGGGGACAAAATTTCGCCGCCAGCCGCCAGCCACCAGCAAACAAGGCAGTTCGGGCTCAAACCGCGATCGACACGAGGGAGTAAGGTTCCTTTTGGTCGAAGCGAGAAGCTCCTGCTCGGACTTGCTCTACTGGTACTCGTTAGCACTAGTTACACCTCTAATCCGGCCTACGGCATCGATAAGGCTACGCTATTCTGCTTCCTCTGTGTGCCCGTTGTTATCATTGCCCCCCAGGTGATTACAGGCATTCGAGCATTGCGGACCGTCGTGTCGATCACAACCGTCACGTTCCTAGTTTACGTGCTCGCAAGTACTTGGCCGCAGGCTGGAGGAATCTCTATCGCCGATCGCTCGTCTGCCTTGGCGGACGTAACTCGTGCGGGGCAGTTTTTCGGACTCGCCGCAATTATCGGAATTCTACACTTGAGCATAAACCGCGCAAGTAGCTGGATTTCGCTCTTCATTGTGTGCCTGATCGGTGTGAGTCTCGTACTCCTCCTCAGATCGGGCACTCGCTCCGCGCTTTTATCCATGATGGTTGCACTCACCTGGGCGTACTGGTATGTGCACAAGGACTGGCTAGCCAGCGCTTGGAAGTACTTTGGAACAGCCTCTGCTTCCTTGCTCCTCGCTGTTGTACTTTGGCTGGTTGGCCCCGTTTTCCTCCACGGACTGGTCCCGCATCACGTGCTAGTGCGTTTTACAAGTATCAATAAGCTGTTCGACAACTTTACAGCTGAGAAGATCACCTACTGGGAAGATTCGACCAGCAGAACAGTGAACTACTTTTCCGCTCTGGAGGGCATCAAAGCCCATCCACTGCGAGGAGTCGGCGCTGGAGGATACGCGGAAATTCTTGGAATGTATGTTAACCTGCCCGAGCCTGAAGACGGAATTCTTCATGCCTACCCACATAACTTGCTCTTGGAGTTTGGAGTAGAGCAGGGAATCCCCGGGTTATTGCTTTTCCTCTTGATCCTTAAATTGAACCATGACCAACTGCTTGCTCTTCGAAAAATTGCCTTAGCAAACAGAGAGCATTTGTTATTGATCACATACGTGGCCTGCTTTTATATATACGGCTTATGTGTCTCGATGACTGCATTGGATGTTCCTCGAATGATGATCCTGTGGTGGGGGATGGGGCTGCTTTTCGCGACACGACGGGTCTTCCTACTCGCACCACCGTCGCGGACGGCGACCCGCGTAACGCCAGAATCAACGCTTCACAATCTTGGCCCGTATGGAGAACACGTACGACAGCGCTAGCACCAGGGTAAGTCGGAAACGATTTCTTTTTACGAAACTATAGACCGGAGCCGTAACTCACACGCAATGCCTGCCCCGACCGTGCATCGTTCATGCAATGAAAGAACGAAACTATGAAAGTCATCGTTATCTGTAAGGGAAATCTGGAGGCATTGCCGCCAGTCATGTCCGCCATCCTAGTACTCAAAAGGTTAGATTATGAGGTAGAGGTACTGACCAGTTCTTCACTAGAGGGCACACAGACCGAGTATAGGCAAAGGGGAATTCGTGTGACCAATCTTCTTGGCGCGGATCAACTTCCGGCGGTCGGCATGTTCGGCAAAATGCGCAGCTGGACCACGTTCTCGCATCGAACATGGAAGTACCTCGATTCGAATCGACAGGATTCTCTACTCTGGTTGGGCAGCGCCGACACTGCGTTGGCGATGGGAAAACGCATTCAGCAGCGCCGCTACGTTCTACAACTGCAAGAACTTTACGACAGCAATCCACTTTACCGGCGAATGCTCAAAGCCTTCGCACAGCGATCCAGCTGCGTTGTCGTGCCTGACTTTAACCGCGCCTGCATACTGAGATCCTGGTATAAATTAAAAGAGACACCAGTAGTTGTACCTAACAAGCCTGCTAATCATCCGCGACAGAGAAGACTGAGTATCGAAGACTCTTGTGCCCATAACATAATTAGCTCTGTCAGCGAAGGCGAGAAACTTGTCTTGTATCAAGGAGGGATTCGACCGTACAGCGAGTTGCGCTACGTCGCAGAAGCAGTCCAGCAAATGGGTACTGGATGGCGTCTTGTAGTGATGGGTTCAGGAAACGTTGAGTACCTAGAGAAGCTTCGCAAGGAATTCCCAGGTTGTTTGCACATTCCGCGAGTGACGCCACCAAAGCACTTACAGGTAACGAGTCACGCCCACATAGGTATAGTAACGTATTCCTATGAGTGTCTAAATTTCTTATTCTGCGCTCCGAACAAAACGTGGGAATTTTCTGGTTTCGGAGTGCCCATGATCTGCAATGATCTGCCCTCACTCAGGTCGGAGATTCAAAACACGGGCGCCGGACTTTGCGTGAACATCCAACAAACCGAGGCGATTGTTGCTGCATTGAAATCAATTGATGCTAACCATGTGACCTTTCAGTGCAATGCTCATAGGTTGTATGACAGCATTGATATCGCCGACAGAATTCGCTCGGCTATTGAACGAGCCTGTGACAATCCGGCAGCAAGTTATGGGAAGGCCAGACGGTCTAAGAAAGCTGCTTAGGTGAGATGCGAACCTCGCCACAACCCTCATTTTCGCTATGAGCGTTCTCGTGCAACATACAGAAGGAGTAATCACGATTTAATGCTATCAGCGTACCCAACATCTGCGATTCCAGGCTGACCTGCAATCTGCGTTGTCAAAGGGATCCGCTAGTTGTGTCAAGCGTCTTAGCTAATTTCTAGATCATCATTTATGACTCAGCCACAATCTTCTCTTCTTGCTGGAAGTGCCCAGAATGAAAGTGTTGTTTATCGACAGTTGGACGAAGGGAATTCGGTGTTTTATTCCAGTCAGTCAGTATCTAACGCAGAAAAACATCGAATCTTTGTTGGTTCACTATGGCTCATGGGATGCCGAACCCGGGAGACCACACGAGGAGTTGATTGATGGTCTCCTCTGTCGTGATATCGCATATTACAGGTCACGGTTACTCTACAAGGTTCTCGAACGAGAACGTCCGGATTGCATCGTCACCCTCACTACGAATAACCTCATTGACAGAGCCAAGATCTTAGCCGCTCGCGCGTTGGGCATCCCGATCGTCTTTCTGATGCATGGAATAATCGCTACGACGGAAGCCGCGGTCGAAGAGCAGATCGATGTATTGAAGCCGACACTGCGTCGAAAGCGGTTTAGCAAAATTCCTAAACACCTTAGTCATATTATCCCCAACTACATTTTTTCTGGCATGAAGCTGAAGACCGGCTACGCGCTGACGGCTGCCCCCTATCGCGTCATGATGAACACGTTTCGTTTTCCAGAGAAGTGGAAACAATATCCGGACCCTTCAACGGAACTCCAATGTGACTTGGCCCTCGCCTGGGGAAAAGCCTACAAGGATTTCCTCGTTGAAAAGTATGGATATTCACCGCAAGCCGTGAGCGTGGTCGGACATCCGCCGCTTGACAAAGCCAGCCGTTTGATGGCGTCACCTCCGGACAATCAGGAATGCTCCCTGTTCTTGCACAGTCACGGAATCAGCCCGGATACTTCGAACGTGCTTTATATTGAAGGGGCTTTCGCGTTCTCGGGTTACCAAGGCTGGACGGATGATTCTTTGCTTGCACATCTCCTAGAGATGGTTGAACTGTGCAGCATCGCCGGAAAGCATCTAATCATAAAGTTACATCCGAGTACAGAGCGTGCCCAATGGATACAGTCATGCCTCGAAGGAAGAGCGACGATAATCCAGCAGGCAGATTCGGAAATGCTCATCTGGAATGCCGAGTCTGTCATTGGGCATAGCTCTACACTGATTAACTCCGCCATAGTGCTACATAAACCGGTATTCATTCCGAGGTGGGGAATCTCACGATCCATCCCGGCTAATTTTGATGACATCGCGCCAGTATCAGTCTGCCATAGCCCTGAGCAGCTTAAGTACGGGATCAGTCATTCCAAGGAATCTCGAGACAATCTCAGCTCTCGCCGAGACTGCTACATCCAGCACTACTTGGATCCGCTGGATGGAAACAGTCAGGAGCGAATTGGACAGGCTGTCGCGCAACTGGCATACACACGAGCTCAAACCAGCAAGAGAGCAAAGGTTGCGTAATCATGTACACGGAACTTATCGTGGGCGTCGATGCCTCACGCAATCACTCCGGTGGCGCGAAGGGACATTTAATTGGAACGCTCACGGGCGCAGATCCACGATTATACGGCATCAAGAGCGTCCACTTGTGGGCCTATCAGTCTCTCTCTGATGCCGTACCTGAACGCCCGTGGCTGACCAAACACGTACCTCCAATATTGGGAAAGTCTCTGATCCATCAGGCCTGGTGGCAATACCACTCGCTTCCACGTGAAGCCAAAGCGTCCGGCTGCGAAGTGATGTTCAACACAGACGCTGGTTCTGTCTGTCCATTCCAACCATCTGTCACGCTCAGCCAGGACATGCTTTCGTACGAGCCGGGGGAGATCAACCGCTTTGGTATATCCCTGGCAAGGCTCCGGCTTGAACTCTTGCGTCTAATCCAAAACAACTCACTGAAAACCGCAAGTCGCGCTATGTTCCTGACAAAGCATGCAGCAACGGTAATCCAGAATGTCACAGGCCCTCTCGAAAGTCACGTCGTCGTGCCCCACGGAATTGATGACCGGTTTCGACAGAATCCTGAGACGATGGACCGAACACAAGACAGCAGGGCAGAGGTTAAAATTCTATACATTTCGAATGCTGCTCTCTACAAACACCAGTGGAACGTTGTACGAGCGGTATCGAGTTTACGGGACTCAGGAGTCAACGCATCTCTGCTTCTTGTGGGGGGCGGCCAAGGACGAGCGCAGAGGATTCTTGACCGTGAAATCGCTCTCTGCGATCCGAAAAGGACGTTTGTAAAACAAGAGCCTTTCGTTAAGCACAACGAAATCGCTTGTTACCTCGCAAAGGCTGATTTGTTTGTCTTTGCCTCAAGTTGCGAAAATCTTCCAATTACGCTCCTTGAGGCAATGGCGAGTGGATTGCCAATTGCTTGCTCTGACAGAGGGCCGATGCCGGAGGTACTACAGGATGGGGGTATCTACTTTAATCCCGAAGATTCGAGTTCCGTTGCAGCGGCAATTGAGAGTATCATTGTAACACCCGGCCTCAAATCTCAGATTGCTTTACGCGCAAAGGAACTGTCGAATCAGTATTCGTGGCAAAGATGCGCCAAGGAGACATGGGACATCTTGAGTGATTGCGCAAAACAGGCACGTGCTGCCTAAAGGATGCCAGATGGTTGAAAACGCGAAAGTTCACTTCAATCGGCGACCGTATCGAATCTGCTCGAACTGTGTAATGGATACTACCGACTCGATGATTCAGTTCGACGAAGATGGTGTTTGTGATCATTGCAATGGGTTTAGCAAGAATATTTACCCGAATTGGAATGTTGGCATAAAAGGCTGGGAACAACTACAGAAAAGCGTCGGGAGGATCAAGGCAGAAGGGAGGGGGAAAGAGTTCGACTGTATCATGGGGATGAGTGGTGGGGTCGACAGTTCGTATCTCACATACGTCGCAAAGGAGAAGCTCGGCTTGCGCCCTTTGGTGTTTCATGTTGACGCCGGATGGAATTCCCAGGAGGCAGTCAACAACATCGAAAAGCTTGTCGATTGTCTTGGACTGGATCTCTACACAGAGGTCATTGACTGGGAAGAGATGCGGGATTTGCAGTTGGCCTTTTTCAAGGCGAGTGTTCCACACATTGACACTCCCCAGGATCATGCCTTCTTCGCCACAATGTATAACTTCGCGAACAGGCACGGCATCAAGTACATCCTGACCGGAGCTAACTATTCTACTGAATGCGTCAAGAATCCGCTCGAATGGCATTACCATGCCAGCGACCTTAGACAGCTCAAGGATATCCACAGCAAATTTGGCACACGCCCATTAAAGTCGTTTCCGCTCACAAACATCCTTCGGCACAAGCTGTACTATCGATATTTAAAAGGGATTCGTGTCGTCAAACCGCTCGATTACGTCCCGTATATCAAGAAAGATGCCGTCAAACTCCTTTCAGAGCATTTCGGCTGGCAGACGTACCCGCAAAAACATTTCGAGTCTCGGTTTACAAAGTTCTATGAGTCCTACTGGCAGCCGGTCAAATTCGGTATTGACAAGAGGAAGGTCCAGTTTTCAAGCCTGATCCTGACTGGGCAAATGACTCGCGAAGAGGCTCTGGCTGAACTTGCCAAGCCACCCTACCACGAAGAAACAGTGGCTCAGGACTTTGAATACATCGCCACAAAGCTGGGGATTTCGGTTGAGGAGCTCGAAGGCTACCGCGACGCCCCCAACAAGAATTACACAGACTACAAATCGCAGATCGGTACTTACAAGATTGGGACTCGGGTCCTGCAGATGCTGGGTGCTGAAAAGAGGACGATGAGGTGATTAAGGTTCTTGATTACGGTTCGGGTAACGTCAAAGCGATTACCAATATCTATAAACGGATGAATGTCCCGTGCGGAATCGCATCGAACGTGACGGAACTGGCAGAAGCGGATCGTATCATCGTGCCAGGAGTTGGAGCGTTTGACCAGACGATGATTCTTTTGGAGCGGTCAGGGATGCTCGAAACAATGAACGAGATGGTTGTGGGGCGAAATGTACCTGTTCTTGGCATCTGTGTTGGAATGCAGGTAATGGCGAGTGCCAGCGAGGAAGGTAGACGGGCAGGCCTCGGCTGGATAAACGGCGTTGTCAGAAGGATCGATACTACGGAACTGACACACAAACCGTCACTACCTCATATGGGATGGAACTCGATCCGAACGACAACTCCTCACCCCGTGTTTCACGAAGTTGACCTGACCAAAGGGTTTTACTTCCTGCATTCATACTGTTTTTCCTGTGAGGACGAGCGGAATGTAATAGCAACTTCACGCTACGGAAATGAAGTAACCGCAGCGGTCAACTCTGGAAACGTTTTTGGGATGCAGTTTCACCCCGAGAAGAGCCACTCGAACGGCATCGCCGTGTTTAAGAATTTTGCGGAGATTTAACGTGCTACGTTCCCGCGTAATCCCCTGCCTGCTTATCCAGAACGGCGGGCTGGTAAAAACAACTCAGTTTAAGGATCCGAAGTACGTTGGTGACCCCATCAACGCCGTTCGGATTTTCAACGAAAAAGAAGTCGATGAGCTGATCGTTGTAGATATTGACGCTACGGTGAAGAAACAGGAGCCGAATTACCGGCTGATTGAAAATCTCGCCGCTGAGTGTCGCATGCCGCTTTGTTACGGAGGGGGCGTCAAGACATCCGAACAGGCCCAGAGAATCATTGGATTGGGCGTTGAAAAGGTGGCGATGAGTTCATCGCTGATTGAGCATCCTTCTCTCGCCGGAGAGATATCGGAAGCGATTGGTAGTCAGAGTGTCGTTCTCGTTCTTGATGTTCGGAGAAGTCTTCTCGGAAAGTACTCCGTTTGTGTACATAACGGTCGACGAAACACCCGGCAAGATCCTTTCGAGGTGGCGGCGTCAGTTGAGAAGTTTGGGATTGGTGAAGTTGTCGTCAACTCAATCGACAACGACGGAAGAATGATGGGATTCGACGTTCAACTTGCCGAGAAGATGAGAGCAGCCGTCGGTGTCCCAATGACCGTCCTCGGGGGAGCAGGAAGTATTCAGGACATTCGCGGCCTGATCGACCGGTTCGGAGTGGTGGGTGCTGCTGCAGGCAGTCTGTTTGTTTTCAAGGGCAAATACCGAGCCGTGCTGATCAACTATCCGGGCGTCGTCGAAAGAATACCGGTTCCTGCATCTCGTGCAGCCTGAGACAGCTTCACACAAGTCACCGTTCTATCGCGGGACGTCGAACGACGTTTCGGGGCATCGGTATATCACTGTGATTACGGATGATCTATCGCACGGCTAGATGGCGGACTGACAATCGAATTAGGCTGGAAACGGAGTTTCACGGATGCGAGGAATTGTACAGGACGTGGGAGTTGGCTCGCTGACGGTTGCAGAAATGCCAATTGCAGCGGTCCAGTGTGAGTCAGTACTAATTAGCAATAGTCGCTCTCTGTTGTCCGCTGGCACGGAGAAAATGGCGCGCGAGCTGGCGAAGAAGTCGTTGCTCGCCAAGGCGAAAGAACGACCCGACCATGTGCGGCGGGTGATGGAGAAGGTTCGTAACGAAGGGTTATGGACCACGATCGAACAGGTGAAACAAAAGCTTGATGAACCGATGCCGATGGGGTATTGCTCCGCAGGTGTGGTGCTGGCCTGCGGTGATGGAGTGCAGGGGTT
>Ga0316208_1003708_pt1 | contig 10749 bp, 7 predicted proteins | sample 3monopyrite_MG_FD_204944 | JGI IMG/M metagenome (GOLD analysis project Ga0316208, IMG submission 204944) | Microbial mat bacterial communities from mineral coupon in-situ incubated in ocean water Damariscotta River, Maine, United States -... | ecosystem: Environmental > Aquatic > Marine > Coastal...
CTAGACCAGATGCCAGCTAACGAACACCTTACTATGCAAATAGCAAGGCAAATATTTAATATTGAAACTGCTGAAAACGCATTAATATTTTTTAAAAATGGTCAACCTGCTTACCTAACAAAAAGATTTGATGTTAAGGAAGATGGTTCCAAATTAGCAAAAGAAGATTTTGCTTCATTAGCTGGACGCACACCTCAAACTCATGGAGAAAACTATAAATATTTAGGTAATTATTTAGAAATGTTCGAATTGATGAAAAAGTTTTTACCAGCTTACCAGCTAGAAGCACCAAAATTGTTTTCATTGATTGTCTTTAATTATTTATTTTCAAATGGTGATGCCCATTTTAAAAACTTTTCCTTAATAGAAACTCCCTTAGGAGATTATAGATTGAGTCCTGCCTACGACTTACTGAATACTCGAATACATATAGAAGATTCAGATTTTACATTAGATGATGGTTTATTACCAAAAAATTTAGCAAAAGGTAATGTATGGTTTCAACTAAATTTATTAGCCGAAAAAGCAACGCTTAGTAAGGTGCAAAAAGATGGTATTTTTGAAAATTTACTTTCAAAAAAAGAGGAAGTTGAATATTTGATTAATTCATCATATCTAAATGAAAGAACAAAACGCAACTATACTCAAGCATACGAAACAAGGTTGAAAAAAATTAAAAAGTATAGCGTACAACAAGGTGTGTAATTAATTGCTTAAAATTTAAATTCTTAACTAGTATAATTATTCCATAAACCTCCTAAATTTAGTAGTATTGCACTTCTAAATTACACCCATGATTAAACGTACAAAAGCATCCATTTCTAAATGTATTTTACATAAAGTTGGCAACAAATTTAATAGCACTAAAAATGCTTTTTCGGAGCAACCAATTGATTTTGACGAAGCTAGCTACGATTTAATATTACCTTATCTACTGCGTCCTTTTGGGAGCGTTGCCGAAAGTTACAGGTTTAATCATCACTCCAACATCAACCTTAATGAAATTAATAGTTATGCCACCCAATTGTTAAAGGACGATACCGATTTTGTAGCCACTTCAAAACACATTGTTACACATTTGTTCGAGCAATCTAATTCTGCCCAAATAAAAACTGGCGATGTTATAATTTGTATGTTTCATGATATACAATATGAAGACTACTTAACTGATGCTATTGGTATTTTTAAAATTGAAAATAAATCGCATTTCTTCCAAACACATTTAGAGAATAATAGCTACGATTTGTTTGTGCAAAAAGGCATACAAGCCAAAAAGGTTGATAAAGGCTGTTTAATTTTAAATGCTGCTGATGGTGAAGGCAATATTGTATTGAGTGTCGATAACAATAATTACGATGCACAATATTGGATTAAAAGCTTTTTAAACGTTAAATATCCCGACGACTCCAATCAACATACCAAAAACTATATTGAAATGTGCAGGGAGTTTTCAAAAGAAATTGTACAACTACAATTTGGCATGCAAGAACAAAGTTCGTTTTTAGCAAAAACGGTCGATTTTTTTAAAGAAAACGAAGTGGTAAATATTGAAACTTTTAAAGAGGATGTTTTTGAAGAGGAAGACCACATTCAGCTATTTGAAGACTACAAAAAAACCTTTGAGAGTGATAATAATGTACTCATTAGAAATCAGTTTGATGTGTCTGAAGTAGTCCTCAAAAAGCAAAAACAAAAAATTAAAACCGAAATAAAGCTCGACACCAACATTCAAATTAAACTCGATGTGGATGCTCCTGATGCCTCAGCCGAATATTTAGAACGTGGTTACGACGATGAGAAAAAAATGCACTATTACAAAGTGTATTTTAATGCCGAGGGATGATTTTTTAGCACCTCAGCTTCAAAAAGCTGAGAAAAATGTTTTAGTAATTTTTCTTTAACCTCAGCTTCATCAACAGTAGCTTTACCAAGTTCAACATTTAATGAAGTGACTGCCTTACCACGAATACCACATGGAATCATTAAATCAAAATAACCCAAATTGGCATTGACATTCAAAGCAAATCCATGCATGGTTACCCAACGACTTGCGCGAACTCCCATAGCGCAAATTTTACGCGCAAATGGTGTGCCTACATCCAACCAAACTCCTGTTTCTCCTGGACTGCGTACAGCTTTCAAACCATATTCGTCAAGTGTAAGAATAATCATTTCTTCCAAAAAACGAAGGTATTTGTGTATATCAGTAAAAAAATTATCTAAATCGAGAATGGGATAACCTACAATTTGTCCAGGACCATGATACGTAATGTCTCCTCCTCTATTGACTTTATAAAACGTGGCATTTTTTTCTGTTAGTTCCTTTTCATCAACTAATAAATTACTCATATCGCCACTTTTTCCTAAAGTGTAAACGTGAGGATGCTCTACAAACAAAAAGTAGTTTTTAGTTTCAAGGTTAAGTTCCTCTCTTCTGTTTTTAATCTTAGTGTCCAGAATACCTTTAAACAGTTTTTCTTGGTAATCCCAAGTTTGCTTATAGTCTTTGTATCCTAAGTCTTGTAGTTCTACTTTCTTATTCATAGACTACAAAATTACGACTTATTTAGAAAATACTTTACTTTAATACAACTGAAAACTGCATACTGCCAACTAAGCACAGAGCACTACCTTTCAGGATTATTTAAAATAACTAATGCTGCAATAACACCTGGAACCCATCCAAAAAGCCACAATAAGAAGACAATAAAAATGGAGCCGCAACCTTTATCAAGCACAGACAAAGGTGGAAAAAAAATGGCCAGTAAAACCCTCCAAATACTCATTTAATTTGATTTTTTAATTGATGATTACCTATTTGACGCATTATAAATACTTTTGTTACAATACATAAAGCAACGATATTATTTACTATCTAACAAATAGTATTTATCTTTGTGCGTTTAAATTTCACTTATAGTAAAAAGACAATGTCGCAATTATCAGAACAAGAATTAGTTAGACGCGAAAAGCTTAAAAACATAAGAGCTTTAGGCATCAATCCTTATCCAGCAAATTTATATCCTGTAAGTCATAGTTCAAAACAAATAAAACAGGATTTTGTTGAAGGCAAACAGGTAATTGTAGCTGGTCGTTTAATGTCTCGTCGTATTCAAGGAAAAGCCTCTTTTGCCGAGCTTCAGGATAGTGAAGGTCGTGTGCAAGTCTATTTTAACCGAGATGAAATTTGCCCTGGAGACGACAAAACCATGTACAACGATGTTTACAAAAAATTGCTTGATATAGGTGATTTTATTGGTATTGAAGGCGAGCTGTTCACCACTCAAGTTGGAGAAAAGACCATCATGGTCAAAAACTTCTCTATTTTGAGTAAATCCTTAAAACCATTACCATTACCAAAAACAGATTCAGAAGGAAATACCTTTGATGAATTTAACGACCCAGAAATGCGTTACAGACAACGTTATGCCGATTTGGTAGTGAACCCAAAAGTAAAGGACACCTTTATAAAACGTACGCAAATTGTTAATACCATTCGTGAGTTTTATAACGATATGGATTTCTTGGAAGTAGAAACGCCTATTCTACAACCAATTCCAGGAGGCGCTGCTGCAAGACCATTTATAACACACCATAATACATTAGACATGCCTTTGTACTTACGTATTGCCAACGAATTGTACTTAAAACGATTAATCGTTGGTGGTTTTGATGGTGTATATGAATTTTCTAAAGATTTTAGAAATGAAGGCATGGACAGAACGCATAATCCTGAGTTTACAGTTATGGAAATGTATGCTGCATACAAAGATTATAATTGGATGATGGATACCACTGAAGAACTCCTAGAGAAGATTGCCATAAAATTACATGGTACTACCAAGGTGGAGTTTAATGGAAAAGTAATCGACTATAAAGCACCTTATAAGCGCATTGGAATTTTAGACGCAATAAAAGAACATACAGGATTTGATTTATATCAAAAATCGGAAGATGAGATTCGTGAAGCTTGTAAAGCTTTAGGTATTGAAGTTGACAAAACCTTTGGCGTTGGAAAAATGATTGATGAAATTTTTGGCGAAACCTGTGAACCTCATTACATACAACCAACTTTTATAATAGATTACCCAACCGAAATGAGTCCGTTAACTAAAAAACATCGTTCAAAAGAAGGCTTGACCGAACGTTTTGAGCTTATGGTGAACGGAAAAGAGTTAGCAAACGCTTATTCGGAGTTGAACGACCCAATCGAACAACGCGAACGCTTTGAAGATCAATTAAAACTCTCTGAAAAAGGTGATGACGAAGCCATGTTTATTGACCATGACTTTTTACGTGCTCTGGAATACGGAATGCCTCCAACATCAGGTATTGGGATTGGTATTGACAGGTTAACTATGTTTATGACCAACAATCCGTCCATACAAGAAGTGCTGTTTTTCCCTCAAATGAAACCTGAGAAAAAAGCGGTTGAAATGAGTGATAACGAAAAAGCGATTTTCGAAATCTTAAAAACTCAAAAAAGCATGGATTTATCAGATTTAAAAGCACAATCAGGATTAAGTAATAAAGGTTGGGATAAAGGCATGAAAGGTCTAGCTAAACATGGCTTGACCAAAGTCACTAAAACTAATGATGCTTTGATTGTAGAGCTACAGGATTAACAAAAAAAAGCCAGCACAATGTGTGCTGGCCAACAGGTCTTTACTAATACTCTTTGGCAAAAATCAATAAAGACACATTAGTTTACCTATTAGCAGTTCATCCCTTTATAAGGATTAAAGTTTTTAGGTAAATACCTTTTAGCATCAAACCCTAGTTTTACTTCTTCTTCAAGTTCAACCAGCTCAATCATTGACCAATCAAGGTCGTTCTTCCCTTCTAGTGCATTAAAATTTTCAGGTAAATATTGAGTTGTATCAAAATGTATTTCAACATCCTCCTCTAACTCAACCAATTCAACTTTAGACCAATCAATATCATTTTTTCCTGCCAACGCATTAAAGTTTTTAGGTAAATATTGTTTTGTGTCAAAATCGAAATGTACTTCTTCTTCTATCTGGTAAACCTCAAAAGAATCTATATCAATATTACTTTCAAAAAGTAAAGTTTCAAGGTTTATTTCTTTTAACGTTTTATAATTTTTTTTAGTATTATCATGGTTCTTTCCAGATAATGCATTAGCATTAAACGCTATAAATGCTGCTAGTAATAAAATTAATCGGTTCATGTTATTTTTGGTGTTTTGTTTTGTTTTTTATACCTCTATTGACGTTATAAAAACTAAAACGTTACTTACATTTAGAAATGTTTAACACATTTAAAACCTTTTTAATTCTTTTTTAAGATTAGCAGCTTGAAATGTTAATTTTTTAAGACCACTATTTTAGAATTTCTTTGATTAATTTATGATATAAATCAAATTCAATTAAGTTATTATGACCTCCATTTTCAATAGCTGTAAAGGTTGTTTTATCTTTTGGCGAAACCTTAAACAGTTTCTCTCCACTTTTAAATGGTACTACATTGTCATTTGTACCATGCGCAATATAAATGGAGCTTTGTACACTTTTTATATGCTCGTTATTTGGAAATTGGTATTTAAGTAAATTATTTATGGGGAAAATAGGAAATCGTTTTTTAGCAACATCAGCTATATTGTAAAAAGGAGATTCTAAAATTAGCTTTTTGGGGCTATTTAATGAGGCTATTTTTGTTGCAATGGCGCTTCCAAGAGAACGACCATACACAATAATGTTTTCTTCTTTCCAAAACTGTTTTAAATGGTCATAACTTACTTGTGCATCGTTATATAGAGCATTTTCACTCAGCTCGCCTTTGCTTTTTCCGTACGTTCTATAATCCATGATATACACGTCATAATCCATGTCAACAAAATACTCGGCAATCTTGCTCCAACGTTTTAAATTTCCTGCATTTCCATGAAAATAGATAATAACTCCCTTTGGGTTGCCTGCTTTTATATGTAGTGTATTGATTAGACCATTATCTTGTGTGTCAAGAAAATATTCATTGTATTTATAGGACAGTTGATAAGTATAGTCTTGTGGTAAGGTTTCAGGTCTAAACAAAAAGTTTTCTTGAAAAAAATATAGTATTGCAATCACCATTACATACAATCCAAATACTAATAAAACACTGTTTTTAAGTTTTCGTTTTAGATTTTTTGGACGTGTGTATGACATTGATACTGGTTGTTGAAAAATCTATTTCCATAGGTTTTGAATTAATAATTTCTTCAATCATTTTATGATAGGATTCAAAGTTGTTCAAATTTTTATGGCCTCCTCCAATTACAGTGTGCAGTTTTGTTCGTTTTGCATTTACCTGAGATAGTTTAATACTCGATTTGTAAGGGATTAACTTATCGTGTGTGCCATGGATAATATGTATTGGACATTGCACATATTTTAACCATTTATAGGTTGGTAATGGGTATTTCATCAATAAGGATAATGGCATAAATGGCATATATCTACCTGTTACTTTGGTTAAACTGTAATAAGGTGCATCCAATATTAAAAGTCTTGGATTGTTAATTGATGCCAGTTTTGCTGCAAAACCCGAACCTAAAGAGCGACCATATAAAATAATGTGTTCTTCGGGAGTTCGTTCCTTTAATTTATTGTAAACTTTTTGTAAATCTCGCTTGATGGCCTTTTGTGAGCGTCGTCCTGTACTTTTTCCAAAGCCTCTGTAATCTACCATAAACACACTGTAATCATGCCTTGTAAAATCCACAGCAAACTTTCCCCAGCCTTTAATGCTTTTTGAATTCCCTTTAAGATAAAGTACAATGCCTTTGGGTGGGTTTTTGCTTTTAAATAGTAATCCATTTATTCGGGCACCATCCCTAGTTTCTAGGTAATACTCTTTTGTATCTTGATTTTCATAAGCAAACTTAAAATCATCACTTAATTTTTCTGGCTTAAACAATAAAAAATCCTGCAAATAATACAATGCTACACTTATTGCGATATACGCAAACAGAACAATCAAAACAATTTGCAACCAAAAAGGCATTTTTTAATAATTTACATACAATATATGAAATTTCAATGTATGATATTATTGATATATTGTCAACTTATAAAATCACACCCATTTAACCAAAATAAAAGAGATTTACAGAAAATAATGACGCCATAACGATTTTTTTAAAACTTTTAAGGCTTTTTTACTATTTTGAGCAACTAACAATAAAACCCAAATTAATGAAACGCCTTATAATTACTTTAGTTGCAGCTTCACTTTTTACTTCATGTATAAATGATTCGGATGATTATATAGTGTTACAAGACGACCCAATAATTGCAGAATTTTTACCGAACCTTTCTCAATTAAATTTATTTGTTGGAGATTTAAACACTTTAGCCGTAAACTCCAATATGTTTAAATATGAGTTAAACACGCAATTATTTACCGATTATGCACATAAACTAAGAATTATTGGGCTTCCTGAAGGCACAGCCTTGGAATATGCTGATGATGGATTTCCAATATTCCCAACTGGAACCCTTATTGCAAAAACGTTTTATTATAATTTAGATGAAACCAATCCAAATTCTGGACAAAAAATTATTGAAACCCGTGTGTTAATTAAAGAAGAAACTGAATGGACAATTGGAAACTATGTTTGGAACGAAGACCAAACCGATGCCGTTTTAGACCAAAACCAGTATAATGTTACTGTAGATTTTGTTAACGAAACTGGCGATGATGTTACTGTAAACTATGTGGTTCCTGGCGCTAATGATTGCACAAAATGCCACAGCAATAGTAATAATATAACACCTATTGGTCCCAAATTACGAACCATGAATTTTAATGTAGATGGTGTAAACCAATTACAATATTTTATTGATAATGGACAATTAATAAACGCTCCAAATCCTACTCAAATAAGCTCATTGCCCAATTGGGAAGATGATATAAATTATAGCCTAGAAGAACGTTCACGCGCATATTTTGATGTAAACTGTGCTCATTGCCATACAACTGGAGGTTTTTGTGAATTTCAATCTACATTGAATTTAGCTTTCGAAACCAATTTTGATGATACCAATATCTTTCAAAGACGTTTTAGTATTTCCAATAGAATGGCTACATATTCACCTGGAATAAGCATGCCTTTTATTGGCACAACCATGATTCATTCCGAAGGTTTCGACTTAATTCAAGAATATTTAGACTCTTTATAAAAAAACCTAATTCCATCTCAATTATAAGAATTATAATATGTTATAATTTCAGTTAAATTATTACTAATTTTTTAGCTAATTACTTGAGTTTTATTTTGTATTTCCTATTTTCACGTCTTAACCAAAATTTAAGTTAATTTGAAACATTCTATTAAAGTGTTACTATTAGCCTTGACGCTAATTATATCTTCATGTAACACATCTAAAAAAGCAGCCGAAGCTGAAGCTGCCAAAAAAGCAGCAGTAGCAAAAAATGCAAAACCAAAACCAAAAAAGGGCGATATTCAACCTTATAGCAAGGTAGTTACTAAAGATGCTAAAACAGATGATGGGCTTTTTAAAGTTCATAATATAGATGGTAAATATCTCTATGAAATTCCAAATAATTTGTTTGAGAAAGAAATGTTAATGGTAACACGAATTTCTAAAACCGCTACAAATATTGGGTTTGGTGGAGAAAGACAAAATTCACAAGTGTTACGTTGGCAGAAAAAAGACAAGAAAGTATTACTTAGAGTTGTGTCACATTCCATAGTAGCAGATGAAGATTTACCAATTCATCAAGCAGTTGTCAATTCTAACTTTGAGCCTGTTTTATATACATTCCCAATTAAAGCATTCAGTAAAGATTCTACTGCTACAGTAATTGATGTTACAGAGCTTTTTGAAAAAGATGTAAAAGCATTAGGCATACCTGATCGTAGAAGAAAGCAATATAAAATATCACGAGTTGATGCGAATAAATCGTTTATCGAAAGTGTAAAAAGTTACCCAACAAACATTGAAGCTCGTCATGTAAAAACTTATATGGCTGGAGCTGCTCCTTCCAATTCGAGTACTGGAACAATCTCTATTGAAATCAATAACTCAATGATTTTGTTACCAGAAGAACCTATGAAAAAACGTATTTATGACGAACGTGTTGGATGGTTTGCTCGAGGTCAAGTAGATTATGGATTAGATAATCAGAAAAGTGAAACCGTAAGATTTCTTGATCGCTGGAGGTTGGAAGTAAAAGATGAAGACATTGAAAAATTTAAAAGAGGTGAATTAGTAGAACCTAAAAAACAAATAGTTTACTATATAGATCCTGCTACACCAATGAAATGGCGAAAATATCTTAAACAAGGAGTTGATGATTGGAATGTCGCTTTTGAAGAAGCAGGTTTCAAAAATGCCATAATCGCTAAAGACCCTCCCACTAAAGAAGAAGATCCAGAATGGAGTCCAGAAGATGCAAGATATTCGGTTATTCGTTATTTCGCTTCACCAATACAAAATGCTTATGGTCCTCACACTAGTGACCCTAGATCTGGAGAAATACTTGAAAGTGATATAGGCTGGTATCACAATGTCATGAGTTTATTACAAGGATGGTTTTTTGTACAAACAGCTGCAATAAATCCTGAAGCACAAATGGTAGGGTTTAAAGACGAAGTTATGGGAGAACTTATCAAGTTTGTATCGTCTCACGAAGTTGGACATACTTTAGGGTTGCCACACAACATGGGAAGCAGTAGCGCTTACCCAGTTGAAAAACTAAGAGATGCTGAGTTTACCCAAAAATACGGAACTGCACCATCTATTATGGATTATGCGCGTTTTAATTACGTAGCACAACCTGGAGATGAAGGCGTTGCTTTAATGCCAAATATTGGTGTCTATGACAAGCATGCCATTCGTTGGGGATATCGTCCAATTTTAGATGCAAAAACTGCAGAAGATGAAAAGAAAACATTGGATAAATGGATTTTAGACCATGCTGATGACCCAATGTATCGCTTTGGACAATATAATGGTATTGATCCTTCAGCACAAACTGAAGATTTAGGAGATGATGCTCTAAAAGCTAGTAATTATGGAATTGCAAACTTAAAGCGTATTGTGCCTAATTTAATAAAATGGACTTCTAAAGACGGAGAAACTTTTGGTGACTTATCGACAATGTATAGACATGTTGTATCTCAGTATAATCGTTACATGGGACATGTAACTACTAACATTGGTGGTGTTTATAAACATACCAAAACAGCTGATCAAGCTGGTGATGTTTTTACTAATGTTGATAAAGGACATCAAAAAAATGCATTAAAATTTTTGAATGATGAATTATTCAACACACCTACTTGGTTAATTGATGAGGCTATCATCAAGAAAACTGAATTTAATGGTGTAACAGAGCGCATTAGAGGCATTCAAGCTAGAACTTTAAACAATATTTTAAATCTTACTAGAATGATGCGTATGATTGATAATGAAACGCTTAATGGCAATGAAGCCTATACTTTAATGTCTATGATGGCCGATTTACGTAATGGTATTTGGACAGAATTGCGTACCGGAAAAAACATTGACACTTATAGAAGAAATCTACAACGCGCTCATGTAGAAAGATTAGCAACCCTTATGGAATCTAAAGATGTTAGAGGACGAAGAGGCACCGTAACTGTAAAGCAATCGGATATTATCCCTGTTGTTCGTGGTGAGCTTAATAGAATTAAAAGAATGGCACAAAATGCTTCAGGTAGAGGCAATACCATTACAAGATATCATTTACAAGATATTG
>Ga0316208_1003712_pt1 | contig 10735 bp, 4 predicted proteins | sample 3monopyrite_MG_FD_204944 | JGI IMG/M metagenome (GOLD analysis project Ga0316208, IMG submission 204944) | Microbial mat bacterial communities from mineral coupon in-situ incubated in ocean water Damariscotta River, Maine, United States -... | ecosystem: Environmental > Aquatic > Marine > Coastal...
ACCCGCACAGTCTGATTCGGGGGCGTCGAAGCAATCAGTCATCACCACGTCGGCGGAACGCGCGGCATCGTCGAAGCATTCGTTTAGGAAGGCGGTCGCGGAGAAGTCCGAACGGCAGGGCATCAGTTCGCTTGTTCAGAAGCAGATGAAATCGTCGCAGCCGAAGATTTCGAACTTGAGCGACGCGGACTTGGTGCTGGCCGCCAAGAAGCGTGCGTTGGAACTCCTAGCCCAACAGCAACTCACCGGTGCGGTATCGAAAGAGCCCACCCTGTCCGATAGCGATGACGGCGACAGTTCTGGCACTGGCGTCATCATCGGCTCGGCTTCGGGCAGCATGAAGATTGACCACCTGCCCCCGGGCCCCGGGTCTTGGGACCAGGACCCTGACCTACCCGGCATGGGCGTGGGGTTCCGTAACTGCTTTGCGTACGAGCTCTGGTCGACCCTAGAGTTCCGCTCGAACACGAACAACCCGCTTTACAACCCGTCGACCGCGTCGTTCTTGAACGCCACCCCGATTTTTGGGTTGTGGTCCATCATTCCCGCGCCGGACGACGCGCCGGATCTTGACGGCGACGGAGAGATCGAAGACCCGCTGCCCCAGCGTCCGGTGATTGTCTACTTCCAATTCCTAGAAGAGGGCATGACCGACATCGAGTGGGACGACGGCGATGACAACTTCAACATGATTGGTCTGCGGAGCGACGACGCCGGTGGCATGGGCATCGACGGGGATATGGACGGTTTCCTCGACGACCCGGACGGCGTGATCGACGTGTTCGACCTGCCGGATGACACCGACGGTCTTTCCGACACGTGGCTTGAGCCATTCGTGAACGTCACGGTGCTCCCGCCGCCGGACCCGGCCGACTTCGACCCCGCGCTCGCGCAGTGGCTTCAGTTCAACGGCCTCGGGACCCTGCCCTGGGGCAACGGCCGTCCGATCTTCCCGCACCCTGACGCTGAGGCTGCGTGGCGACTGGCGCAGCGCGAATATTTCGGCTCGGTTCCCGGCTTCACGTTCGAGGACGGGTTCAACTCGAACCAGGTGCTCGAGCCCGAGGAGCGGCAGACGATTCTGATCGCGATGCAGGCGATCGCTGACGTGGCGAACATAATTTTCATCGAGCGTTCCGACGGGACTGCGGGCTTCGACACGGGCTACCCCTACGCACCCAAGGGCTACGCGCTGGACTCGGACGGGGTTCTCGTCGATGAAGGCGCGTTCGCGGGCGGCAGTCCGGGCGACGTGCCGTTCGAGCCCGACGACGACTATCCGTGGATCTTGATCGCCAAGGGCGACCCGGCGCTTGGCACCGCCGGGATGAACTTTGCGACCACGCTCGGCCCGGCGCGGACTATCCCCGCCGAGATTGACTACACCGGCAATGGCGTGAGCGGCGTGTTCTTCCTGTTCGATATCAACGGCGACGGCTTCCCGGACACACCCGACCTGGACGGCGATTCGCTTCCGGACCAGATCATCTTTAGCGACGCGAGCCTGACGACTGCGGGCGGGTTCCCCACCGGGATCTCCGCGCTGGACAACAACAACACGTTCAACCCATTGTTGCCGGGTCCGTTTACCGGCACGCAGGTTGATGCCTCGGACACCTCGGTCGGCAACCGCGTGCTGAACATCGGCCCTGGCAGCGTGCCGCTTCTGACGCACGGCGACCTGAGCGGCGACGGGCTGCCCGAGATGCTGCTCGACCCCGACATCGACGGCGTCCCCGGTGTCATCGAGATACTTACCCTCGGGCTCGACAGCGACGGCGACCTCGTCGCCGACAGCATGATCCCCGGCGGCACGGCTCCTTCACGCGCCCCGGTGCCGTTAGAGATCATCCCGTGCGAGCTCATAAATATCAGCCAGCAGGTGCTGGACGCGACCGACGTGGGCGTGGTGGTCCACGAGATGCTGCACCACCTCGGCTTCATCCACGAGCAGCAGCGCCCCGACCGTAACGATTTCGTGCGCTTCAACCCGGAGAACATCCCCGCGACGCAGGCGGGCCAGTTCACCCAGCTGGGCGGGGGCACGACCTTCTACGCCAACATGATCGATAATTTCGACACCACCGTAGCCGTGACCTGGGGCATCACGGGCACGGCTACGTCCGGAACCTGGTCGATCGGTGTCCCGACCGATTTGCAGAACGCTCTGGGCCCGGCGGTCGACTTCGCTGTCGACGGCATGGACCTCTCGGAGACGTGCGCCGTGACCGGCCTCGCCGCCAATGAAGATCTCGATGGCGAGACAATCCTGACATCGACGGCGATGTTCGGCCCGTCCGACGGCGTGATCCGGTTCGCGTACTGGCTCGCCTCGGATCAGCCCGGCATACTCGATTTAGAGGACGGCCTGTTCCTCGAGTCGTCGATCGACGGCGGGACGACGTGGAGCCCGGTGCTCAGCCGCCACGACAACAGCCGGGAGTGGCGTGAGGTGCAGATCGAGATCGGCGACCTCCTCGACGACGGCGACACGACCGTGGCCGATTTCATGTTCCGCTTCATCGCCCGTGACATTAACGCGGACAACGAGATCGAGGTCGCGATCGACCGCATCCGGGTGCAGAACCCCTACGACTTCCTTTCGATCATGCACTACGGCACGTTCGGGTTTTCGATCCTTCCCGGGGTGCCGGGGTTCGAGGTCCTCGAGGTACTCCCGCCCAACGAGATCGAGTTCCAAGACCAGATCGGTCAGCGGGCGGGGCTGAGCGAGGGCGACCGCCGAGCTCTCCGTGACCTGTACGGTGCCAAGGTGGCGCTACCCGGCGATCCTGATTCCGACCCCTGCCGCGCCGACTTCAACCAAGACGGCATCATCAACGGCGTAGATATCGCGCTGTTTCTCGAGGCGTTCAACGCCGGGGATCTATCGGCGGACTTCGCCTTACCGGTGGGCGTGATCGATATCTTCGACCTGGTCCAGTTCTTCAGCGATTTCCAGCAGTCGGCGAGATGCGTGAACGATCCGACCAACGATTTCGGGTTCAACAACCTCGGCGAGTTCAACCCTCCTGGTTGAGCAGAATTGACAACGGGCCCGCCGGCCGAGCATCGGTGGCGGGCAGAATGGAAAATAATCCCGGGCCGGATCCATGAGTATCCGGCTGATGGCCCGGGCGTTTCGAATTCTGACACTCCTCTACGAAACGGCAGAATGATGACACACAGATTCACGATCAATCGAACGACACTCCTCGCGGCACTCGCGGTCGCACCTGCGGCTCTTGCACAGGGCACGCTGAGTGTCAACACGGGCGACTCGGGCGCCACGATCGGCCAGGGCGAAGGGATTTTGCCGGGAACCGGGTTTCCGGGCGACCTCCCGCTCAGCGACGAGACGATCCTGGGGAACCTCGAGATCTACGCCGACCGTGAAGCGATCGCGTTGCTCGCTGTCTGGAACGGCCCCGGCCCTAACGATCTCGATTTGATTCTCGCCGGGAAGAACACGAACTGGCAAGCCGACCTCGAAGCGGCCGGCCGGGAGTGGTTCGAGAACGGCGGCGGGACTATCCCCGGGCTGACGATCAAGCCCAACCGGACACGCAAGTTCAAGGGCGGCGCGATCGACGCGGGCCGGGCAGATTTGTTTGGGAACGATCAGCCCGACAACCGGGCCAGTACCGTCGCGCGGCTCTGGTCCACGGTTGAATTCAATGGTTCGTTTATCGCGAGAATCCCCTATTCGTTCGACGACGATATGGTGGCGGCTTGGAACGTCCGCGGTGCTGACCCCGACCCGGAACAGCTCAACGCGATCGCCGGCGTGGCGAGCGCACTCGCCACGATGCTGATCCTCGAACAGGTTCTGCCCGTGCAGTTTGTCGGGTTCAACCCGCAGACCGACCCGGCGACCGGGTTCCTGCAATTCTCCAACGGCGGCGATGAAAACTTCGATCCGACGACCGGCATCGGCCCGAACACAATCTCGCGCCTCGGCCGAGCCAACACAGGAAACCTCAGCGAAGAGGATCCGACGACGATCACCCACGAGACATGGGCAAACTTCCCGTCGATTGTGCGGTCTATCGGCTTTGTGCTCGGCCTGGATTGGGAGCAGCGGCGTGCGGACCGCGACGATTTTATTATCGTGCAGCCCCAGAACATCCCGCCGGCCGGGTTCCCGCAACTGAACCCGGAAGTCAACGGGAACAACGGCCCGGGCACGCCCGGCCTCACCTCTCCTGGCGGCGGCGCAACAGACGGGCCGTTGCTCTTTGATGACAATCTGGTCTTGACCGATGTTTTCAACTCGACCAATTGCTCGTTCGATTTAGATTCGATGATGCTGCTCCGGCCTTTCGACATCAGTGGCCTGCCCTCTTACATCATCCGCGACCAGTTCAGATATGCCGACTTCAACGGCGACATGATTGTTGATGTCACCCCGTTTGGACCCGATGATCGGATGGTTTCACAGCCGCCCTCGTTCTTTTTCAGTGCGTGCGATGTCGAGGCGATCTTTGAGGCCTATTCCACCGGTTTCAACTGGTTTTATGGGCTCAACCCCAACTGCCCGCACGACGTCAATAACGACGGCATCCAGGGCGGCGATGATCTCCTGGAGTTCATCGCACTCTGGGAAGTCGCCGATTCCTCGGCCGACCTTGTCCCGCCGTTCGGTGTGATCAATCTCGCTGATCTTCAGGCCTTCTCGCTCGGCGATGCAGCCAACGGGATCGAAATCTTCACCCCGGGCTTCTGCAACGATCAAGGCCTGCCCGGCCCCGACTTCCGGCCCGATGATCGGATCGATCCGCCCGGCCCGGGCTAAACCTTGGGATTCGAATCTGAAATCCAAAAAACAAAGGCCCACCCAAACGGTGGGTCTTTTTTTGTAAACTCAGACTCCCGGACGGGACGCCGTGCAGAATAAATAATCGCAAACTGTCCGTATTTTTACTCGACCGCGAGAGCCGATTTACAGCTCGGGTGCGAAGCCGCTGCGGAGTGTGTTCTCGCAGCACGCCCGCGGGTCGGTGAAGTGATTGAGATAATCCACCCCGCCCGCTTTCGTGCCCACGCCCGACATCCCGGCCCCGCCGAACGGCTGCCTTGCGACGACGGCCCCGGTGCATTTCTGGTTGATATAAAGGTTGCCCACACGGAAAGCCCGCTTTGCCAGCGCGATGTTCGCGGGCTTGCGCGTGAAGACGCCGCCCGTGAGTTTGTATTCGCTGGCGTTAGCAATCTCGAGTGCTTCCTCGAACGTTCGCGCGTGGAATACGCCAAGGACCGGACCGAAGATTTCATCCCGGCCGATGGCGTGCCGCATCGTGACGCCGCTGAAAATCCTCGGCCCGACATAGTGCCTGCCCGTGCGATCTTCGAGGCCCATGGGGATATCGAGCGAGAGTTCGAGTGTGCATTCTTGCTCGCCCTTGGCGATGAATCTCTCGATGGTTTGCTTTGCCCGGGCGTCGATGACTGGGCCGACGTCGGTGCCCGGGTCGAGCGCATCGCCCACGATGAGCGAGCGGGTCGATTCGATGAGGCGCTGCATGAACAAGCGGGTCGCGGCCCCGTCCGGGCCGCCGGCATCGACCACGATGCACCGGCTGCATGCGCTGCACTTCTGGCCCTGAAAAGCGAACGCCGAGTAGCGCACGCCGAGGACCGCCTCATCGAGATCCGCGGACGAATCGACGATAATCGCGTTCTTGCCGCCCATCTCACAGACGACTTTCTTGATGCACGCCTGCTCGGGCCCGGTGCTGCCGGCGGCGGCGAGGATATCGAGCCCCACCGCCTTCGAACCCGTGAACGCGACCATCGCGACGCGCGGATCGCGGACGAGCATCGCGCCCACGGTCTCGCCGTCCGCGTGGCAATAGTGCAACGCGCTTCGCGGCACGCCGGCCTGCCAGAGAATATCGCAAACGATCATTGCGATCCCGGGCGTCTGCTCGGCGGGCTTGGCAATCACGGTGTTGCCCGTCACCAAGGCCGCGCTGACCATGCCCGCGAAGATCGCGCACGGGAAGTTCCACGGCGCGATGACCACCGCGATTCCCTTGGGCTGGTACCAGGTCTCATCGAGTTCACCGATGAATCGGCCCAGTCGCTTCGGCTCGAACATACCCACAGCGCATCGCGCGTAATACTCGAAAAAGTCGATCGCTTCGCATGTGTCCGCGTCGGCCTCGGCCCAAGTCTTGCCCGCCTCGCGGATCATCACGCCGCAGATTTCGTCGCGCCTCGCCCGCATCAGCCCGGCCGCGCGAGAGACTATATTGCATCGTTCGATCGCGTCGGTATCGCGCCAGGCGGGGAACGCTACGCCGGCATCTGCGAGCATCATTTGTGCGCCGTCGATCCGCGTCATCGGACCCGGATCGGGAACGACCGCATTCGCAACGGCTTTCCCAAACGCGGCGTGCTGATCGCTATCCGCAAAATTCCGGGGCGCCTCGTTGACAAAAGCCTTGCCATCGCCAACCCCGGGATGCGCGGGCGAGAGCGCATGCCGTTCGGCGGCGACGGCAACGAGATCCTGCTTTGGAATGGAATCGGGATCTTTGGGAGCGGGCGGTGCGAGCAGCACGCCCGCATCTTTTTCATCGAGAACGCTCGCCTTGAGCCATGATTCGTTGGACGTGTTTTCGAGCAGCCGGCGGACAAGATACGCCATCCCGGGGATCATCTCGCCGACAGGGACGTATTCGCGGACACGCAGGCCCATCTCGGCGGCGGCGAATTTGAGTTGGTCGGCCATGCCGTGGAGCATCTGGAGTTCGACTGCTTCTCGCGGGACACCGTGCTTTTCTGCGGCGGCGAGAGTCGCGGCGATCGATCGCGCGTTATGGCTCCCCAGCGCAAGTTTCACACCGCCCTCGCCCGGCTTGAGAGGAGTCGAGGCGAGGAAAATATCCGCCATTTCCTCGAAGCACCGATCGGTCATCCATTTTTCGGGCCAGACCTTGCAGGGCCAGCCCATCTGCTCGGCGTGGATGGTCTCGTAATCCCAGTACGCACCTTTGACAAGCCGCACCGTCAGCACCCGCCCCGTGCGCTTGGTCCATTCCACGACACGCTTGGCATCTTGGACGCCCGACTTCAGATACGCCTGCATCGCAAGGCCCGCCTCAAACTCAACCTTCTCGCAAGCGATGAACCACAAGTCGAGCGTCAGGTTTTTCAGATCGGCCTGCTCGGTGTCCATGTTGATCAGCACGCCCCGATCGCGGGCGGCCTCGAGGATCGGGATGAGCCGGGAGTGCGCATCGGCGATCGCCCCGCCCGGATCGATCGGGTCGTACTTCGCGCACAATGATGAGATTTTGATCGACACATTTGTGCGCGGCACGACCCCGAGATGGTCGCGCTCGAGCACCGGATTGTCTTTCCAAGCCGAGACTTGATCGGGAAGGTTGTTGACAAGATCGAGATATTTCTCGCGGTACGCGTCCGCCTCGGCGTCGGAAACGCACGCCTCACCCAGCAGATCCACACTGAACGCGATGCCCTGATCCCAGAGTTTTTTCAGCCCGGGCAGCGCACTGGCGGCGTCTGTGCCCGCGATGAACTTGCCAGCCATCCCCGTGATCTGGCCCGCGATCGTCTTGGTCGTCAGGCCCTTGGCGATCCCGCCCATCTTGAGACCGACATCCATGCCCGCGGGGAGTTTCACGCCCGGCTGGGTCAGGTAATCGACAAGATGGTCGTGCACCATCTCGGGGGTTGTCAAAACCGGGAAGGCATCGACAAACCGGAACAACTGGACCTTGAACTCCTCGTCCTGCATCGCCCAATCCATCATCTTATCGGAATAAAACTTTGAACTCAGCAGCCCCGCCTTGTGGTTGCGGGCGACACGCAGCATCTCCTCGCCGATCGCAAAGATCCGGGGTTCGAGATCTGAATTGGCCGATATTGACAACCCCGTAGCGGCAGCCGGCGAGGTGCGGACGGACGGCTTCGATCGCGAAAATAACCAACTCATGCTCGGCTCCATACGCCGGTCGGAAAGAACCCGATCCGGCGGGCAGCATCATAGATCATTCCCCGCTCCGAGAGGCGCGGGGGCGACGGCCCGGCTAGTGTCTTGGGATGGCCGGGACCGTTGTAACAATCGGTAACTTTGACGGTGTGCACAAGGGGCACGCGACGCTGATTGAGCGCGCAAAGAGGACCGCCGGGAAGGGCGGCCGGGTCGTCGCCCTCGCGTTCGATCCTCACCCGCGATCGGTCCTCAAACCGGGTTCCGAGCCCGAACGATTGACGACCTTCTCGCAGCGGTCGGCGTTGCTCATGGCGGCGGGGGCCGACGAGGTCCGCCGGCTCGACCCGGACCGCGAACTGCTCTCGATGACCCCCGAGGTTTTTCTCGGGCATGTCCGAGATTCGTTCGCGCCGATCGCGCTGGTCGAGGGGGCCGATTTTCACTTCGGGCGGGGCCGATCGGGGCACGTCGATGAACTGCGCACAATCGGGGCTCGGCTCGGGTTCGCGGTGGAAGTCGTCGAACCAGTCGAAGTCGCGTTGTGTGATGATTCGATCGTGACGGCTTCGAGTTCGTTCGCACGATGGCTGATCGCCGAGGGCCGGGTCCGCGACGCCGCGGCGGTGCTCGGGAGGCGCCACGAGATCACGGGCGAAGTTGTGCGCGGCGACCGGCTGGGCCGACGCCTTGGCTTCCCGACCGCGAACGTGCGCACCGAGCAGGTCGCGCCGGGGGCGGGTGTTTATGCGTGCATCGCGCGGTTGCCCGACGGGCGGGAACTGGCCGCGGCGGTGCATGTCGGCGAGCGTCCCACTATCGGCGACGGGCTGCACCGCGTCGAAGCGCACATACTTGGACTGCCGACGAGCCACGACACGGCCGGCTCCGGCTGGTCGCCGATCGAAGGGCTCAACGAGAACGGCTGGCGGCTTGCGCTCCGGTTTATTAGCCGGCTGCGGGATCCGATCGGGTTCGGCACGATCGACCGGCTGGCGGAACAATTGGGAATGGATTGTGCGCACACGCTTGCGCGACTCAGTGAGATTGAATCGGGCTCAGAATTTAATGACGTGCCGCGCGCACGAACCGAGGGGATGCTGCGATGACGGATGTTTTGGCGGTTTGGGAATCGAGCGCGACGCTTGACGAGATTGCGGCTTGGCTCAAGCCCAAGCGTTCGGTTGTGGTCGTGACGCACGGGAAACCCGACGGGGACGCGATCGGGTCTTCGCTCGCGCTTGTGCGCACGCTCAATGTCGCCGCGGGCGGGTCGGCCGGCGGGTTCAGCGGGGTTGCTAGCCGGTCCGAGGCTTGGTACGCGGGCCCGATGCCGGGGTGGTGGAAGGCGGTCGCGCTGGATACCAAGACGCGGCACGTCGACGGGAACAATCGTCCGCCCAGCGCCAGCGAGCCCGACGCGGTCGTGATCGTGGACACCGGGTCTTGGAGCCAGCTCAACGACTATCGGCCTTGGATAGATGCCCAGCACGACAGGAGCGCACTGATCGATCATCACCTGAGCGGGAACGCGGAAGTCTCGCCCCGGCGTGTGATCGACCCCGGCGCGGCCGCGGCGTGCGAACTGGTCGCGGCGTTGTGTGTCACGCTGCTCGGTCTGGAATCGCCAGTGCAACTCCCGCCCGAGATCGCAGAACCTTTATACCTCGGGCTCGCGACGGACACGGGCTGGTTCCGGCATTCCAACGTCAATCCAACTGTCATGCGGCTGGGTGCCGACTTGCTCGAAACCGGCATCGACCACGAACGCCTTATCGAGATCGTCGAATCTCGTGATCGCGTCGGGAGGCTCCGGCTGCTGAGCCGGGCGCTGGGCTCGATGGAGATGCACGAGGATGACCGGATCGCGGTGCTCTCGCTCGGTGAAAAAGACTTTGAAAAAGCATCGGCGTCGCCCGGCGATAGCGGCGGGTTTCTCGATATTGTCAAATCGGTCGAAACCGTGCGCGTCGGCGTGCTGCTCACGACACTCAAAGCCCCCGAAGGAGTGGTCACAAAGCTGAGCATGCGGAGCAAGGGCGGGGCGAACTTTGTTGATGTAAATATGATCGCAAAATCACTCGGCGGCGGGGGGCATGCGCAGGCCGCGGGCGCTCGGTTGGTGGGCGTGAATCAGGAAGATGCCAAAGCGCGGGTTATCGAAGCGTTGCGCGATGCGCTCGATGGGGCGGCATCGTGAACGGTGGACCACGCCGGCCTTTGCGTGATCGGACTGATCGCGACAGGCCGGACAGAGATGATCCGGGCGGTCATGGGCCGGGGCATATCCGCCCGGGGAAGCGTCCGCCGTTGCGGGTGATGACGACGACGCTTTGGGAATACCCGAGCCAGCATTATGACAGCGAAGGAACGACGACCAAAGGCAAGCCCGTCGGCACAAGCCGATCGACTATGCAGGGCGATAAAGACTACGTCGGCGCGACGCCTTCTTGGGTAATCTGGCAATTGCTCCAGCGGTACACCCGCCCCGGCGATGTGGTGATGGACCCGATGGTCGGGTCGGGCACCACGATCGACGTGTGCAACGACATCGGGCGCAAGCCGATGGGGTTTGATCTCGCGCCGTCGCGATCCGATATCCGGCAGGCGGATTCGCGCGAACTCCCGCTGGATTCTGAATCGGTGGACTTCGTGTTTCTTGATCCGCCGTACTCGACTCATGTGGATTATTCGGATGACAAGCGGTGCATCGGGAAATTGGACGCGGGCGAGGTTCACGGGTCATCAAACCGTGGGCCGGGCGAGCCGCCCGAG
>Ga0316208_1003714_pt1 | contig 10730 bp, 10 predicted proteins | sample 3monopyrite_MG_FD_204944 | JGI IMG/M metagenome (GOLD analysis project Ga0316208, IMG submission 204944) | Microbial mat bacterial communities from mineral coupon in-situ incubated in ocean water Damariscotta River, Maine, United States -... | ecosystem: Environmental > Aquatic > Marine >...
ATTTGATTCTTGCGTGGCATTCTCGTCCCGGGCCGGGGCCGGGGTCGTGCCATCGGTCCAATTGAGCATCTGCTGTCCGGTTGTATTGAGCATGGGGATCGTTCGCCTCCTTGCGAACCAACAGCATCGGGAATCGTGCTCGCAGCCGTCCACCGTGTAACCGATTGGGACGCATCTTACCCCAAATTCCGCAGCATCCTGAACCAGAACCAACCAGCGCAATGCCTGCGCACGCCGGCCCGCGAGCACCGATCACCTACCCTACCGAATGAAGACATGGACCCTCGCGCTGCCGAAAATTCCGAACTCGCCGTGCAACGCCGACGCCCAGCAATTCTGCCTGATCTCTGACGTGCGCGCAGAGGCAATCCTTCTCGAAGGCAACCCGCTTTCGAGCGGTGGGATCTCGCTGCCAACCTCGGCCTCGACGCCGGCAATAATCGTGCGCTCGGGCCGGCTCGTCGCCGATTCTGAAGATGAAACCGATCGGATGGACGCCGCGAGGCGCACCTGGTCACACCAAGGCCGGGAGCGGTTCGACGCGGCGTGGGCTGATCTGAGCGCACAAGCCGAGTCGCGGTCGGTCGGCCTCTGGGTCCATCCGATCGCGGGCGATGTGCTGGGGGATATCCCCGCCCTTCGCGGCCTTGCCTTGGGCTCGCCGAGCGCGAGCGTTTTTTTCGAACCCTCGGCGTTGATCACCGAATCGATGGTCGAAAAAGCCGAGGATCACTTTGTGCGCATGCTCGATCCGCTGGCCGGGGCCGGGGTTGTGCGCGCCGTCTCGATCACCAACATCGCCGGGGTGGGCTCGGGGCGCACCCGAGTCCCGATCGACCAAGGCGAGATCGATCCGGCTGTTCTCAGGGCGTTCGCCCTGCGGTTCGCGGCCCTGGGGCCCGTGTGCGTGCTGCCTCAAGACGCGGGCGAGCTGGTCTGAATCGGGCGGGTTTCTCGCCGCCGCCCTCCCTACACTCGGTTCATGAGCCACGCCACGCCCACACTCGACCACCCGGCCCTCCCGCTCGTCAAGGCCGCGTTCCCCGATGCGACGCTCCGCGCAACCGAGTTCCGGGGCCAAACAACGCTGATCGTCGAACCCTCAGACCTGCACGCGGTGATGGAGTTTCTGAAAAACGATGAGGGCACGGCCTTCAACTTTCTCAGCGATGTGAGCGGGTTTGATTACCTGGACTACCCGGCAAAGACGGATGGGCGCTTCGCCGTGGTCTATTCGATCATCGCCCACACGACCGACGCCCGGCTGTTCGTCAAGACCTTCCTCGATCCGTCGATCCCCACCGACGGCATCGAAGAAGACCCGGCCCTGTATCTCGATTCGGTTTGCGATCTCTGGGCCGGGGCGGAATGGCCCGAGCGCGAAGTCTTTGATATGTACGGCATCCGGTTCAACAACCACCCGGACCTGCGCCGGATATTGACGTGGCGTGATTTCCCGGCCCACCCGCTGCGGAAGGATTACCCGCTTCGAGGCCGAGGCGAGCGCGAGGCGTACCGAGTTGTGGACCGGACATCGAGCTGACCGCGGGCACGTCCCGACGGCCCTGGCCTTTGCCCGATCACACAACGGAGGCGGTGCAGCATGAACCACCAACGGATCGAATTCGAGGGCGCACTGGGACACACCCTCGCGGCGCGGCTGGATGAACCGGACGGCGGTGCGCGCGCGTTCGCGGTGTTCGCCCACTGCTTCACATGCTCGAAGGACATCGCCGCCGCGAGCCGGATCGCGCTCCGCCTGACCGAGCACGGGATCGGCGTCCTGCGGTTCGATTTTACTGGCCTTGGTCATAGCGACGGCGAGTTCGCGAACACCACGTTCACGTCGAATATCGGCGACCTGATCGCCGCGGCTGGCTGGCTCCGCGAGAACCGATCTCCGCCGAGCGTGCTGATCGGGCACTCGCTGGGCGGCGCGGCCGTGCTCGCGGCGGCGCACCGTATCGATGAGATCCGTGCGATCGCGACGATCGGCGCGCCGGCGGACCCGGAGCACGTCACGCACCTCTTCGACGACTCGATGCAGGAACTCCAACGCGAGGGTGTTGCGCAGGTGAGCATCGGCGGGCGGCCGTTCACGGTCGGGCTCGGACTCGTTGATGACCTGAGAGCGCAGGACCCTGCGGTATTGATCGGATCGCTGAAAAAGGCCCTGATCGTCTTCCATTCGCCGCTGGATTCCATCGTGGGGGTCGAGAACGCCTCGCAGATTTTTGGATGGGCGAAGCACCCAAAGAGTTTCATCTCCCTAGACACCGCCGACCATTTGCTCAGCAAGCGTGAGGACGCGGCATTCGTCGCCGATGTCCTCGCGCCATGGGCCGCGCGGTACATCGGTGAGCCCGGCCAAGGGGGCTGAGGGCGCCGCCCGGGGACGCGGATCGACGAGATCCGGCACGCCCCATCGGTGATTATTTCACATCCCGCCCGATCCAACCATCGACCGTGTGCATCCCGAAGATGCCGATCGATTGGTAATGGCCGAATCCTGTGCCGTCGCCAAACGGGTAGGGTGCAACGAGATCGCGCGTGTGTGATCGCATAGCCGAGCCGTCCGCCAGCGAGAACGCAACGCCGGGCTGATCGGATGTGTACCCCTCGGTCGCGAACGGGAGCGTGTTGATCGGGTGCCACTCGACGAGTTGTGCCTTGGCCGACGGGAATCGGATTTGGTCAATCCGGCACCCGCCCCACTGCCCCGTGCCACTCTCTCGCGTCTCGCGGTTCCAATACGCGGGCTCGGCCATCAATGCCGAAGACAATATATAGTTGTTGAAATCGGAATCCTCGCTCTCGGGATGCAAGAAGACCCTGTTACCGACGACGTTCCCATCATAATAATCAAGAGAAAGAGCGATGGGCCACCACACCACCCCGACAAAGTATTCAAACGCGACGCTGACAGTCTCATCCCGCACAATGGAGTAATCCGCATGCGGCTCGGCGTACTGTGGGAACCAATCACGCCAATCGGTTTGATACACAGAGAAAACCTGGCCGTGTGATCTGAGGTTCGCAAGCGACGCGATGTCGTTGGCCGAACGCCTGACCTTTGCCAAAGCCGGCAGCAGGATCGACACCAGCAGCCCGATGAGAACGATCACGATCAGAAGATCGATAAGAGTGAACGCGGGCACGCTTCTTTTTTGGCTCAACAATGCCATGCCGGACTCATTTCTGAGATCCTTCCCAGACTTTGAATGCAATGAGCAAGAACAACAGCACACCAAGCCCGATCACTGGATATGCCAATGGGATCCCTCGCTTGGGCTTGGCAAGCGGCGTCACCGGCGGTTTCGGCATGGATCCAAGCCCGGTCTCCACGACACTCGGCGTTCCCCGCATGTTGTAGATCGCCCTAAAACCAACCTTGCCGCGGACCGTATCGATTGAATCTACGGTCGGCTCGATAAGCAGAGCATCCAATTCGCCCGCTTCAAGCGGACGCAGTTCCACGATCTCGACGGTGTTCATCCGTCGATCGTCACGATCATAGAAAGTGTGCGAATGCGAGATCATCTGGCCGAGAACTTGGTTCCACCTGCGATCGGAGTACTCGGTTCGCCCTCCCTCGTATTTCGGGACCGATGCGAACAAACGGACAGTGCTCGATTGGATGACAAGACCATCGGCATCGATGAGGCCATCAAGAACCCACTCGTTCCCGGGCTTTGCGCCCAATAGCTTGCAACTCCACCGGCCATCGCCGATCTCAACCGACTCGGGATGACGATCCTGGCCGCCCGTCCCGAATCCAGTCCAGATCGAATACATCAGATTCGTCCGGAACTGACTTAGACCCATCCGCGGATGCTCATCCTCGGGGAGTTCATTCATATCGAGCAGGTGCAGCCCGCGGTCTGTCATCCTCCAAGCCCGATCACCATCGACGACCGTGTCATTGAACTCAACCGCCAGCGAACCGTCGGGATAAGTATTTGATAGCCGGAATCGGTCCTCATCTTCATACCACAGTGTCCACTCTGCCACATCCCCACCGGTGGCCAGACGCCGCGCCAAAGTCTCGGCTTTGCGCCGAAGCGGATGGTCCGGCTTGCCCTCGATGATCGACTGATATTCCGCGAGATCGTCGGCCGTCTCCTCCGGGTATTCCGTCCGAGTCCACTTCATCACGATCTGCTCGGGCAGTTCGAACGCGTCGGCCAAGGCCCACTGCTCACGGACCCAATCGAGATCGTACGGCGCGGCAAGAGCCGTCTGAACCAATAGGAAAACAAGGAGTAGAGGAACTCGCTTCGTGCTCATCACGACAACATACCAACAAATACTTGTATAACATTTTGCAAAAAAAACGGTTCAAATTGCCCAAAACTGGGGAGCAAAAACTGCGAATATAGAGGTTTTTAGGCCCCGAAATAGGTAGGCCAGCGTCGGCCGAGCGGGCACGATGCGTGCCCGGTTCGGCAAAAAAAAGAAAATGACCCCAGCGGGATTCGAACCCGCGTTACCAGGATGAAAACCTGGTGTCCTGGACCAGACTAGACGATGGGGCCAGCCGTCTCGGCCGTTGCCGGAGCGGGCGGACTATAGCCCGTTTTATTCCCAGCGGCAACGATGGCACGGTACATAGAATCAGATATGGCACACCCGACTACAAACCCGAAAACCGATATGCCCGTCACGCCCTGGCCCGCACCGCCGGACGCGCCCGTTCTCTTGTTCGGTGGGTCGTTTGACCCACCGCACACCGCGCACACCCGGCTCGCCTCGGCCGCCCGGGATGCGCTGTTTGGAACCAATGGCTGGTTGGTTTACGTCCCCGCGAGCCAGAACCCGCACAAGCCCACCGGGCCGTGCGTTTCGGATGCCCACCGTGTCGCGATGCTCCGGCTGGCGATCGGGGATGACAAACGGTCGGCCGTTTGGACCGATGAAATCGACCGGATGCCGGCGGGGTCTTGCACTGCTTGCCCGAGTTACTGGGTGGACACGCTCGAGCGCGCGCGTCGCGTCATCGGCCAAGACACCCCGCTCCGATTCCTGATCGGAGCCGACCAAGCAATCGCCTTCGATCGTTGGCACGAGCACGATAAGATCATCAGCCTCGCCGAGCCCGCGGTGGTTCTGCGTGATCCGCTATCGAATCGCGAATCGTTCCGCCGGCTGCTTATCGAGAGCGGGCTCGACCCGGCTCATTGGATGCCCCGGATCATCACAACGGATTTGCACCCGGCCGTGTCTACTGACATCCGGGCTTCGATCGGCTGTGGGCGCACGCCGACCGACATGCTCGACCCGGCGGTCGCGGCATATATCGCCGAGCACGGGTTGTACTGCCATCAGGACTGATTGTCTTGTTTCGAGCCGGGTGCCATGACTCGCCCGCAGGTCGCTGTTGTGCGCACGATCATCGGCACACAAAGACACGACTGCGCCGCAGACGGCGAGTCCTGGCACCCGGCGCTCCTGCACGGTCAAGATGGCCGTGGCACATTTGCTGCGCTTTGTATTTGCTCGCTCTAAACCGGCTCAGCCGATCGCCTTCTTGATCGCATCGACCTTGTCGGTTTTTTCCCACGGGAAGAACGACAGACCGTTTTCTTCGTAGGGCTTGCGGCCGAAGTGGCCGTGCCGGGCGGTGGGCCCGTAGATCGGATTCCGGAGCCCGAGCGACTCGATGATGCCGCGTGGTGTGAGGGGGAAAACTTCCTGCACGGCCTTGGCGATCTTTGCCTCATCGGCCTTAGCGGAGCCGAATGTATCGACGAAGACACTCGTTGGCTCCGCGACGCCGATCGCGTAGGAGAGCTGCACTTCGCACTCATCGGCTAGGCCCGCCGCGACGATGTTCTTGGCGACGTACCGTGCCATATAGGCCGCGGACCGGTCGACCTTGGTCGGGTCTTTCCCGCTGAAGGCGCCGCCGCCGTGCCGGCCTCGGCCGCCGTAGGTATCGACGATGATCTTGCGACCCGTCAGGCCCGCGTCGCCGTGGGGCCCGCCGATCTCGAAGTTGCCGGTGGGGTTGACGTGGACGGTGATTCCGTTATTCCACAGATCACCCAGCACGGGCTTGATGATGTGCTCGACGATCTGCTTTTTGAGTTCTTCCTGACGCTCGGCCCCGCTCCAGGTCGGGTCGTGCTGGGTCGAGAGCACGACGGTATCGACGTGCCGTGGTTTGCTGTTTTCGTACTCGATCGTGACCTGGCTTTTGGCATCGGGGCGGAGGCCGGGGATGATATTTTCTCGGCGGACCTGGGCGTGCCGTTCGACGAGTTTGTGGCTCAGTTGGATCGGCATGGGCATCAGATCGTCGGTCTCGCGGCAGGCGAAGCCGAACATCATGCCCTGATCGCCCGCGCCCTCGCGGTCAACGCCCTGAGCGATATCGGCGCTCTGCTTGTTGAGCGCGACGAGCACAGCGCACGATTCGTTGGCGAAGTGGAGCCTCGAATCGGTGTAGCCGATTTCTTTGATCGTGCCGCGGACGACATCCTGGATATCGACGTAGGTGTTTGTGGTCACCTCGCCGGCGACGACGACGAGCCCGGTTGCGACCAGAGTCTCGACCGCGACGCGGGAGTGAGGGTCTTTGGCGAGCATCGCGTCGAGGATCGCGTCAGAAATCTGATCGCAGATCTTGTCTGGGTGGCCCATGGAAACGGATTCAGAAGTGAACAAGTGGCTCGGCATCGGCATCCCCGTATGCGGTCAAATGACCGCTGTTGGTCGATCCGTTCATCCGTATGAACAGGAAGACGAGCATAGGGGCCGAGGTCGGCTGGCATCCACTTTCAGGGGCTTTGCGGGCCCAACCTATTCTCGAAACTGACATCCGAGCAACGCCGATCGTACTGATCTGAATCCACCCGCCGATCGCCCGCGGGCTATGCTCGCAGGTATGCCAAAACGGACCGCCACCGCATCCCCTGCCGGGCTCACCTACGCCGATTCGGGCGTGGATATCGACGCGGGCGATGAAGCCGTCCGGCGGATTCAGCAGCACATCCGCAAAACCCACGGCCCGCGCGTGATCAACAACCCGGGCGGGTTCGCGGGCCTGTTTCGCCTCGATTTCAACGAGCAACTCTTCCGCCGGAACTACAAAGACCCGGTTCTGGTGGCATGCACCGATGGTGTGGGCAGCAAGGTTCTGCTCGCCCGCGAACTGGGAATCCACGACACCGTCGGCATCGACTGCGTGGCGATGAATGTCAACGATCTGATTGTCCAGGGCGCCGAGCCGTTGCTGTTTCTGGATTATATCGGGATCCACGCCGTCGAGCCGGGGATGATCGAGCAACTTGTTGCGGGCGTTGCCAAGGGGTGCGAGATCTCGGGTTGTGCGCTCATCGGCGGCGAGACGGCCGAGCTGCCCGATGTCTACAAGCCGGGCGATTATGATCTCGCGGGTTTCTCATTGGGAGTTGTCGAACTCGCCCGCGCGACGGATACGACGCGGGTCGAGCCGGGGGATGTTGTGCTCGGGCTGGAATCCGATGGCGTTCACAGCAACGGGTTCTCGCTTGTGCGCGCAATCATCGACACGAAAAAACTCCGGCTCGGCAAGGTCTACCCGGGACTTGATCCTGATAAAACGCTCGGCGAGGTTCTGCTCACACCCACTCGGATCTATGCCCAGCAGATCGTGCGCGCGCAGCGGGCTTACAAGGTCAAAAAAGTTATCACCGCCATGGCCCACATCACGGGAGGCGGGCTCGCGGGGAATCTCGTCCGATCGCTGCCCGGCGGGGTCAACGCCCAGATCGACTGGTCGGCGTGGGAAACCCCCGCCGTCTTCCGGTTCCTCCAAGACCAGGGCGGCGTCGACGAAGCCGAGATGCGACGGGTCTTCAACATGGGCATCGGCTACTGCCTGATCGTCCGTCCCGGGTTCGCCGATGCTACCGCGAAACGGCTGGAGAAATTGGGCGAGCGGGTGCGCACGATCGGGCGCATCGTCAAAGGCACCGGGAAAGTTGTTGAGAAACGGAGCCGGGCGTGATTGGGTTTAGGACGGGCAAGATGCCCATCCCACTGGTGGCTCAGACCACGGCCGCGGCTTTTCTTGAACCGTTGCGGGCCGAGAGTTCTTTGTGGCGTTCGAGATACCGCACGCACACGACCGCGAACGTTGAATGGCTCCACGTCAGCGGGCTCACGCTCAACGGCGCACCAGAATACGGGTGATACTGCTCGGCGAGCACGCCGCTGTCCTCGGCTTTGGCAACCGTCCAATTGATATACGTCAACGCCTCGGCCAGTTCGTCGATGCTGCGGGCCTTCTCGATGATGTACATCGCTTGCCAGAGCGTGCAGATGACCCAGGGGTTGCCCGGGACATTCTCGATGTCGTCTGTTTCGACCTGGTGGTAGTAATCGCGGGCGTAGCGGGCGAACCCGCCGACTTCCGATTTTACTACGAGCTTCGTCTTGATCGCTTCCATCTCGGCGACAATCTCGGGGTCGTGAACATCGAACCCGCCGATGGCCCACAGGGCAAAGTTGGCAGAATCGGGCGTCATATCAAGCCGGTACGAGCCGTCTTCTTCGACGGTAGCGAGCCGTGCGAATCGTTTTTCTTGCGTGTTCCACATGTGCTTGCGCAGCGCGGCCCGCATCTCTTTGGCGCCCTGGCGGAAGCGATCCACGCGGTCGGGCTCGCCGAAGTCGAGCGCGAAGTCGGCCGCGGCTTCGAGCGCACCGATGACCGATGCGACAGTAAAAGTATGAATCCCCCGGCGTTCTTCCCAGAGATCCCACGACTGCTGGGGCAGGCCGTTGGCGTCGCGGTATTTCAGCATCCACTCGGCCGGCTTAGCGACAAGCTTTGAGTACAACGGCTTGATGAACTCGACATCGCGGTAGACCTCGAAGTGCCGCCGGAGCGCCCAGAGCACCAGGGCCGTTTCGTCTTGCTGGATCGGCAAGACCCGCTCGCCGTTTATGACCCAGGGGTGCCACGACGACGCGAGCGCCCCGCTGGGCGTGAACTTGTGGAGGAAATATCCGTCGTCTTCCACGCACGTCTCGGCGTAGCGGAAGAAACTCCGGCTCAGTTCGCTCTGGCCCGTCAGAATCAACCCGTGCGCGACGAGCGCGCCGTCCCGCATCCAACAGTACGAATAGTGATCGCCGCCGAACTGCGCGATGTCCGAATCGTTGGCGGCGATGATCGCCCCGCCGTTGTCGATCTGTGTGCGCAGGATCAATTGCGAACGGTGAAACAGATCACGGGCGGCCTCGGGCAGGGCCGAGCAATCTCGGTTTTCTTTCTGGCACCAAAGCCGCCAGTAGGCCTCCGTGCGCGCCATCATCTCGCCCGGGCCCTTGGTGATGATCCGATCGTTGAGCGCGCTGATCTCGCGGTAACTCGGGCCGCACGCCATCCACGAAATAACCTCGGCCTCGCCCCCCGCTGGGACCGCCATGCTGAACCCGACGGTCGCATCCACCGAGCCCTGGCTGATCGCGTTGCGGCCCAGTTCGCCGTCCTCGGCGTCGCGCCAGGTGCCCTCGGCCCCGCCGATTTTTTTGTGCCCGATCGCCCAATGGTCGATGCCCACTCTCTGGTCGTGCATCTCGTTGAACAGGAAGTACGAGCGTTCTTTATAGAGCACCACGCCGCGGGTCTGCGGGTCGTAGTTGGCGGTGTCGCCCACGGGCGAGCCGTCGATCGAGAGATCGATGTGATTAAATATGCGCACGTCCCGGTCTTTGCCCAAAAGATCCCGGCATCGGATCCGGCGGAAGTGCACCGGCTCGTGGAAATCTACAACATCGTTGCAGACCAATTCAATCCCGAGTTCCTCGTGCCTCAGCGTGACGTGGGTGACAAGCGAATCGGTGGTGTACTCAAGCTTGCGGTCCCAGCCGTCCTCGTCGATCCAGGCGAACTCGCCGTCGGCCCAGACCCCGAAATGCTGGACATGCCCGAGCGTGTGATTCGGCGCTCCCACCCGCGGGTAGTACATATCCCGCACCTGATAAAACTCGTCGAAATTGACCAGAAGGTCGCCGTTGCCGATAGGGAGGTCGCGTGCCATGAGTGTAGAGAGTATCGGCTGCCGACCGGCCCGGCTTGCACCAAGAGCTTCCGATAGTGCGGGTTATGCCGTAAAATCGGATATTACCGGCCTCTTTAGAGCCCGACCCAAGGTGCCGAGGCTTGGCAGGCGAACCCGGATCTGGTACCGTATCAGCGGGTCTAGGGTCGGCGTCTCGTGCCGCCCCATCCGGCGCTCGCCCGCTCTTTGAGGTATTCCATGCACCAACTCCGCTTACTAAACGCTCGCAAACCCGGCAAGGGGTTCACGCTTATCGAGCTGCTGGTGGTCATATCGATTATCGCGCTGCTGATCGGAATCCTGCTGCCCGCGCTGGGGCAAGCCCGCAACTCGGCCATGCAACTTGTCAGCAAGTCAAATTTGCGGTCATTAGGGCAGATCCAAGCGATCTATACCAATGAGTTCAGCGGTGAATTTATCAATCCGTTCAATGAATCGCACACACCCGAATCACGCCCGTCGTGGGCGGGGGCTGGTGATGGGTGGGCCATAACTACAAAGCCCGGTTTCGATCCAACAACTTCAGGGTATTTTGCTTTTCCGGGGAACGGCGAAGATTATTATAGTGAAATGTACGCATTTCACTGGTACAGCCTTGTCGCTGCTTGGGTTAGTAAAGACGACTGGGCGAGCGAGGTTCAGTTTGCGCCGAGCGATTTCGCCCCGAAGGATCGGTGA
>Ga0316208_1003715_pt1 | contig 10730 bp, 7 predicted proteins | sample 3monopyrite_MG_FD_204944 | JGI IMG/M metagenome (GOLD analysis project Ga0316208, IMG submission 204944) | Microbial mat bacterial communities from mineral coupon in-situ incubated in ocean water Damariscotta River, Maine, United States -... | ecosystem: Environmental > Aquatic > Marine > Coastal...
CGGCTGATCCGAAAGAGGTGGCCGACACCATGTTCTTCCTCTCCGATGGCAAGCCCACCGTGGGGGAACTGGTCGACACCGAAGACATTTTGCAGTCGATTAACTCCCTAAATCGCTTCCGCAAGGTCGTCATTCACACCATCGCCATCGGCGATTTCACCTCCAGCTTCATCAAGCAATTGTCCATGGATAATGGCGGGGTCTTCGTCGATCTCGGCCGCTAAATGGCCACTCTTGGCCTCTAGGACCGCGCAGGTTATACTTGACGACCTGCCAAGGTGAATGGAGAATACGCCTCCTTTACGGGGCGTGGCTCAGCCTGGCAGAGCGCTGCGTTCGGGACGCAGAGGTCGGAGGTTCAAATCCTCTCGCCCCGACCATTTTTCGGTCGGACCCCGCACTTCGGTGGCCATTGCCCCGCAGTGAAACCCATAGTCTCACGACCACGTCGTGACTGAAGAACAGGCCAACTCCTCGGCCCCCAAGAGACGTCGTCGCCGACGTCGTCGGACTCCTGCCACCAAGGCTCCCGGTTCTGCTGAAACCTCAGCAAACCAGGACGAAGAAGGTGCAGCAGAAGATTCGGCCCAGGCGAAGACACCCTCTCCTGATGGGGCATCTACTCGTTCTCGACGGCGTCGCCGTCGTGGCCCGGCTACCGATGCCGACTCCGCCTCCCAGGCCCAAGATGGCCAGGGCGGTCAGAAGCGGCCTCCTCGGGAGCCTCGTGAACCACGCGAGCCTCGGGAGCGCCTTGAGCTTTCTGGGGTCATCGAGTTTGGCGGTCAAGCCAAAGGCAAGAGCAAAGGTCCTCGCGGCCCCAAGGGCAAGTTTGCTGGTGGGGGTGGCCCAGCCTTCCTGCGCCAACTCAGCGCCGACCTCAAACCTCTGCCGACAGACCCAGAAATCCCCGCGACTTTGGTGCGCAAGCATCACCTGAAAGAGGGCAACTTGGTCTCGGCCATCGGATTCCAATCTGGTCGCCATGCTGCCCCTCGCGTCGACAGCATTGAAACGATTGATGGCCTTTCGGTTTCGGAAACCCGCAACCGCAAATCCTTCAAGAAGCTCACGGTCATTGACCCGGACTTCCATTACGAGTTGGGCTTGCACGAACAGGAAGGCAAGCTCTCGATGCGCGTCATCGACCTGCTGAGCCCGATTGGCCGCGGCCAACGCGGTTTGCTGGTGGCCCCGCCAAAGACGGGCAAAACCACTTTGCTCATGAACGTCGCTACGGCCATGCAGGCCTTGTACCCAGACGTCCACTTAATGGTGTTGTTGGTCGATGAGCGCCCCGAAGAAGCTACCTACTGGCGCCGTGCGATTGAACATGGAGAGGTCTACGTCTCGACCATGGACCAAACGCCGAAGAATCACGTGCGCCTTGCGGAAATGGTGCAAGCACGTGCCGAGCGCCTGGTTGAGGCCGGTCAAGAAGTCGTCATCTTGCTCGACTCCATCACGCGCCTGACTCGCGCCTACAACAACGTGTTAGGCGGAAAAGAATCGCGCACGATGTCCGGCGGCCTCGACGCCCGCGTGTTCCAAAAGCCGAAGCACTTTTTCGGTGCGGCGCGCAATACCGAAGATGGCGGTTCCTTGACCATCTTCGCATCTGCTCTGATTGACACCGGGTCGCGTATGGACCAGGTGATTTATGAAGAGTTCAAGGGTACTGGCAATATGGAGCTGACCCTGGATCGTCGATTGGCTGATCGGCGGATTTTCCCCGCGGTATCGATTGAGAGTTCGGCAACGCGCAAAGAAGAGCGTCTGTTGACCAGAACCACACTGCGCAAGGTCAATATCTTGCGTCGCGTCCTGAGCCGCTTGCGTCCGCGAGAGGCCATGGAAATGCTGATTGACCGGCTGGATCGATATCCATCGAACCAGGAGTTCTTGAACGCGTTCTCCACGGATGATGTCTGATTCTTCCACGGAGATGGTGGTCTCCGTACAAGGTCTGTCGAAGACCTACCGCAGTGGGGGCGCCGAAGTCCACGCACTGCAGTCCTTGAGCTTTGAAGCTCCTGCTGGAGAAATTCTGGCCTTCCTTGGCCCCAATGGCGCGGGAAAAACCACCGCCATTCGCATCTTGGCTGGCTTCCTTGCCGCCGATGCCGGTCAGGCCAAGGTTTGCGGTTTCGATGTCGCTTCCGATTCTCTCGAAGTGCGCGCTCGCCTGGGTTATTTGCCCGAACATAATCCTTTGTACTTGGATATGCGCGTCGAAGACTTCTTGCGCTTCGCTGCCAAGGCACGTGGTTTAGCCGGAAGCTCGTTAGAGCAAGCCATCGACCGCGTCGTGGCGCAAACAGGTTTGGCCGAGGTCTTCCGTCGCCGCCTCAGTGAATGCTCCAAAGGCTATCGCCAACGAGCCGGCTTAGCTCAGGCTTTGTTGCACGACCCCGAACTGCTCATTCTCGACGAACCCACCAACGGTTTGGACCCAGTTCAAGTCGTGGAAATGCGTCGACTCGTGCGCGAGTTGGGCAAAGAGAAAACCGTTCTGCTCACGACCCATGTGTTGCCCGAGGTCGAAGCGCTTGCCGATCGTGTGGTGTTGTTACGCCAAGGGCAAAAAGTCGTCGACGGCCCTCTGATGGATTTGCAGGCGCCTCAAGCTGGTCTATGTCAGCTTGCCATCGCAGCGCAATGCTCCCTGGCTGATTTAGAAAGCGCCACCGCCGCTGCCGGAGCCACTTGGCTCGCACCGCGCGCAGCGCCTTTTGCCCTAGAGGGTCTTCACGCCGGTTTGGTGGAACTGCCCTCGGCCATGGCAATCCCGGAATTCGCGCAAAGCCTTCAGGCCGCGGGCGTATTGCCCTTGCAGTTAGCGCCTCAAGGCGGCCCCTTGGAATCTTGGTTCTTGCAGGCGGAGGCACAACGGTGAGCACCTTGCGTAGTGCCTTGCTTGTCGCCAAGCGCGAGTTCATGGCGGCCTTCGATGCGCCCGCCGGTTATCTGGTGTTGGCCTTCTTGCCCGCATTGTCGGCGGTGCTGTTCTTCGTCACCGGCCCGTTCTTCGCCTTTGATACCGCAGAGCTACGCGGCTTCTTCCTGAGCCTGCCGTGGCTATTCGTCATCCTGACCCCGGCCATCACCATGCGTTTGTGGGCGGAAGAAAAGCGCGCCGGAACCGAAGAGCTGTTGCTGACTTGGCCGATGCGCCTGCGCTCTTTAGTCCTCGGCAAGTTTTTGGGGGCCTGGGGCATTTTGGCGGCGGCATTATTCGCCACCATCGGTTTGCCCATTACCGTGGCTGCTTTGGGCGACCTCGATCTCGGGCCAGTATTGGGCGGATACTTTGGCGCCCTGTTGCTCGGTGGAGCTTGCCTGGCTCTGGGATTGTTCCTGAGCGCGTGTACCGACAACCAAATCGTGGCCTGGCTCGGTGGTGCTGCGGTGTTGTTGGTCTTGAACTTGCTGGGTGGTGCAGCCACCGCGGAAGCCACGCCGCCATGGCTTGGCCGCGTGCTTTTGGAGTTAGATTTCGGCAAGCACTTTGAAGATCTATCGCGCGGGGTCATTTCCCTCGCCGATATCGCGTTCTACCTCATCATGACCGCCTTCTTCTTGGCGCTCAACGGCTTGGTGTTGTTGCGGAGGTCTTGGTCATGAGTGGCAGCGTCCGTTTCCAGCAAGCGATGCGTGCGCGCCGCTCCTGGTGGTTGGCATTGCTGTTGCTGCTGCCTCCGGTGTTGGGCCTGGCCGCACACTTGCCAGGTCGACTCGATCTGACCGAAGAGTCCCTGTATTCCTTATCGCCGGCAACGCTAGAGACTCTGGCCAAACTCGACGACCGCCTGCAGGTCAAGTTGTACTTCAACCGCGACATCGAAGGTGCGGAGGGCTTGTTGCCCGAGCGCTTGGTGATGGAAGACCTGCTTTCCGAGATTGCCAAGGCGGGGGCACCTTATGTTTCGGTAGAAACGGTCGACCCCACGACCGACTTAGTCGCGCAGCGCGATGCCGAGCACATCGGCATCCAACCGATTCCTCTGTCCGGGCAAGACCTTGGCGGAGTGAGCGTGGAGCTGATCTATCAGGGTTTGGAGCTGCGTTACCAGGATCGCTCTGAAGTGATCCCTTTGGTGATTGCACCCGAGTTTGAGTTCGCCTTCACCGTGCGCCTAGCCTCCCTGCTGCGGGGCTCGCGGCCGGTCATTGGCATTGTGTCCGACGAGCCGCCATTGCCTCCACAGGTGCCGGGAATCACCTCGCAAGTGCCGCCAGGGCGCATCTATGAAGAGTTGCGGCAGACTTTGGCCGAGCGCTACACGGTGCGCGACGTCAACCCCGCGAAAGAAGGCGATCTCAGTGAAGACTTGGTCACGGTACTGGTGGCGCGGCCATGGTCCTTGGCCCCGGAGAAGCTGCAGGCACTCGACCGCTACCTCGCCGAAGGTGGTCACGTCGTAGTGCTGCAAGAAGGCGAGCAGATTGATGTCGTCTCCTTACAAGCCATGCCCGGCCCCACTGGATTGGAAGACTGGCTCGCAGGCTTTGGGGTTCAGGTCGAAGCCGACATGGTCTTCGACGACAGCGCGATTGAAGTGCCTGCCGGAGTGCGCCAAGTGCAAACCCCGCAAGGTTTGCAAACGGTGCCCATCCAAGCACGTTACGGATTTGCGCCGATTGTGCAGGACGGACTCAATCCAGATCACATTGTCACTGCCAGTCTGGCTCCGGTGACCCTGTTTTGGGCGCACCCGATTACTTTGAAGCAAGTGCCAGATGGCCTTGTTGCGGAAACCTTGATTTCTTCTGGCCGCCAATCCTGGTTGCTGCCCGCTTCAAAGCCCTTGGATATGAATGTACGCAACCTAGAAAGCTTGCGTGCCGAAGCCCTCGCCTCGGGTGAACCGCAAGCGCGGCCACTGGCTGTGGCTTTGCGTGGGGTGTTCCCGCCGCAGTTTGCGCATGAAAACCTAGAGCCAGCCCCAGGGTTGTTGACCGTCCTCGGCGATGCCGACCTCTGGCACAACGCCACGTTGCGTGTGGCCGATGGCGCCAACCAGGCCTTGGCCATGAACCTCTTTGACTGGAGTGGGCAAGATGAAAGCCTGATTCAGTTGCGTTCTCGTGGCAAGAAGGAGCGTTCCTTGCCAGCCTTTGCTGCCGATTATGTGATCGAGCAAGGTGGTTGGTCTGGCGACCCCGATACCGACCGCGAGTTGGACCGCGCCGCCAAGGCTCATGCCCGCGGGCAGGAACGATGGATCTCTTGGGGTAATGTTTTGGCGCCGATTGGCATCGTGCTCCTTCTGGCCATGGCCCACAGGCGGTTCCATGGCCGGCGCGCGCGCAAGCCTTACTTGCCCTACGGCAAGGGAGGTGACTCATGATTCCGCGTACCCGTGGTATCTGGTTGGTGGTCCTTCTTGCTTGGTGTTCCTGGCTAGGAGTTGAGCAACCTTGGAAAGGCGATGCTCATGCACGCACCGCGGCCAAGGTGGGCCTGTTGTTTCCCCAATTGGCGAGCCAACTAGAAAACATCGCCAAAGTCGTCATCGTCGATGGCCCGCGACAAGCCACTCTGGAAGTCACCGATGAATCCTCGCCCTATGGTCCAGGTCGCTGGCTGGTGATGGAAAAAGGGCACCCTGCCGATGGCACCCGATTGGCGCGCTTGGCCGATGGTTTGGCCAACTTGAAGACGATTGATGTGGTCGCCACCGAAGTGGAAAACCACACCACCTATGGCGTGGCAGAAGGCGAGGGCACTCGGGTCCAACTGTTTGACCAAGAAGGTGAGTTGGTCGTGGATTGGATTGCGGGCAAGATTCGCGACCAAGATGTCCGCCAGGGCCAAAAGGTGGTGTTCGAGTACTACATGCGCGATGGCCAGCGCCCCGAGGTTTACCTCTCTGCCGATCCGGTCCAGCCCCCGACCGACGCGATTGATTGGTGTGACACCTCCTTCTTGGCCATGCTCGATCCGGAAACGGTCACCGCCATCGAGCGTCAAGACTTCCGCGGTGGGGATAGTTGGCGCATGGAGCGAGTGGACCAAGTGCTGCTCGACGACGAGGGCGTCGAATCTCCTTGGCGCTTGCAGGGTGATCAAGAAGACGTCGGCCTGAACTTCGCCGCCGATTCTCTCTTGTTCACGCTCACTGGTTTGCGTGCTGCGGATATCGTTGGCGGCCGTAGCGCAAGCCCGACCGAGGAAGATGCACGTTACGGTTTCCCCCAGGATCGTTTCCTGATTGAAGTGGGGGACCAAGTGCTGACTCTAGACCTCGGCAAGCCGGCTTCCGACGGCCAGCGCTACTTGCGTTTGTCCGGACTCCCGCATTTGTATACCCTCAAAGACTTCGACGTCACTCAGCTGCGGCAAACGCGCGCACGCCTGGTGACGCGTGATGGCTAAGGCCCATGCCCGATACAGCAACCAGTCCTTACTTTCTTGCTGGCCTTGGCGCCGTGGTGTGCTTTTTTGCCACAGGCGCATTGGTTGGCTTCGGCCTATTTGCGGCGGGCGATGCGCGGCAGAAATTGCTGCGCGCTCTGGCGATCTTGCTCACCCTGATGTTGCTGGTTTTGGCCTGGCTTGGTCGAGATTTATTGACCGAGTTGCGAGGCCCCAACGGAATGGTTGCCGCGGAAGAGCCTGGTACTACCGAACTCGCTGGATGGTCGCGCAACACCCTCAGCGTGCTCATCTTTGGCATCGCTACGGTCTTTACTTCCCTGCTTAGCGCCTTCTCCTTTGTGCGCGCTGGCCAAGCCAGTAGCGGATTCCGCTGCCTTCCTTGGGCCATCGTTGGCGTCAAGGTGGTGCTTGGATCCATTGCCATCTTGCAGCTTCTCTCGCGCGCGGGATTGTCTCCCGAGAGTGAAGAGTCCATTCCTCATGGTGAACTCGCAGGCATCGCTGGTCCGGTTCTCGACGAAACCCTGCGCGTCATGCAATGGATGTGGCCCGCGGCGCTGACCTTAGTCGTGTTTAGCGCCGTGATTAGCTACATCAAGGTTCGCAAGGAACCAGAACCTGCCGCTTAGGACTTAGGCGGCCACAGCTCGCGCCAGTTGCTGGCGGGCGGCGAAACTGTGCCCTTTGCTGCCAACTCTTCTGCGGCTTGGCGCGATAGACGAACTTCGCGCATGGCAGAGCGGGCCAGTGCCTCGCCAGCCGCTTCCGCAATCGAAGCGCCGTCCATGCCGTGATAGGCAAAGATTTCGGCGGGGCGGCCGGACTTGGAGAACTTCTTCACGCCAAGCGAAACCTGGACCACGCCAACTAGGGAGCCAGCGTTGTCGAGCAAACCGGGTTCGCCGTCGACCACCGAAACAATCGGTACCGTGCGTGCGGCGAGAAGCATGGCGTCGGCGGCATCAAGTTGCTCGCCTGCGGTGCCGACCAGATGGCTGGTGCCATCGACGCCGAGTTTCTTCAGCTGGGCAAAGTCATTGGCCTCTGCGAAGCGACCGAGCAGAAGCTCGGGCGAGGTGCACAGGAGCACATTGGCGTAGATACCGCGCTCAAGCAAGATGTCACTTGCGGCAAGGGCTTCGGTGCCCAGGGCGCCCATGGCCAGAATCGTGACCACGTTATCGCCGGGTTGATAGTCCGCGGCTCCTTCATGGTGGATCAGCCAGTAGCCACCGGCGAGGACGTCTTCGCGGACGTGGCTGAGAATGTCTGCCTTGGGCAGGGGGGAACCTTGGCCATCTTGGAACTGCTGCTGCGCTTGCAGGCGCTTCATCATTTCCTTTTGTCGTAAGCCCATCGTGACCGCGCGCACCACCACGCCTTCGCGGTCGTGGTTGTCATTGCGCGCATGGCGATCCAGGGCGTCGGCCAAAATCCATTCCATTTCTGCGGCGTAGCATGGCTCCCAGGTAATCATGCTCGGCATTTGGATGTCACTCTTCCACGAGTGCTGCGCACCTTCTGGGCTCAGCGTGATGCCGGAAGGGGTGCCAACCAAAAGGAAAGAGCTGCGCCAGTAGACGTTGTAGTACAACTGATCGAGGGCGCGTTTGATGAAGAAATCATAGACCGTCATCATCGGCATCAGCGGCGCGCCAAAGACGGCGCCACTCTTGCCGAAGCTCCCCGCGGCGCTCAATGCGGCCGCTTCTGCGATTTCGAAACGGATATGGCGCGTCCAAGGTTGCTGACTGCTGTGCAGCTGCGGACGCCCGCGCTCATGCCAGTCGAGTTTCTCTTCCCAATCTTGTTCTTCGGTCACGCCATAGATCTTTCCATCCATGGTGGGGTTGATGTTGGTCGAAGTGCCGACGTCAGGCGAGATGGTCAGCACCAAATCGGCAGCTGCCTCCCAACGCTTTTCTTCGTCATTGAGTTCGCGCCCAGGATCTTCACCGGCTTCTTGGTATTCATCGTAGGTGCCGATGCGCACCAACTTGCCAGCCACTTGTCCCCACAGCCATTGCGTGTGCACGATGGGCATCATGGAAAGATCGATGCCAAAGTCCTGGGGTAGGGGGAGGGTCGGTGCCAAGCGGCTGTCGACCTTTTCCTTGCGCGCGGCCACTTCTTGCTCTACGCGAGCGACGCCTTCGCGCAAAAAGTTCTGACGTGCCTCCAGCAGTTCGCGTTCTGGACCATCGGCTTCCCAGTCTCCAAGGAAGTCATAAGGCTGTTCCGGCTTGAGGCCTTGGCCTTCGAGGAGTTCGCCAATCTCTTGCTCGTCGGGTACCGAACTATGGTTACCGGGCATGGCAAAGCTGTGCAAGCCCCAGCCTTTGATGGTGTGCGCCAAGACCAAGGTCGGGCGCTCGCTCTTGCGTGCTTGTTCGTAGGCCTGCAAGATCATGCCGAGGTCATGACCGCCCAGGTTTTCGAGCATGGCGACGAGCTCTTCGTCGTTGTGCGCGCTCAGGGCGTCGGCGCAATCGGCATCGAGGGCCAAGAACTGCTCGCGAATCAAGTCCGCGCTGCGCTTCCAAAGTAGGGCCTGAAAGTCAAAGTCGCTGAGCTTGTGTTCAAAAATGCCGCGTAGGGCCTGGCCGCCGGGTCCGGCAAAGGCTTCTTGGCGTAAACGACCATGCTCCAGCTCCAGCACTTCCCAGCCATTGGCTTCCATGGTGCGGCGGATGCGGTCGGCATCGGTGCCACCAAAGATGTGGTGGTTCGGAATGCGCGTGCCGTCGAGACTTTGTCGGTTGTAATCGACAATCCAAGTGACGTTGTGGAGTTCGCGTTCGGCAAAGTCGGTGATGGCTTCCATCAGCGAGCCTTCGCGGAACTCCGAGTCGCCTAGGAGCGACCAAAAGTGGATGTCTTCCTTCTCGGCGAAACCGTGGTCGACTAGGTAGTCCCAGGTCAGCGCCAAATAGCCCGAGTTGACCGGCGGAATGCCGACCGTGCCGCTGGGCAGGATGCGCCAGCAATCGGGGTCGCTGTCGGCATGGTAACTCTGAAACACCGGCTCGCCGTTTTGCGAGAATTTGCGCAGGCGGTGCATGACGCCCTCCATGATTTCTTCACTCATCCAGCTGCCGTCTGGATTGCGGAAGAAGCCCGCGTTGTAGTGAATGGCGTGATCGAGCGGCGCCATGTGTGGCTTGCCGCACCAGAAGTCCTGAGGCTGACGTGCAACCAAATGCATGGCTACGGCCAAATGCAGGGAACTCGCACAAGCCGCGGGGTGTCCGCCGACCTTGGGGTCCGTGGCTTCCTGATCCGGGCGGTGGTTCGCCTCGTGGATCATGGTGGCCATTTGGGCAAGAACCCGCTCGGCAATGCGGTCGAGGGTCTCGAGCTGTTCGCTCGCGAGCCCGTAGGGCAGGGGCACGTCTTTCACGGCTGGGTTCATCGTCTTTGAGGGCGGATGCCTGAACAGGAGATTATAGGACAGAGTCGCCAGGGACTCTTGCCCGAAGGACTGGATTGACCACCCGCGGCGGCGCTATCATGGCGCATGGACCTTCCACTGGCTCTCACCTTCGATGATGTCCTTCTGGTTCCCCAGGAGTCCGACGTCCTACCGACCGAAGTGCAGACCCACAGCCGCTTCTCGCGCAACGTCCGCCTACGGATTCCGGTTGCCTCGGCCGCCATGGATACCGTCACGGAATCGCGACTATCGATTGCCATTGCGCAACAGGGTGGCATTGGGGTGATTCACCGCAACCTCTCGATCGATGAGCAGGTGCGCGAAGTCGATATCGTCAAGCGCAGCGCCCATGGCGTGATTCAGGATCCGCTTACCTTGTTACCGCAGGATTCGGTGGCAACGGCGCGCCAACTCATGACCGACCATGGCATTTCCGGTTTGCCTGTCCTGGAAAATGGCAAAGTCGTCGGCATTCTGACCCGCCGCGACTTGAAGTACCTCGGCGGCGATCACCAACCGGTCTCCGACGTCATGTCGCGCGACTTGGTGACTGGTCCTGCAGAGACCACGCTTGAGCAGGCAAAGGACCTGCTGTACCGCGCCAAGGTCGAAAAGCTGTTGCTGGTGAATCCAGATGGCAGTCTGGCCGGTTTGATCACCATGCGCGACATTCGCATGGCTCACGACTTCCCCCAAGCCGCCCGTGATAACGATGGCTGCTTGATTGTGGGCAGTGCAGTAGGCGTACACGATTACGATCGCGCCGAAGCCTTGGTCGATGCCGGTGTCGATGTTCTCGTGGTTGATACCGCTCATGGTCATAGTGCCAATGTCATGGCCACCGTGCGCGAGTTGAAGAAGCGTGACTTGGTCGATGTCGTGGCCGGCAATGTTGCCACCATGGAAGCCGCAGAG
>Ga0316208_1003717_pt1 | contig 10729 bp, 7 predicted proteins | sample 3monopyrite_MG_FD_204944 | JGI IMG/M metagenome (GOLD analysis project Ga0316208, IMG submission 204944) | Microbial mat bacterial communities from mineral coupon in-situ incubated in ocean water Damariscotta River, Maine, United States -... | ecosystem: Environmental > Aquatic > Marine > Coastal...
CTTTTTTTTCATATATTAATCCCAATTTTTTTAATAACTTAATAGAACTATCATTATCTGGAGTTGTTATGGCTATTATTTTAACTAATTTAAATACATTTTTTGCAAGTTTAATAATTTCAATGGATGCTTCGTGAGCAAGTCCTAAACTTTCATAGTTTGGAAGCATTGCAAAACCAACATCTACATATTCTAAAGTATCTCGTTTTATGAGTCCGCAGGTACCAATAGGTTTATTGTTTTCTGCTTTAAGTAATAGTTCATAGAACCCAAAACCATGAGTTTTATAGCTTTTTAAATGACCTGTTTCTATTCGTTCTTCGGCTTCTTTAATAGTTTTAGTCTTTCTATCTCCAATATATTTTATCCAAATGGGTGAGTTAACCAGTTCTAAAAAGAAAGGAGCGTCTTTTAATGTGAATTTAGAAATAAGTAATCTATTAGTTTCGGCGACTATCATATTAATTTATAGCATCTCCTCTTAATAATCTATAGCGCTTTCTTGCATCGACAAAATAAATACTATCGGCATGATTAAAAATAATTTGTTCATACAAGGCCTTTGCCTTTTCAGGGAGATTTAACTGATTCTGATAAATTTCTGCTAAATGAAAATAGGCATCATCAATTAAAATACCATCTCTATAATTATCAATAATAGCTTGGTAATTTGTCTTAGCCTTTTCAAATTGAAATTTTAATTCGAATAATTGAGCTTGTTTGTATAAAGCTTGAGCAATTATAGGTTCTGTTTTATGTTCTTCTAGAATTTTGTCTAATAAATTAATGGCTTCTTCATTCCTGTTTTGAAAAGCTAATAAGTCTGCTTTTGCATAACGCTTTAATGCGGTTTGAAGTGAATCTTCATACTTATTATCAGAAATCAGGAGTTTTAAATCAAGTGCATCATTGGCTATAAGTTGCGATGTCGAGGATTTTAAAATTTTAAGTTGAGATTCTGCCCATTTGAAATCACCTTTATAATAACTGGCTTTAGCAACTTTAAAACGCGCCACTTGCGAAATGGTACTATTTTTAAGGTTTCGCTGAATTTGTGTGTAATATATTAAGGCTTTATTAAATTGTTCTTGCAAGACTAAAATATCACCCAACTCTAATTTAACTTGCGCTTTTTCTATGGCTGCTAAAGGGAGCCTTAAACTGTTTTCTAGGAATCTTGTAGCTTCTTGTGTTTCGTTTAAATAAAAGGCTAAAAAGTGCCCATAAGAAATTTGCAATTCTAAAGTTTCAGATTGATCTCCAAATGTTTTTAATAACTCTAAATATTTACTTTTAATAACACCATAATTAGATTTTGAACTTTCTTTAATATCAATTTGAAGTAAATTTTGATGTGCATCAAGTTTTGTTTCAGCATCTTGAGCTGTTTCTATCATGTAATTGAAAACATCTCGAGCAATTTCATTTTCATTTTCATTTGAAGCCATTAATGCGATCTCTTCAATTCGGCTTAAACTTTCCGGTTGTCTTTTATAAATCGCTTTTTCTTGAGTAAATGCCTTTTTAAAATCTTTTTGTTGAATAAACAGCCAACTTAATAATTCATTCCAAAGGATATTGGGTTCTTGTTGTATTTTTTTTAGAAGAAGTTTGCGAAATAAAATATTGTTTTCATTAGTGCTGTCCTCAGTTATAAAATCATTAATAGCACGTTTAACATCTCTAATAACTACAGGGTTTGATTCTGCAAAATTGATATAACTATTAAGCATTTTTTCAATGTTGCCTTGTTCTCCATAAATTTGTGCAAGTTGTACATTGAAATTAAATTCTGGGTTTAACACCGCAGCTTTTTCATAAGAAACTATTGCCTCATCCAAAAGTGAATGTTTTTGAAAACTTCTAGCTACAGCAAATACATGACTTGCTTTTTCATCAATTGTGGCTATGGCTTTCTGATAGTTTTCATTTGCCGTTAATAAATCATTTTTAAGCTGAAAATTATATCCTAACTCCACAATAAAAGCTGGATATTTAATGCGTTCTAGCAATTTTAATATAAATTTTTCAGCCTCATCATATTGCTCTAATTGCTGATGTGTACTTATAATTTGATTGATGTAATTAATATTTGAAGACGATTTTGCATACAAGTTTTCATACTCAATCAATGCCTTTTCATATTCGCCTTTTTGGAAATAGTCTTTAGCCAGCATAGCATTTTGTGAATACAAAACACTGGATATTAATAAGCAAAAAGATAAAATATGTCGCATACCGTAAATATAGCAAATGTAAGGTGTTGATATTGTAAAAGTTTTTATAAAATTAATGGCATTTAATTTTGAGATCCCAATAGTCATCGGGATTAGTTCAACTAAAATTTTTGAATGCGTTTTGCAAACTTTTCAAAAACGAGTTTTACTAAAAAGTGCCCGATTTAAAATCGGGCACTTACCAACCAATACTAATTTTCTATTAACTACTTGTTAATTAAATACTCGATTGGGGACAGTCTTTATTTCTTATATTTATAAGAACGACTATTTTCAATAAATATTATTGAATTGCATCAAGAGTTTTATTTGAAAAAATCCCTATTTACTCGCAATGGTTGTTGTTTTATCATCAGATTTAGACCATTCGAAATCTGATGATAAAACTTTAGTTGCGAAAAAAATCAAAGCAATTAAAAGGACAATGCGCTTAACATTCTTCATAATTTGTAGGTTAAATAGATTTGGTTAAACGAAATTGAATAATAAATATTAAAAAATCAAATAAACAAAAGAAAATTCGTTAATCGGCATGTGTAATTTGTATTTCAACGATAAAAACGATTTAAAAATTATAATATTGTAAGATTTTAACTTAAATTAAAAACACCCCTAAAGTCCCCTCGAGGGGACAATATTCAATTTATAATTTTAAAACCAGTATAAGGTTGAAGTGCTTCAGGAATAAGAATTCCGTCTTCCGTTTGGTAATTTTCTAGAATTCCAGCTAAGACTCTAGGCAGTGCCAAAGAGCTTCCATTAAGCGTATGCGCTAATTCGTTTTTACCATCACTATTTTTAAATCGAAGTTTTAAACGATTCGCTTGAAACGTTTCAAAATTTGAAACAGAAGAAATTTCTAACCATCTATCTTGAGCCGTAGAAAACACCTCAAAATCATAGGTTAAAGATGCCGCAAAAGATGTATCGCCTCCGCATAAGCGTAAAATTCTATATGGTAATTTTAACTCTTTTAAAATATCTTTTACATGGTCAATCATGCCATCTAAAGCTTCATAAGATTTGCTAGGATGCTCAACACGAATAATTTCAACTTTATCGAATTGATGTAGCCTATTTAATCCTCGAACATGCGCGCCGTAACTTCCTGCCTCACGACGAAAACATGGTGTATATCCTGTAATACTCACAGGAAGTTCATTTTCATTTAAAACCACATCTCTAAAAATATTGGTTCCAGGTACTTCAGCAGTTGGTATTAAGTATAAATTATCTTCTGTAACATGATACATTTGCCCTTCTTTATCCGGCAATTGCCCTGTCCCAAAAGCAGAAGCTTCATTAACCATAAGTGGTAATTGATATTCTGTATAACCAGCAGCTGTATTTTTGTCTAAAAAGTAAGCAATTAATGCACGTTGTAATCTAGCTCCTTTTCCTTTATAAACTGGAAATCCAGCGCCCGTAATTTTGTTTCCTAACTCAAAATCTATAATGTCATACTTTTTTGCTAATTCCCAATGTGGTAAGGCACCATCGTGTAGTTTTGGAATATCTCCTTCTTTAAAAACTTCTTCATTATCTAATTCTGAATTACCTTTTGGTACAACATCATGAGGTACATTTGGAATTTTATAAAGTAATTCATTTAAAGCTTCTGCTTTATTATTTAACGCATCAGAAAGTTCCTTTGAAGTGTCTTTTAATTGGCTTGTTTTTTCTTTTAAAAGATTAGCTTTTTGAACTTCACCAGATTTATACAAGTTTCCTATTTCTTTTGATAAAGTGTTAGATTCAGCCAAAGTATTATCTAACTCTGTTTGAAGACGTCTTCTATCTTCATCAAAAGTAATCACATCATTAATCATTTGCGTCGCATCAATATTTCGTTTTGCTAATCGGGTAATAACTAATGCTTTGTTTTCTCTAATAAAAGGAACTTGTAACATGACATGAAAATTTAAGCGACAAATTTAATGAATTGAATAGAATTCTAATGGTAAACAGATGCTTTTATATTACTCTTTTTAGCCACAAATTCACGAATTTTAATCCTCTACTTAATTATGATTGTTATTGCACAAATAAAAAACCTTTTAGATTTTTAAACTTTAGTTTTCTTTTGAAGGTAAAATCCAATGGCTATGCTTTAAAGCATCCCACTCTACATTAGCAATATCAATGTCCGGGTTAATTAAGGTTTTATAAGGCTTTCCGTTAACGCTAACTTTAGAATTTATATACACCGCAACATCTTGTCCTTGATTTTTAAAATCTTGTTTTAAACGTTGTGCAAATTGCCAAATAACATCTGGTTTTGTACTTGCAGATCTTTTTTGTTTTGTACTTAAATAGTTATTTAGGTCAATATAAGTGCGTTTTCCTGATTCTTTATTTTCAACCCAATATGAGGTTTGCCCACTTTTTAAGCGAAGCATCATTCGCCATGACAATCTGTGTCCTTCCTCAGTCCAAAGCACATCATCTTCAATAAAATGGTGTCTTAAAGGTAAGCCTATTTGAATTATAAAATAGATTGAAAAAACTATAATTAGAGGTGTTTTTAAATTCGGAATAGTAATCTCATTTAACGAATAAAAGGGCTTCTTTTTTAAAAATAGCTTTTGAATTTTTTCGGCAGGAAAAAAGAATAAAGAAAATGCTAAAGCTAAATATGGAAATATGCCAATTTGAAATATAAATGAATTAAACAAATGAAAGAAAATAGAGCCTATAAAGGCATATTTTCTTGTGGGTTTAAATAGTAATAAGGGTATAATTAAACCGTCAAACAAAATACCACCATAAGCTAACATGTAATGTAGCCATTTTTGCTGAAGAAAATCACCAACAAGAATATAATCCTCTTTCCCTTTCATCATCAATTCAATAACTGATGTATCTAACCAATCAGGATAAAATTTGGCTACAGAAGCATAAGTGTAAACAATAAACAACTGAAGAATAATAACCCAACGACACCATTGTGGCATGGAATAACTCTTAATTTCGGGTTTTAATTTAGCATCAACTGATGCATATTTATACGCTGGAAGAAACACCATAATTCCACTTAATAGCATCAATAAATAATAATGATTGTTATATGAGGATTTTTGCATTAAATAGGTTGCGGACCACATAATTGCAAATGCAAATATGCTAAATCGGTATTTATAACCTACCATAACGAGTAAACCAAAAACACCCATTATAGCATAGTAATAATACATCCCATTTCCTGGTATTGGCTGTAAAAATTCAAAACCTATAAAATTAAAAGTGAAATCTGGCTCAACTAAGGTCCGTTTTACCCAACCCGTGAAAATGGCGCCTACAGATTCTAAAAAACAAAGGCCTCCGAAAATAATTCTAAAAATGATTAATGCTGAATTGTCAATATGTTTAAACAGCCAATTATTCAGCATTTTGGTTTGAAATATACTCCAATGCGGTGTCTTTATCTTTTGCAAGTTGACCTTTTAAAGCTTCAACCGATTCAAATTTTTCTTCATCGCGAATACGGTGCAGTAAATCTATCTTTATAGTGTCTTCATAAATATCTTCATCAAAATCAAAAAAATGTACCTCAATAGTTTGCCTACTTCCGTTAACTGTAGGATTCATTCCTATATTCATCATCCCATAAACAAGTTTATCCTTAATCATAGAACTCACAATGTATGACCCTTGTTTAGGAATAATTTTATAATCTTCTTCAATTTCAATATTAGCCGTTGGAAACCCTAATTCTTTTCCTAAACCTTTACCTTTTTTAACTTTTCCAGTTAACATAAAATTATACCCTAAATACGCATTAGCCTTATGTATTTCTCCCGCAATTAAAGCGGTTCTAATTTTTGTTGAGCTTACTGCAACATCATTAATATCTTGAGCAGAAATTTCTTCTACTTCAAAGCCATAAGTTTCTCCAAAGGTTTTTAAATCATTAATATCTGCATTCCTATTTCTACCAAATCTATGGTCGTAACCAATAATAACCTTTTTTGCGTTTAGTTTATCAACTAAAATCTCTTTAACGAAATCTTCAGCTGAAAGTCTTGAAAACTCCTGCGTAAACTTTTTTATAACTAAGTAATCTAATCCTAGATTATATAAAATATTATGGCGTTCGTTAATGGTATTGATAAGTTTTATGTTAGAATCTTTTTGTAACACCATTCGCGGATGCGGAAAAAAAGCGAGTATTACAGATTGTAAACCTTCCTCTTTTCCTGTGTTAATTAAGCGATTGATGATTTTTTGATGACCAATATGAACACCGTCAAAAGTACCAATGGTAACAACGGTTTGTTTATCTGGTAAGGTATTTAAATTACGCCTTGTTTTCAAGTTTTTATTTTATACAAAACTAGGTATAAAGTCACTTAAAACAAACTTTAAACGTTTATTGTAAGGTGAACGTATAATTTATTTCATTTATAATTTGTGGAACTTCTTCAATCGTAAAACTTAGGTGTAATTGAAAATTTATGCTATCTATCTTAGTTACCAATAACTTACCCTGATTGATTTTATAATATCCTGTTTGCCCTTTGCAATAACACCACCTTGCAAAAAAGAGATTTCTATCTTTTAAATCTTCAGTTTCAACTTCAAGATTGTTTGTTAATTCAATAAAAATTTCTTCTCTATAACCACGATCTGCATAATTAGCATTTCCCTGTTTCTTGTATTCAAACTTTAATACAGAATGAATCCCATCCATCATTTCGGGATACATACGCCCTAAATTGTCAGTTTTAATTTGAAGGGTTTTGTTTTTAAAAATTTCAAAAGAACAAGTGCCATCTTCTGGACATGTCTTTTTAGAAACTTTCGTTGCTGTTGTTGCTGTTAATTCGCTTTTAGCTTTACATGAAACTAAACAAATTATCAAATAAAATACATACAAATACCTCATAAACAAATATATGTTATTTTAAAATGACAGCTTATTTTTTGCAATTCATACTTTAACAGCCTATTTTTAGCAAGCCTAATAAAAATCTAACCTAATTGTTATGAGACTTTTTACCATGAAAAACAATTTATGCCTACTGCTGTTTTCATTCTTTTTAACAACACTTTCTGCCCAAAACAATCAAGACATTTGGTCTAAGGTTTCTAAAAAAGATGCCTCAATTGGGAAAAAAATGTTGAGGAAAACCGAACCTTTAAAATCTGTTTACTATCAATTAGATATAAACAAATTAAAAAACACTTTAAGTCGCGTTTCAAAGAACGCTGCAAATGAGAAAACATCTAACGAGATTATCCAATTCCCCAATAGTCAAGGCGGTTTTGATGACTTTAAAATACAAGAGTCTTCAATTTTAGAGCCCACTTATCAAGAAAAACATCCTGAATTACGGACTTATATTGGTCAAAACACTAAAACCCCTTCATCTATAATTAGTTTTAGCATTACACCACAAGGGTTGCATGCCATGACACTGTCTTCAAAAACAGGCACCCAGTTTATTGATCCATATACCCAAAACGATACTTACATCGTTTATGATAAAGGCAATCTTCCGGCTTTAAAAAAAGAATTTCAATGTTTTGTAACAGACGATATGACTGTTGCTAGAGAAACAAGTAAAAGTTTAAAATCTCAAAGAAATGCTAACGATAGTGCATTAAGAACCTTTAGGTTAGCATTAGCTTCTACCATTGAGTATTCTGAATTTCATTGGATGGCTGCTGGTTTAACGGCAGCAGATACTGAAGCTGACCGCAAAGTAGCAGTACTTGCTGCTATGGTAGTAACCATGAATCGTGTTAACACCATTTATCAAAGAGATTTAGCCCTTAAAATGATTTTAGTTGATAATACTGATATCATTTTTATTACAACTGATAACTTTACTAATAATGATGCAGACTTATTAATTGATGAAAGTCAAACTGAAATTGATGCTGCAGCTACTGCAACACCTTTTAGCTATGATATAGGTCATACATTTAGTACAGGCGGTGGTGGGTTGGCATCTTTAAATTCACCTTGTGTTGATGGTTTAAAAGCCAAAGGTATTACTGGATTATCATCACCTGTAGGTGACGCTTATGATATTGATTTTGTAGCCCATGAAATAGGGCATCAATTTGGTGCGCCTCATACCTTTAACGGAGATGCAGGTAATTGTGCTGGAGGCAACAGAACTGCAAGCAATGCTTATGAACCTGGTAGTGGAAGCACAATAATGGCTTATGCAGGCATTTGTGCGCCACAAAACGTTCAATTTCAAAGTGATGCTTATTTTCATCAAAAGAGCATACAAATGATTTGGGATAATATCACTACAGGTTTAAGTACATGTGCCACAGAAACAGCATTAGCAAATGGTGCTCCAACTGCAAATGCTGGTCCTGATTACACCATTCCAATTTCTACGGCATACAAGCTTATAGGAAGTTCGACGGATCCTGACGGTAGCACTTTTGGACATACATATACGTGGGAACAATATGATTTGGGGCCTGCTGGTCTTCCTGTAGAGACTAACACTACAGGGCCTTTGGTGCGTTCATTTGAAGGCACAACAAACCCAATTAGAAATATTCCAGAATTTGCGAGTTATGTTGCTGCAGGTGGTGGCTCAACGACTTGGGAAAAAATTCCATCTGTTAATAGAACCATGACTTTTAGATTGACTGTAAGAGACAATGATGTTATAGGACCAAACGGAGGTGGACAAACCGCTGTTGATGAAATGAAGGTATTTGTAAATAGCACCGATCCATTTGCTGTTATAAACCCCTTTTCATGGGCTCAAGGTTCTACTCAAAATATTGAATGGGTGGTTGGCCAATCGGCAGATGTAGGCACTATTAATTGTCAATTTGTTGATATTAAATTATCAACTGATGGTGGATTAAATTTTACTACGATTGCTTCTAATACGTCTAACGATGGTTCTTTTTCTTATACCGTTCCTACAACAATAGCAGACACTTCAAATGCCAGAATATTAGTTGAAGCCGTAGATAATATTTTTTATGATGTTTCAGATTTTAATTTCAATATTTCGGCTGAGCCAGATTTCTTTATAGCGAATGAAACTTTAACCCCAATTAACTGCGGAGAAACTACCGTTGTATATAATTTTGATTATGTTGTAGTGAATGGTTTTTCTGATAATACAACATTTAGTGCTTTAGGAATTCCAGGAAGTGGAACCGTAGCTTTTTCACCAACAAGCCGAAGCACCTCTGGTCCTGTTACCATGACTATTAGTGATTTAGATGGGGTCGCTCAAAACAATTATAATATTACCGTAACCGGAACAGTAACATTCCCTGCTAAAACTAAAAGTAAAACTATTGATTTTCCTTTCTTTAATGGCTTATGTACTTCTGTAGCTAATATAGAATTTGAGACAAGCACAACTTTAGTTCAATTTAATACCATTAATCAATCTTCTGCAAAACCGTCAGGTTATTCAAACTATAGTGCTTCTCCAACTGATGTTAATAGAAATAGCGCATACGATTTAAGTGTTAATGTAAATACAGATGGCGGGTTTACCACTAACACAACTGCATGGATAGATTGGAATCAAAACTGCGAATTTGATATAGGTGAAGAATATGTAATAGGAGATGCTTTTAATTTAGACAATGAACCTATAGTAGGTACTCCAATTTCAATAACTATTCCTAATGATGCTGTTTTAGGAAGCACAACAATGCGCATCACGACTAAATATGAGGGTGATTTTGGAGGAGAGCTTCCTGCTTCTTGTGAAAATGGTTTTGATGGTGAAGTTGAAGATTATTCACTTAATATTATGCCAACACTTTCAGTTGAAGCATTTGGTTTTGAAAACTTTGTAGTTTATCCTAATCCAAATAAAGGTGAATTTACTATTAAATTAAATGCTGCTTTATCAAGTAGAGTTAAAGTTGACGTAATTGATTTAAGAGGTCGAGTTATTTATAGTAATATTTATAATGATGGTGGTGACTTTGAAGAAACACTAAGTTTAAAAAATGTGCAATCTGGTATGTACATTTTAAATACTAGTGATGGTTTGCGACGATCGACTAAAAAAATTATAATAGAATAATAACTTAAGTTCGATATAATAATAAGTATAATCAGCTAAACAAATAATTGATTTTCTGCTTAGTAAAACAGATATTAAAGAACTTTTTCACAACCCACCCCTTAATCCCCGCCAAGGAGGGGAAACTCATACGCTACGGTTTCCCTCCTAATAAGGAGGGATTAAGGGAGGTGTAAAGTTAATTTATTCAAACCCCAATTATTGTTTTCAAAAAAAGCTAGGCCAATCTCCTTTGGCTTTACACCTTAAATTAAATTGTTCTTACATCAAACTCAGGTTAATACCTTTTTTATTTAGCATTAAAAGTATTCATAGTATTGTTTATGCCTGCTAATCCAAAAGATTTAATAAGGGCTATTGATTTATCTAAACGTTCTTTGAGTTGATCTAATTCCTCAGTTGTCCATTCTCCTAAAACATAATCTACTTGCCTCCCTTTACCAAAAGCATCACTTATAC
>Ga0316208_1003718_pt1 | contig 10728 bp, 5 predicted proteins | sample 3monopyrite_MG_FD_204944 | JGI IMG/M metagenome (GOLD analysis project Ga0316208, IMG submission 204944) | Microbial mat bacterial communities from mineral coupon in-situ incubated in ocean water Damariscotta River, Maine, United States -... | ecosystem: Environmental > Aquatic > Marine > Coastal...
CGACGGCGATGGCAAAGTCAGCTACCTCGCCGTCGCGCTCGATGTCGGGGGCGACAAGGGCACCTTCCGCACGCAGTTGTATCCGGACTACAAAGCCAACCGCGACGCCCCGCCCGAGGACCTCTTCCCGCAGGTCGATCGTGCTCTTGCGCTGCTCAAAGAGATTGGCGTGCCGGTGATCGGGTGCGAGGGCTTCGAGGCCGACGATGTGCTGGCGACCATCGCGACTGATTTTTCAACCAAACACCCCGATGTCCGCGTCCGGATTATCTCTAAGGACAAAGACCTCAAGCAGTTGCTCGGTGAAGGCCAACCCGCGACCGAGATGTACGACCTACACAAAGACGAGCTCATCACCGCAACCACCCTCATGGACGACCTGGGCATCCGCCCCGACCAGATGATCGACCTCCTCACCCTCATGGGCGACACCGCCGACAACATCCCCGGCGTGATGGGCATCGGCATCAAAACCGCCGCCAAGCTGCTTGTTGAGTACGGCGATCTTCAGACCGTGCTCGCTGCTGCGGATGACGGCTCGATCAAGGGCAAACGCCGCGAGAACCTGATCGCGAGCAAAGAACTCATGCCGCTGAGCAAGGATCTCGTCACACTGCGGCATGATGTGCCTATCGAACTCGACCTGGAACAAGCCGCCGTTGAGAAGATTGAGCTGGACAAACTTCTGCCCATCTGCAAAGAACTCGGCTTCAACCGCTACCAAAACGACATCAAATCCATGATCGACCTAGACACGCCTACAGAATCCCCAAAGAAAGATGAATCCGCTGGATTCGGCTCTCTCTTCGATCAGGTCTCGACCGATGCTCCGGCTGTAAATGGCGACTACATCACCGTCCAGACCCGATCCGAGCTTGATGTGATGCTCGAAGAGATCAAGGACGCACCACTCCTCGCCGTCGATACCGAGACCACCAACATCCGCCCCATGCTCGCCAAGCTCGCTGGCATCTCGATCTCGCATAAATCAGGAATCGGCTACTACATCCCGTGCCTGGCCCCCGATGAAGACGATCACCTCGATACCGACACCGTCATCGCCGCCCTCAAGCCGATTCTCGAAGACGAATCCATCGCCAAGGTCGGGCATAACTTGAAATACGACCTCACCGTATTGCACAACGCCGGTATCAATCTCCGCGGCCACCTCCCCACAAAGGAACACCCCACCGCCGGCGACTCCATGATCGCCAGCTTCATCATCGACTCGTCGCGTTCCAGCCATTCGATGGACAACCTCGCCCTCGCCCTCCTCGAACGCACCAACATCTCGATTAAAGACCTCATCGGCAAGGGCAAGACCCAACGCACCTTCGATCAGGTCCCGCTCGCCCAGGCCGGGCCGTACGCCGCCGAAGACGCGGATGTCACCCTCCAACTCAACGCGATCCTCTCAAAACAACTCGACGAAAAACCAACCCTCACCAAACTCTACCAAGAAATCGAGATGCCGCTCGTCGATGTTCTGGCTACCCTCGAACGCAACGGCGTCATCGTTGATCGCGATGAACTCAGCAAACAAGAACTCCGCCTCCAAAAACGCATTGACGAACTCATCGAAGAGATCAACACCGAATCCAGTTCCGCCATCGGGCGCACCTTCGATCTCAACAGCCCCAAACAACTCTCCGCGGCCCTCTTCAATAAACCCGACGACGAACCCGAAGGCCTGGGCATCAAGCCCGTCAAAAAAACCAAAACCGGATTCTCCACCGATGCCGAGGTCCTCGACAAACTCGCCCTCGACCCCGACATCGAAACACCCATCCCAACGCTTATCCTCGAATATCGCCAACTGACCAAGCTCGTTTCGACTTATCTCAAAGCATTGGCCGAGGACATCAACCCGGACACCAAACGCATCCACGCAAGTTTCCACCAAACCGGCACTTCAACAGGCCGGCTCAGTTCATCGGACCCCAATCTCCAGAACATCCCCATCCGCAGCGACATAGGCCGCGAGATACGCAAGGCCTTCGTCGCTGCTGACGGCTGCCAACTCATCACCGCCGACTATTCGCAGATTGAACTCCGCATCCTTGCCCATTTGTCCGAGGACCCCGCCCTCATCGCCGCGTTTGAAGCGGGCGAGGACATCCACCAAGCCGTCGCCGCGCAGATCAACAATGTCCCGCTCAACCAGGTCACCAAAGAACAACGCTCCGGTGCCAAGATGGTCAACTTCGGCATCGTCTACGGCGTCACCCCCTACGGGCTCGCCCGCCGCCTCAAAATCTCCAACACCGAAGCCGCCACCATCATCGACGACTACAAAGCCAAGTTCGCCAACATTACTTCCTTCCTAAACGAGTGCGTCAACTTTGCCACAACCCATGGCTATGTCGAGACCATGATGGGCCGCCGCCGCCCAATCAACAACATCGAAGAACGCAACCCCCAGCGAAGAGCCCTCGCCGAGCGCATCGCCATCAACTCGGTTGTGCAGGGTTCGGCCGCCGACCTCATCAAGATCGCGATGATCAACCTCCACCGGGACATTGTGAGCGCGAAATCAAAATCCCCACTCGCAGGCACCAAGATGATCCTCCAGATCCACGACGAACTCGTCTTCGAGGTCACCGATGACAATGTGGATGCCGTGATGCCCTTGGTCATCGCCCGCATGGAGGGAGCGATGGACCTCAAAGTGCCGCTCAAGGTCGACGCCCAGCTCTCTAAAGACTGGTTCGGCGGCAAGTAGCCATAAATTACGCTACAATTCAAGCGTGACCCAATCCACCAACCAAATCTGGACCAGCCGCGGGCTACTCGCATGGATGAACGACGCGTTCGTCAAGAATGATCTCTACTCCCCAAGACGCATGGCCGAGATGCTCATGGCCCATGCGCTCGGCGTCGAACGCCTCAAACTCTACATGGACCCAGACCGCCCCGCCTCGCCGTTGGAACGCGAACAACTCCGCGATCTCGTCAAACGCGCACTCGACCACGAACCCATCCAATACCTCGTCGGCGAAGAATCATTCTTCACCATGCGCTTCAAGGTCGACAAACGCGTCCTCATCCCGCGTCCCTCAACACTCACCATCGTCGAAGAGGTCCTCCAGCACGCCCGCAAAAACCCGGACAGCAACTCGCTGCGAGAATCCGACGCCGGGATCGGGATGATGATCGCCGATGTCTGCACCGGCAGCGGCTGCATCGCCGCCGCGCTCGCCAAGCACCTCCCCGGCGCAAGAGTCATCGCGTCGGACCTCTCAGAAGACGCCCTCGCGTGTGCCAAAGAGAATATCGTGCTCCACGATCTCACCGATCGCGTCGAACTCGTCCAAGGCAACCTGCTCGACCCCATCGAGAACCACCCCGTCGCTGGAAACGCCGGATCATTGCGATACCTCGTAAGCAACCCACCCTACATCCCAGACTCCGAGTGGGACAGCGTCGAACCCAATGTCAAAGACCACGAACCCACCATGGCCCTCCGCGCCAAAGACGACGGCATGGAGTTTATATCCCCGCTCATCGAACGCGCCCCGGCGATGCTCTCATCGGGTGGATTGCTGCTCATCGAACTCGCATCAGTCTGCGCCCCACAAGCATTGAAGCTGGCAAACAACCACCCCGATCTCACCCAGGCACACATCGCCAAAGACTCCGATGGCCTCGACCGCGTGCTCATCGCAACAAAAAAATAAATGTTATTTGGTGGCGCTGGATTCCAACGCTTCACGCACCTGGGTCATCAACAACTCGATCTCGAAGGGCTTGAACAACACACTCTTGAGCCCCTCCTGAGACGCCCGCACGATCGAGTGGTGCGGGTCATACCCGAACCCCGTCATCAGGATCACCTGAGTCTCCGGATTGCACCGACGCACGGCACTGAACACCTCGTAGCCATTCCGGTCCGGCATCTGGATATCAGACACCACCAAATCAAACGGCTCGGTCCCCAGCTCCTTGATCTCCTCGAGAACTTCGATCGCCCGCGCCCCGTCATTGACAACAGTTGTCTCACAACCACGATGATTCAGCACATCCCCGATGATCTTCCGGATCTTCGGATTGTCATCCACCACCAGCACCCGCTTTCCAACAAGAGCCGGATCCTGCTCACGCTTCGTGAGTGCATCGTCCACACCAAGCAAGTTCTGAGGCCCCTCAGATACACAACGCACCCGGTCCTTGATCGATGACACATCATTGAGAATCCGATCAATATGCCGTGCAGTTTCGGGGTCGGCCGTCTTCTGGTGCTCTTTGAGCCAATCGATCTCATGAACAATATCATCGAGCGGTGCGTTGATCTCACCCTCGAATCGTCCTGACACCGTCTGGTTCGTTGTGGTCCGTTCAGTGACAAGCAACTGCAGCATATGCAACGCCATCGCAATATACCGACCAAAGATCTCCGCAAACTGCCGGTCCTGATCATCAAAGGCACCCGGCTGTTGCGACTCGATATCCATAATCCCAATAATCTTGTCAGACACCATCAGAGGCACCGTCAAACTCGATCGCGCCCCGGTCAATCCAGGAAGAAACATCTCGTCGCTGAGTGTGTCATAGCAAATATAACTCTTCCCCGTCGTCGCCACCCAACCAGAAATCCCCGATCCCTCGGCCTCGAGATATAAATCCAAATCCTGAATCTCAAGAGGCAACCCGGCTTGCATCACCAGCTGCAGCTTGTTAGTCCTCTGATCCGTCAAGAAGATTGCAAAGTGATCCGAACGCAACAACTCGTGCGAATATTTGATTACCCGTTGCTCGAGGAGTTGCAGCCGCTCGATCGCATTGAGTTCACGAATCTGATCCACATCCATTCGCACAAGCTCAAAGCCCGCCCGATCAATCGCGTCCATCTTTTGCTGAGTCCGCTGGGCGATCGTCACATCCCGAACAATCGCCGCCACCCGCCCGGTATGAATCTTCTCCCCCTCGATCCGCGCGATCCCCGTGATGTACACATCAAAGGCCCGCATCCCCTCATCGGACTCGATCCGATGCTTGGTCACCATCGCCCCTCCAATCCCCCCAATTCCATGCCCTACATACCCCGCATCATGCATCGATCCCGGAATTGCATCGGCCGCCTGAACACACAACGCATTGACCCGCCCACGAACGGTGCTGTCAAGAAAATCAAAGTATTCATTGGACCACAGCAACTCCCCTTCAGGATTCACGATACACACCCCTTCGCCGAGTGCTTTGAGCACCGCCGCCACGCTCGACTCATCGGGCTGGACAACGATCTCGTACCGATCGCCGAGTGTTTCTTTGAGTTGAGCGGTTTCCGCTGGGGAAGCACCAACAATCACGAGTTTGGGTTGTGTCTTGACCATCGAGAACTACGCTAAATTGAGCCGGACAGGCGAACGCCTCTTTCTTGAACTCCTGCTCTGAAAACTGTATTCGTATGCCCGGACCCAACGGGTCCATCAACATTCAACCTTCTTTGACCTATCTTTCACGCTAGTATCGGCATGCACCCCCACGGAGCCCGCAGAACTCTATGATTTTGGTCCGAGAAATCTCGAAATCCTTCGGCCCCCTCAAAGCCGTCACCAATGTCTCCTTCGAGCTCGGAGACAACCAAGTTCTTGGCCTCCTGGGACCAAACGGGGCCGGAAAGAGCACCACCATCCGCATGATGACCGGCTTCCTCGCTCCAGACTCAGGAACCATAACCATCGCAGGATACGACATTTCCAAGCATCCATCCCGTGCAAAATCCCAGATCGGCTATCTCCCAGAGCAAGCCCCCATCTATCCAGAAATGTCCGTCCAAGGATACCTCAAGCACCGCGCCAAGCTCTTTGGGGTCGATTCCAAAGCCATCAAACCCGCCATCGACCGGGCCATGGACATGTGCCACATCGACCATGTCGCCCGCCGCCGCGTTGGGCACCTCTCCAAGGGCTACAAACAACGCGTCGGGCTTGCCGGGGCCCTCATCCACGACCCACCCGTTCTGATCCTCGACGAGCCCACCAACGGGCTCGATCCCTCCCAAATCCGTGAATCTCGATCGATGATCCGAGATTTGGCAGAAAATAAAACCATGCTCGTCTGCTCCCACATCCTCCCAGAGATCGAACGCATCTGCGACCGCGTCATGATCATGAACCACGGCCAAATCCAAGCCGACGGCTCCCCACGAGACCTCATCAACGCCACCCCAGGCCCAACCAAATACACCGTCGAAATCCGCATCAACCCCACCGCCGGCATCGCGCACGCCTTGCGCATCCTCGCGGCCGTCCCCGGAGTGGATTCGACCATCGCCGATCAAACCCAGCCCGACGATGCCAATCGCGGCTGGTCCCGCATCATCGTCAATGCGATGCCCAACGAAGCCGATCTCCGCGAGCCCATCGCCGGGGCCGCCGAGGACAAAGGGCTCTTCATCCGCGAACTGACCAAGCAAAGACCCACGCTCGAATCCATCTTCATGAGTTTGATCGACCCATCATCAACGACCAGCCACACCACCCCGATCAATCCCATCGAGGTGAGCCCATGATGCGCAGCGTCCTGACCAAACTCACCATCGCTTGGAAACTCATCTGGACCTTGGCGGTGCGCGAACTCATCTCCATGTTCCGAGTCCCGGCTGGCTGGATCATCATCGCCCTCTTCGCATTTCTCTCGGCGGTCCTCTTCGTCAACCAGACCCTCATCCCAGGCCAGCCCGGCTCGATGCGGTACTTCTTCGCCGCCTCGGCGTGGCTCTTGATCCCAATCGCACCAGCGGTATCGATGCGACTCATGTCCGAAGAATACCGCACCGGAAGCTTTGAATCCCTCCGAACGACCCCCGCTGGTGACTGGGCGGTGGCGTGTGGTAAATACCTCGGCTCAGTCATGTTCCTTGTGCTGATGCTGGTCCCATCGCTGGTGTATCCAGTCGTGCTGGCACTCGCCAGCGACCCGATGCCGGACATCGGCCCGATCATTGCCGGCTACCTCATGCTCGTGCTTGTCGGCTCGTTGTATCTGGCGATCGGACTCCTGGCATCATCAACCACCTCAAGCCAAACCCTCGCCTTCCTCGGCACCATGATGGCACTGGTGTTGTTCATGGTCGCCACCTCCGTGCTGGCGCCTCGGGCTGGATCCACCCTGTCGCCGATCCTGACCAAACTCTCGGTCATCAATCGAGCAGGCGAACTGAGCAAAGGCGTCATCGACACCTCCACCATCTTTTTCTTCCTCATCGCCAGTTTCTGGATGCTTGCCCTGACCGCTGGGGTTCTTGAATCCCGCCGACTCGCCCGCTCGCGCTGGTCGCTGATCATCATGGGCACCCTCTTCTTCGTCTCCACAGGCACCGCCGCCCTCTTTGCAGGCGTCTTGACCAACAACCACCACTTCCGCGTCGATGTCACCGCCACCAGTGCCCACAAACTCTCCCCCCGCGCCAAAAACATGGTCAATGCCCTCCCCGGCCACACCCGCATCATCTTGGCACTCAACCAGACCCAGACCGACCGACTCGCCCTTGATCTGGTCTCTGATGTCCTCGAAACCTACGACCGTTCCTCCGATCTGCTCTCAGCCCAGATCATCGACCTCTCAACCCCCGATGGCACCAACCAGATCAACACCCTTATCGCTCAGCTCAGAGAACGCCAGGATGGCGACATAGCCGATAACACGCGCACACTCGATCAAATCTCCTCGACCATCTCCACCACCTCCACAGCCCTCCTCAACGCCTCACCAGAACTCGCCGCCATCAGCAATGCCATCGACCCCAAAGCCGACAGCGGCTCAACCAACCGCGCCTTCTTTCAACAACGCGCCGCCTTGGTCCGATTAGGAGCCCAAGACCTCACCACCGCCACCGAGTCATTGACCCATCAGAACCAAACCCAATCCGTCACCCCCCCCATTATCGCGCTCATCAACGCCCAACTCGCCCAGATCGAAGACCTCCGCACACAACTGACCACCTTCGCCAATGCCCCCGAAGCGTCCGCCGTCGCCAGCGCTTCGTGCAAATCGCTTGTTGCCAAACTCAATGACATCATCGACGATTTGGCGATTGCCTCAGACCAACTCGCCCGGCTCATCCCCATCGACGCCGACCGCGTCGCCACCGCTCTGACCACCGGCGAAGCCCTTCTGGTCATCGGCCCACCCGAACTGGGTATCGCCGCCGTCGATCTCGAAGCGTTGCTCCCCCCCACCCAGGTTCTCCAAGACGCTGGCATCTCCCCGGCTGGGGTCATCGGCCCACGCGCCCAAGAACTCATCGCCACCGCACTGGGTCAACTCGTCATCCAATCCAATCCCATCGTCATCTTCGTCCACGCCGCCAATCCAGGCCAACTCCTAGGACAATCCAACCTTCTGAGCAAAGCCGTCAACCGATTCAACCAACGAGGCATCGACGCGCTGGAATGGGCCCCGCTCAATCAACCAGACCAGCCCTCGCTTGTTGATCTTGACCCGCTCAACCAACGCCCCGTCGTCTATGTCTTCCTAGCAGCAGATTCAGCCACAGGCGGCGGCGACACCGGCATCACCGGCGCCAAACGCGCCACCGAACTCGCCCAAATCGCAAAGCAACTCATCGACCAAAACAAATCCATCCTCCTCTCCATCAACCCCTCCATCTTCGGCTCCCTCGGCGACACCGACCCACTGACCAAAGCACTCGAACCCCTGGGCATCATTCCCGTTCCTTCTCTGACCCTCCTGACCCAACGCCTCAAAGACGGAAAGCACGCCGCCGACCCGGCCACAATGATCGTTCCATCCATCGCATCGAGTTCGGATTCCGACACCCACCCCGTTGGAGACGCCATCAGCGGGCTCTCGACTGTACTTCCATGGGCGGTGCCGATCACCATTGATCCGCGCGTCGGCGTGGACACCGCGCCGATCATCATGCTCCCGGGCTCCAACACTCTCTGGGCCGAGCGCGATTGGCTGAGACTTTGGTCCACCCCCGCCCAGTCGCGTCCATACCTCGGCGACCAACCAACCTTTGACGAATCCAAGGACCTCCGCCGCGACCAGTGGACTTTGGCCGCCGGCGCTGAGCGCATAATAAACAACGACACCCAACGCATCATCGTCGTCGGGTCCAACTCATGGATCTACGACGCGCTCACCTTCAGCCAAGGCCAACTCGTCGATGGACGAATCACCACCGCCTTTCCGGGCAATCTGGCATTGCTCGAAAGCTCGATCGCCTGGCTCGCCGGGCTCGATGATTTGATTGCACCGGGAATCCAAGCCCGCCCCATCGCCACCATCGGACCATTGGACCAATCCCAACGCTCAACCTATCGCTGGTTCCTGCTCGCTGGCGTTCCCGGATTCATCCTCGTCCTGGGCATCGGCACCCGCATCCTCTTTGGCTAACTGATCCGCCGCCCCGCGATCTACACACTTGGCGTCGTTGGTCTTCTTCCAGTGCCGAGCAACCAGCCCAGTACATATCAATCCCACGGGCACCACCACCAGCGTCTCGGCGGCCCGGTTGATCAAATCACTGGCAATCGCGGTGCTCATCGCATGACCACCGGCCGAAGCCGTCAGCCCAACCCCCCACTCCCGAAACCCAATCCCCGAACCCGTCAAAGGCATCAACGATGCCAACTGCGACACCGCGCTGATAATCGCAATATCGGCAACACCCATCTCAAGCCCCAGCACCGTAAAGGCCAACCAATATCGCCCCAGCCACACAATCACATCAATCTGTCGATACGCCAACGCTCGCATGATTAACCTCGACCGCCTCGTCGGCATCATCGGGCAAGCCGCAAACATCATCAACACAGGGACCAGAGGCAACGCAATCGACCATCCATATTCAGAAAACCGCATCATCACCAACGCCACCACCACCATCACACAGTTGGCGATCCCCGCCAAGATACCAGACCAAATCGACGATTCGAGTGAATCACGCATCCGAATCTTATTAACCGCCTTGTGGTAGCCGATCCGTCCGATCAGCCCGGGACGCATCGGCATGTAGTTGAACAACCACGCGCTGCCCACCAGCACATACATCTCCACAATCCCTACGCGTCCGTGCCTCGATTGGAGCGACTGCAAACACAACGCCACCGACACATGGTTCCCCATAGGCCCAATCACAATCAACACAATCATCCACCAAGGCGACGACCGCACCGACTCCCATACTCCATCAAGCCCATCGGTCGCTGAGTACACAAAGTAGCCCGCTCCACCGAGCAGCAGCATACTGATGATGAACATCACGATCGAGCGTGATCGAGACTTTGGTCGCCGAGCGGGCAGTTCAATATCCGCATCGTCTAGGGACTCATCAAGTTCAGGATTCTCATAGATCCCCATACATTCCCTTCACACCCTCAAAATACGCTTCAATACCCAAGAGACTCATCAACACCCGGCGCAAAGGTCTCAAACGGCCGATCGGTCCCGGCGTACATCGGTTCAATATTCTCGATCCGCTCAGCAATCAAATCCGCCATCCAACCGAGCCGACCATCCGTATGCATCCGAGCAACCTCAAGCACCGACGAACCCAAGGCCTCGACCCGCGTCATCAACACCATCGCCACCAGAACAGAATCAATATCAGGATCAATCAACGAATCCGAAGTCAATGCCCGCTGTACCTGTTCGTCAAACGGAGCCATCGCCGAGCTGGCAATCTTGGTCGGGAGAACGCCCAGCATCCAGACCTTGCTCGTTGTGTCCACCTGGGCATACCGATTGGTCAAGGCATCA